>OOCY01000936.1_pt1 | contig 17582 bp, 10 predicted proteins | sample 1671291 | NCBI WGS metagenome assembly OOCY01 (sample SAMN06348141, study PRJEB24527) | human gut metagenome | biome: human gut; feature: ankylosing spondylitis patient; material: feces | host: Homo sapiens | place: China | collected 2015-10 | reverse complement strand
TAAACAGAAATAACTGTTTAATTTTCAATTAGATAGAGATTGTATGATGTTTCGCCACGTAGGAACTGACGTTGAGTTTGATTCCGCAGTATACCGCCAGTTGTTTCAGGTCATAGTTCAGTTTCCGCAAGGCATGTTGGTATTCTGCATACTCTTCTTCGCTTTTCCGGTTTCCACTGAGAATGGGAAGCAGGTAGGGGGAGGCGGAGTCTGTATTTTGATACCGTTTGATAAGGTTCATGGCAGCGGGAGGAATCTAGACGGTGAGCAGGGCTCCTGTTTTGTGGCGGCGGTAGGAGATAACGGAATCTTGCAGGTCTGTTTTGCGTAGGTGTGCCAGATCCACAAAGGGCATTCCGCGTAACAGGAACATCAGGGTAATCCATGCCCGGCTCTCTTTCATGCTTTGCGGCAGGGGGCGTGGAAGGGAGGCGCTTAATAATTTGCTCATGTCTTTGGCATCGAGGGCACGTTTGGTATTGGCTTTTACGCCGGTATATACGTGACGGAAAAGACGGGGCTTTTCTTCCGCCAGACCATCGTCCACGGCTTTGTTGTAGATGCTTCGCAAGGTACGCATATAAGTGGAGACAGTGTTCCAGGTACATCCCTTGTTGCGCAGGTGGTTCTCAAATTGTTTCAGGCGTGAACGTTCCATCTGGTTGAACCGGATGGCATCGGTCTTGCAGAAGAGCATGAAGGCGTTCAGGGTGCTTTGGTAGATGTGGGCGGTACTGAAACGCTCTTCTTCTTTTAGCGACCGGATAAGTTGTTTCATAAATAGGGTCAGGTTAGATTTCTTTTTCATTGTTTTTTCCGTTTTTAATGTTAGGTAATTCTGTTCCACAATACATTTCCTTTTAAAAGTTGAGTTTGCCCCCGTTTGTTCATCAGCTTTTTTCCTTTTTGTGATAGCTTGTGCTTTTTCTTCGCTTTTTGACGATTGGCGGAGGTCTTGTGAGTACGTCTTGTTGTTTTTTTCGTCTAACTGTAAATAATTTATATGAAAAGAATGAAAAATATCAGGCTAGGAACACTTGTCGCATGTATGTGCGTGTTATGGGGGTGCGAGAAACCCAATGTGAATATTGTGATGCCGCAGGAGGCGTCGAACCGGGTGCTGTTTGCAGGAGAACATTTGAAGAAAGCGCTGGAAGATGCGGGGTATTCGTCTGTTATGTTGTCGGATACTGCCGGTATGGATAAAGATGAGGTATGCATCCGTCTGGAACAGGCTGCTGATACAGCCGGACTGAAAAAGGAGGGGTTTACCATTTCTACCCGTGGAAACATGACTACAGTGACAGGAAACGACGGAAGCGGTGTGATTTACGGCTGTCGGGAATTGATAGATCATGTAGGGCAATACAAGGATTTGAAGTTTCCGGCACAACTGACGGATGCTCCGGAAATGGTGCTTCGCGGAGGTTGTGTAGGGATTCAGAAAATGGAATACCTGCCCGGAAGAGGGGTGTATGAGTATCCTTATACGCCGGAGAGCTTCCCTTGGTTTTATGACAAGGAGCAATGGATAAAGTATCTGGATATGCTGGTGGAGAACCGCATGAATTCCTTGTATCTGTGGAACGGGCATCCGTTTGCTTCCTTGGTGAAGCTGGAAGAGTATCCTTTTGCCGTAGAGGTGGATGAGGAAACTTTCAAGAAAAATGAGGAAATGTTCTCGTTCCTGACTGCTGAAGCGGACAAACGCGGTATCTTTGTGATCCAGATGTTTTATAATATATTGTTAAGCAAGCCTTTTGCCGAGCATTACGGATTGAAAACACAGGATCGTAACCGTCCCATTACTCCGCTGATCAGTGATTATACACGTAAGTCGGTGGCCGCGTTTATAGAAAAATATCCCAATGTAGGTCTGCTGGTTTGTTTGGGCGAGGCTATGGATACCTACGAGGATGATGTGGAGTGGTTTACCAAAACCATTATTCCGGGAGTGAAGGACGGACTGAAGGCACTGGGGCGTACGGACGAACCGCCCATTTTGCTGCGTGCGCACGATACGGACTGCAAGATGGTGATGGATGCGGCATTGCCGTTATACAAGAACCTCTATACCATGCATAAATACAATGGTGAGTCACTGACTACTTACGAACCGCGCGGTCCTTGGTCCAAGATACACTCGGACTTGAGTGCCTTGGGAAGTATTCATATCAGTAATGTGCATATTCTGGCAAACTTGGAACCGTGGCGTTGGGGATCTCCCGACTTTGTACAGAAAGCGGTGAATGCCATGCACAATGTACATGGAGCCAATGCCCTGCATCTGTATCCACAGGCTTCTTATTGGGACTGGCCGTACACGGCGGACAAACTGGCGGATGGAAAACGGGAGTATCAGTTGGACCGTGACTGGATATGGTACAAAACCTGGGGACGCTATGCATGGAACTGTCATCGGGACCGTTCATCCGAAGTGGAATATTGGGACAAGCAGTTGGGCGATTATTATGGTACGACTCCTGCCGAAGCCGGAGATATTCTGGAGGCATACGAGCAGAGTGGAGAGATTGCTCCGAAGTTGCTCCGCCGTTTCGGCATCACGGAAGGGAATCGGCAGACTTTGTTGCTGGGTATGTTTATGAGTCAGTTGGTGAATCCTTATAAATATACCATCTATCCGGGATTTTATGAGAGTTGCGGGCCGGAGGGCGAGAAGCTGATAGAATATGTGGAGAAGGAATGGAAGAAACAGCCGCATGTGGGCGAATTGCCGCTGGATATTGTGGCGCAGGTGGTGGAACACGGTGACAAGGCGGTGGCGGCCATTGACAAGGCTGCCGCAGCGGTGACTCGTAATAAAGAGGAGTTCGGACGTTTGCGGAATGACATGCATTGCTATCGTGAATTTGCTTATGCCTTTAACCTGAAAGTGAAAGCTGCTCAGCGTGTCTTGAACTATCAGTGGGGAAAGGATCTGAACGAACTGGATGCCGCTATTCCATTGATGGAACAAAGTCTGGAGCATTACCGCAAGCTGGTGGCATTGACAGACAGTACTTATTATTATGCCAACAGTATGCAGACCGCGCAACGCCGTATTCCTATCGGTGGTGACGGTGGCAAGAACAAGACCTGGAAAGAGATGCTGGTGCATTATGAAAATGAGCTGGCTAATTTCAAGGCGAACTTGCAGTTGCTGAAAGATAGGGCGGCAGGTAAGGTGACGGAAAGTGCAGCTGAGATAAAACCGTTGTCCGCCGCAAATGTGAAGATTCTGAACGGACTGGCTCCGGTGAAGCTGGCGACGGGTGCAAGCCTGTTCTCCAATGTACTGGGCAAGGTGGATGCACTGGCCGCCGAGCTGGAAGGGCTGACTGCTTATAGAATGAACGGGGAGGTGCAGCGCAAGGAAGGTACGACAATAGAGTTTGAAGCGGCTGCTCCGGTGAGTTTGTTGGTAGGTTATTTCCGTGATGACCAGAAGAAGTATGCGAAAGCCCCGAAACTGGAAACGGACGCTTCTGCCAATGATTACGGTCAGGCGGAACCGAAACTGACCAATGCCATACGCATAGCGGGTATGCCGCTGGCGAATGTACATGCTTATCATTTTGAGACCGGAAAGCATACCTTGTTGCTGCCGAAAGGATATACGATGGTGCTGGGATTTACAGACGCGCAGGTAACTCCGCGTAATGCGGGACTGGCAGGTGCGGAGGAAACGATGGACTGGATGTTCTATTAGTAGCCTTAATTCCAGAGGCCGGAATCGCAGTATGGCGTAAAATTTTCAAGTATATCTTGAGAATTTTACGCCATTTTTGTACATAGTTCTAAGATTTTTATAAGGAAAAGTTGCTTAACTGATAAACTTTTTCTATTTTTGTCGTATGAGCAGAAAGATAATAGCATACGAAAACTACTATAAAGATTTTTTTGATACTCTGGATAAAGGTACGCAAGAAAAAGTCCTATATGGATTACTCTTATTGAAGACTCAAGATAGACTACCGGCAAAGTATGTGAAGTTTCTTAAAGAGGGTCTGTATGAGTTAAGAATAGAGTGGCAAGGTAATATCTATAGGATTTTCTTCTGTTATGATGAAGGGCATATTGTTATATTGTTCAATGGCTTTCAAAAGAAGACGCAGAAAACACCAGATAGAGAAATTGATAAAGCATTAAAACTAAAGAAAGAATATTATGAGCGAAAAAGAACTAAAGATGTTTGATGTCGATGCACAGTTGGATGCTGTGTTTGGCAAAGAAGGGACTCCGGAGCGTAAGGCTGCCGAAGACAGGGCTAATGCTTTCTTTACCGGGCAAATAATTGAAGAGGCAAGGAAGAAAGCAAATATGACACAGGCGGAACTTGCCGAAAAGATAGGGACTAATAAGTCTTATATTTCCCGTGTGGAAACAGGAAAAACAGAGCCTAAGGTTTCTACCTTTTATCGTATTGCTTCTGCTTTGGGATTGAATGTTGAGCTGACCCCTGCTATGTGATGGTAAGAATAGAGAATGAGATAAAAGTTCTCTGAATGGGTACATTTTCTTCTTTTATCCGTCTTGCCAATAGATAAAAAAGATAATTATGAAGAAGATATTGATATTGGCATTTTTACTGTTGTCATTGGGAACATACGCCCAACGTGAAGTTCCGCAATCGCGCATGGAGCAGATTTATGAGGAAGCCAAGACTCCTTATAAATATGGGCTGGCTGTAGCTCCTGCCGACAACAAGCATAAAATAGACTGTCCTACCGTGTTCCGCGAAGGGGATAAGTGGTATATGACCTACGTGGTTTATAATGGTAAGAGCGGACTGGACGGGCGTGGATACGAGACATGGATAGCCGAAAGTGATAATCTGTTGGAATGGCGTACATTGGGACGTGTCTTGTCTTATCGTGACGGATTCTGGGATTGCAACCAGCGTGGTGGTTTCCCTGCATTGCCGGATATGGAGTGGGGAGGAAGCTATGCCCTGCAGACGTATAAAGGCAAGCATTGGATGACTTATCTGGGTGGGGAAGGGACCGGATATGAATCGGTGAACAAGCCGCTGTATATCGGTTTGGCCTGGACAGACCGGCCTTTGGGTTCCGCCCATGAGTGGCAGGCACAGGACAAGCCTGTGATGAGTATCCATGATAAAGACGCGCAATGGTGGGAAAAGCTGACCCAGTACAAAAGTGTGGTCTATTGGGATAAGGAGAAAACACTGGGCGCTCCTTTCGTCATGTTCTATAACGCGGCAGGACGGCATCCGGAAACGGATTTGAAAGCGGAACGGGTGGGTATCGCCTTGTCAAAGGATATGAAGAAGTGGAAACGCTATCCGGGCAATCCGGTCTTTGCACACGAGGCGGACGGAACCATCACGGGGGATGCGCATATCCAGAAAATGGGCGACGTGTATGTCATGTTCTACTTCTCGGCTTTTGAACCGAGCCGCAAATACAAGGCATTCAATACCTTTGCTGCCAGTTATGACCTGGTGCACTGGACCGATTGGAAAGGGGCGGATTTGATTATCCCTTCCAAAGACTATGATGAATTGTTCGCTCATAAAAGTTATGTGGTGAAACACAATGGGGTGGTGTATCATTTTTATTGTGCCGTGAATGACGCGGAACAACGTGGTATAGCCATTGCTACCAGCAAGCCGATGGGACGTTCGCAAGTGCATTTCCCGGAACGGGAGGTGAAGAACCGCCGGATGGTGATGGAACTGGATAAAGGATGGAAAACATGGCTTTGTGATAAAAGTGCATACGGGCAGGCGGACAATGCCCCTACAGTGGTGGATATCCCTCATAACTGGGACGATTATTACGGTTACCGCCAACTGACTCATGGCAATCTTCACGGTACTGCCATGTACGAAAAGATATTCACGCTGGATAATTCTCAATTTCCAATTTCTAACTCTTCATCCGGAAAACGTTATTTCCTTCGTTTTGAGGGAGTGGGAACGTATGCCACTATTACGTTGAATGGAAAGGACTTCGGCCGTCATCCCGTAGGACGTACTACCTTGACGCTGGATATAACCGAAGCCTTGAAGCAGGGAGAGAACAAACTGGTGGTGAAAGCGGAGCATCCTGAAATGATTGCCGATATGCCTTGGGTATGCGGTGGTTGTTCTTCGGAATGGGGATTCAGTGAAGGTTCCCAGCCTTTGGGCATTTTCCGTCCTGTAGTATTGGAAGCTACGGATGAAATACGCATCGAACCTTTCGGAGTGCATATCTGGAATGATGATAAGGCGGGAACTGTCTTTGTAGAAACGGAGGTGAAAAATTACGGGAAGACTACCGAAACGGTGGAAGTGGTTAATAAATTCAGTAATGCGGATGGCAAGCAGGTGTTCCGCCTGACGGAGAAGGTGACTTTGCAGCCGGGTGAAAGGAAAGTGGTGAAGCAACAATCGCCGGTGCAGAATCCTGTCTTATGGAGTACGGAGAATCCTTATTTGTATAAACTGGCCAGTATGATAAAGCGTGGCAAGAGTACGACGGATGAGATTAGTACGCCCTTTGGTATCCGTACCGTCAGTTGGCCGGTGAAACGGAAGGACGGTGACGGACGGTTCTATCTGAATGGACAGCCTGTCTTTATCAATGGGGTATGTGAATATGAACACCAGTTCGGACAAAGCCATGCTTTCAGCCGTGAACAGGTGGCAGCCCGTGTGAAACAGATCCGTGCGGTGGGCTTCAACGCTTTCCGTGACGCTCACCAGCCCCATCACCTGGATTATCAGAAATATTGGGATAAGGAAGGGGTCTTGTGGTGGACTCAGTTCTCGGCCCATGTATGGTATGACACTCCGGAGTTTCGTGAGAATTTCAAGAAACTGCTCCGCCAATGGGTGAAGGAACGCCGCAACTCGCCCAGTGTGGTGATGTGGGGATTGCAGAACGAAAGCACGCTGCCTAAGGAGTTTGCCGAGGAGTGTAGTGAGATTATCCGTGAAATGGATCCTACGGCGCGTACCATGCGTGTGATTACTACGTGTAACGGTGGTGATGGAACAGATTGGAATGTTATTCAGAACTGGAGTGGAACCTATGGTGGTGATGTGAATAAGTATGGCCGTGAATTGTCACAGAAGAATCAGTTGTTGAACGGTGAATATGGGGCATGGCGCAGCATCGGGTTGCATACGGAACCGGCAGCTTTTGATGCGAACGGCGTATGGAGCGAGGAACGTATGTGCCGGTTGATGGAAACCAAGATCCGATTGGCGGAACAGGCAAAGGACAGTGTGTGCGGACAATTCCAATGGATATTCAGCAGTCATGATAATCCGGGACGCCGCCAGCCGGATGAAGCGTATCGCCGTATAGATAAGGTGGGACCGTTTAATTATAAAGGACTGGTTACTCCGTGGGAAGAACCGCTGGATGTATATTATATGTATCGTGCCAACTATGTGCCGGCTTCCGAAGATCCGATGGTCTATCTGGCATCCCACACGTGGGAAGACCGTTTTGCAACAGGCCGCAGACGGGCTACCATTGAGGCGTACAGCAATTGTGACAGTGTGTTGCTGTACAATGATGCGGTGGATGCTGAATACTTGGGACGGAAACTGAATCATGGGGTAGGTACTCATTTTATGTGGGAGAACCGTGATATCCGTTATAATGTGCTTCGTGCCGTGGGATACTTTAAAGGAAAACCGGCAGCGGAAGATGTATTGGTGCTGGACGGTTTGGAAAAAGCGCCTCATTTTGAGGCTCTTTACCGTGGTTCTGTTATAGTGCCTGTTGCTGCCGACCGGTTGAACGGAACAGATTTGTTGAAAGGAGCTGAGGGATATACGTATCTTTATCGTTTGAATTGCGGAGGAGATGCTTATACGGATACGTATGGTCAGGTCTGGGCGCAGGATAACAGCCGTTATTCTCATTCGTGGGCGGAATCGTTTATCCATCCGTCGGACAGTGTGCAGTTATTGAGCCCTTATCAGGCGAGCCAGCGTACCACGAATGATCCCATTCATGGCACTAGGGATTGGGAGCTGTTCCAGACTTTCCGTTTCGGACGCCATAAACTGAATTTCCGCTTTCCCGTTCCGGATGGCGAGTATCGTGTGGAACTTTATTTTACAGAGCCCTGGCATGGTACGGGAGGCGGCGTACAGACGGATTGTGAAGGCTTGCGTATTTTTGATGTAGCGGTAAATGATAAAGTGCTTCTGGATGAATTGGATGTGTGGGCTGAAGCGGGGCATGACGGTGCTTGCAAAAAGGTGGTGAATGCTGTTGTGAAAGGTGGTGTCTTGAAGATTGATTTTCCGGAGGTGAAAGCGGGGCAAGCTCTGATTTGTGGCATTGCGATAGCTTCGGCCGCTTCTGTGGAGCCTGTTGCTAATCAAGGGGCTGATGACCGGAATGTAAGTTTCAGCTGGGCTGCCCAAGACAAGGATGTGATGGAAAAGACTCCCAAAGAATTATTGCCTGAAGATAAAAATGCCCGTGCCAATGTGACTTATCAAGCCGAGGACGCTATGTTGAAAGGCAAGTTTATAAAGAAAGAGGTCAAGAAACAAACCGGTGTCTTCTTTGGTAAAGGTGAGAAAAGCAGTATTACCTGGAATATCTCTACCGGTCTGGCACAGGTCTATGCCCTTCGTTTTAAATACATGAACGCTACGGGGAAGCCTATGAAGGTGCGTATGCAGTTCATCGACTCCAAAGGGGTGGTACTGAAGGAGGATCATCTGACTTTTGCCGAAACTCCCGGAAAGTGGCGTATGCTGAGTACAACGACGGGTACGTATATCAATGCAGGCTATTATAAGGTGGTGCTTTCCGCTCCGGATATGGAGGGGCTGGCACTGGATGCGCTGGATGTGCAATAGGAGGAATGGTTTCTGCAAATAGTAAGGGGAAAGTTTCAGCATTTGGCATTTTTACATATCTTTGTGCTCTGAAACTAACCTCTTAAAAATATGTTAATTGATTTACTGCATTCTTCTTATTTCTCGCTCTTCCTTATTGTAGCGTTGGGCTTTATGCTAGGGAGGATTAAGATAAAGGGCTTGTCGCTGGATGTGTCGGCCGTTATCTTCATTGCCTTGCTTTTCGGACATTTCGGTGTGATCATTCCTAAAGAATTGGGGAACTTCGGTCTGGTGCTTTTTATCTTTACCATCGGTATTCAGGCCGGTCCCGGATTTTTCGATTCTTTCAGAAGTAAAGGAAAGACACTGATTCTTATCACTATGCTTATTATTTGCTCTGCCTGTCTGACGGCGGTAGGACTGAAGTATGCTTTTGACATTGATACGCCCAGTGTGGTGGGATTGATAGCAGGGGCATTGACCAGTACGCCCGGTCTGGCGGTAGCTATAGACAGTACAAATTCACCGTTGGCTTCCATTGCATACGGTATTGCTTACCCGTTTGGAGTGATAGGGGTGATTTTGTTTGTGAAGCTGTTACCCAAGATTATGCGGGTGGATCTGGATAAAGAAGCGCGCAGGTTGGAACTGGAACGGCGCAGCGGTTTTCCGGAACTGACAACTTGCATTTTCAGAGTGACCAATCAAGCGGTATTCGGACGTACTTTGGCGCAAATAAATGCACGTGCCATGACGGGGGCCGTCATTTCACGGGTAAAGCATGGGGATTCTATATTGATGCCTAAAGCGAATACCATGTTGCTGGAAGGGGACTATGTGCAGGCGGTGGGAAGTGAGGAAGCGCTGAATCAGTTTGCCGTATTGGTTGGAGAACGGGAGGAAGGTGAATTGCCTCTGGATCAGACACAGGAGATTGAATCTTTATTGCTGACAAAGAAAGATATGATAAACAAGCAATTGGGGGATCTGAATTTACAACGTAACTTTGGTTGTACGGTAACCCGTATCCGTCGAAGCGGCATAGACTTGTCACCTTCTCCGGATTTGGCCTTGAAATTCGGTGATAAGCTGATGGTGGTCGGTGAACGGGAAGGACTCAGAGGCGTTGCCCGTTTGTTGGGGAATAATGCCAAACAGTTGTCTGATACTGATTTCTTCCCGATAGCTATGGGGATTGTATTAGGTGTATTGTTCGGCAAAATAAATATTTCATTTTCAGACAGTGTTTCCTTTTCACCCGGATTGACCGGAGGAGTGCTGATGGTGGCATTGCTGCTGAGTGCCGTGGGAAAGACAGGACCCATATTGTGGTCTATGTCCGGTCCTGCCAATCAGTTGTTACGCCAGTTGGGCTTATTGCTGTTTTTGGCTGAGGTCGGTACTTCTGCCGGTAAGAATCTGGTGGCTACTTTTCAGGAGAGCGGATTGTTATTGTTCGGAGTGGGGGCGACCATTACTGTCGTGCCTATGCTGGTTGCCGTTGTGGTTGGCAGGTTGGTCTTTAAAATCAGTTTGTTGGATTTGCTGGGCACCATCACCGGTGGTATGACCAGTACGCCCGGTCTTGCGGCAGCCGATTCCATGGTAGATAGTAATATTCCGAGTGTTGCATATGCTACGGTGTATCCGATTGCAATGGTGTTCCTTATTTTGTTTATACAAGTGATCGCTTCGGCGGTTTATTGATATATCAAACAGCCGGGTGGGTATGTGCCAAAGGTAGTAAATACTTTTGGCACATTTTTTATTTGGATGAATGTTGTATTTTTATTTATCGATATGAGGAGAAAAAAATATTCATTTTGTTTCTTTTATAGATTTTAATTTATATATTTGTCACAACCTTAATGTAATACGGAGAAAGATTAGGCTTATTCAGTGACAGAATGACGATTGGAATATGGTATGAATAAGCTGAACTCATATATGGTATTTATAAATATACTCAATTTTATGAGGAATAAAGACACACACTCTCGAATTACAGACAAATGCAGATGTTTGTTTGTAGTTGCCTATTCGGCAATGTCTATTACAGGATTGAGCTCCGTGCTCGCAGTGGAAAACCATGCACTATCTTCTCCGGTTTCAGATCGTGTGGAAAGCGTACAGCAGAAAAAACATGTTTCAGGTAATGTGCAGGATGCTAACGGAATGCCTTTAATCGGGGCGTCCGTAATCATCAAGGGAACCAATACCGGTATGATTACCGATATTGAAGGTAATTTCGCTCTTGATGCTAAACAGGGTGATATTATCGTAATCAGTTACATCGGTATGAAATCGGCGGAGGTGAAAGTGCCTGCTAACGGGCAAATAAGAGTGATGCTGAAAGAGGATTCGCAGTTGATGGATGAAGTGGTAGTGACCGGTTATGGTGATTTTAAGAAGGCTACTTATACGGGGTCTGCTTCTGTTTTGAATACGGATAAATTGGAGTCATTGCCTGTTGTGTCTGTAGCACAGATGATGGAGGCTAATATTCCGGGGTTAAGTTCAGTGGCCAGTTCTTCCCAACCGGGTTCTAAAGCTACAGTGCGGGTGCGTGGAATTGCTTCTATGAATGCTTCTACAGAACCTCTTTATGTATTGGACGGCGTGCCGGTAGCGTCTAGGGATATGAGTGGTCTAAGTGCCAATGCCAGTGCGGGAGGACTTGGTTTGATCGAGACATTAAATCCTGCGGATATTGAAAGTATAACCGTATTGAAAGATGCCGCTTCTGCTTCATTATATGGAGCAAAAGGATCTAACGGTGTAATCCTTATTACTACTAAAAAAGGGAAGGAAGGTAAAATGAGGGTGAGTATGCAGGCTACTTACGGTATTACGGATATTGCTTACAATTATCGTCCGATAATGGGGGGTGAAGAGCGTAGGGAGTTGATTTATGAAGGATTTGTTAATTATCGTTTGAATCAGGGGGATTCGGAAGCCGAGGCAAAGGCTTATGCGGATGGACAAATTGACAATTATGCTGCACGCCCGGCCAACGGATATGCTGATTGGGAAGATGCTTTATTGAAAAAAGGACATCAGCAGGACTATAGTTTGTCTGTAAGCGGAGGTAATGAAAAATCGAATTTTATTGGTACGTTAGGATACACCAATCAGACAGGTATAAGCATAAATTCAGGAATGGAACGTTTTACCGGTCGTATTGATGCAAACAGTAAATGGAATAAATTTGAGTATGGAATGAATGCTACCTTTTCATGGACTCGTAATAAACATACGCCGGAGGGACAGTATTATGCCAGTGCGCTTTATTCTTCAAAATATCAATTGACCCCTTCCATACCTATTTATAATGAGGATGGCAGTTATCATACGGGTTTCCAGAATAATGGAGGTATTAACCCGCTGTATGAGAATTCTGTAGATTCAAATTATGCACGTCTGGCACGTACAATGGCATCCGCCAAGGCTGCTTATCATATCTTGGACGGGTTGAAGTTATCTACTATCTTTACAGTAGACTATTCTTTAAATAAAGACTTTTTCTTTTACTCGCCTGACGGTAAGGATGGGGAAGCTACACAGGGATCCGGACAGATGATGATGATTGAGAGAATGAGTTATACTTCACAAACGAATCTGGCATATAATAAAACGTTTGGCAAACATAATATTAATGCGGTTTTAGCGTATGAGGTTATGAAATACGATTATGAGGATATGTATGGTGAGAAACAGGTTTACGGGCAAACACTTAATCCGTCGTTGGATAATGGCGCCAAACCTGCTGATCTTACTAATACGAGGCAGGAAGATGCTATGGTGTCGTATGTAGGAAGCTTGAATTATGGATATAATGATAAATATTATGCAGGTTTCAGTTTCCGTCGTGATGGCTCTTCCCGATTGGCGCCTGATACCCGTTGGGGGAACTTTTGGGCTGTTTCCGCTTCATGGAGACTCTCTCAGGAAAACTTCATGAAACCGTGGGAGGATGTGGTGTCGGATATGAAATTAAGAGCATCGTATGGTGTGAACGGTAATCTGCCGACCGGTTATTATGGTTATCATGGAACTTATACTACCGGAGCATTTTATAATGGAAAACCTGCTCCGTGGGAAGATGCTATTGCTAATCCTGATTTGACTTGGGAAAAGAACTATGCATTGAATCTGGGGGTTGATTTAAGTCTGTTCAGACGGGTTAATTTGACTTTCGATTGGTATACCAGAACGACTAAGGATTTATTGATGAGTAAGCAATTGAATTCTATCAGTGGTTTTGGCAGTATTCTTACGAATGTGGGCGAAATGAAGAATACCGGTTTTGAAATAGAGGTACGTTCAAGTAATATTCAAACCAAAGATTTTAGTTGGACAACTTCTTTAAACTTGTCACATAATAAAAATAAGATTGTAAAACTGGCGGATCTTCCGGAATTTATAGATGGAAATTATATCAGAAAGGAAGGTTGTTCGTATGCGACAATTTATTTGAGAGAGTATGCCGGAGTGGATCCTAATGACGGACGCCCGATGTATTATGACAATAAAGAAGACGAAAATGGCAATAGAAGCAGGAATATTGTGTATGACCCCAATGATGCCGACCGTGTGGAGTTGAAAGATATATATCCTAAATTGACCGGTGGATTGATGAATACGTTTAATTATAAGTTTATTGATTTATCTTTTAATTTGTCGTTTCATTTAGGTGGATATTCTTACGATGGTGCCATGTATGCTTTGCAGGATGACGGTTATACGGCACAATACAATAAGAGTACAGAGTTACGCCGCCGTTGGAAACAGCCGGGAGATATAACAGATGTTCCCCGATATGTGTATGGACAAGAGTATGGTGGCTGGTGGAACTCGTCACGTGGTGTTCATAGCACAGATCATTTGCGCTTGAAAAGTTTGATTGTTGGCGTTTCTGCTCCTCAGTCTTGGTTGAGAACCATAGGTATTAATTCTGCCCGTATTTATTTTTCGGGTACCAACTTGTTGACGTGGGCTGCATACGATCAATATGATCCGGAGTTGAATGGAATTGTAAGTTATTTTACTCCTCCTCTTAAAACATTCGCATTTGGACTTGAACTTAAATTCTAATCAATTAACACCGAACTGTTTATGAAAAAAAATATAATTATATTAGGCTTGATTTCTTTATTGGCCGTATCGTGCGGGGATGATTTTTTAACCACTCATCCTGGTGATAGCGTTTCTACGGATTTGGCACTGAGTACAGAGCAGGATATAGATAATGCTGTGAATGGATTGTATGATTTGATGTCCAGCTATGGCTATTATGGCGGAACCATGTTTTTTTATGGGGATATGAAAGGGGATGATATGCAGAGTTCTTATAATAGCGGGAGAACTTGTAACCGGTGTTACTTATATGATCATCGCTCTACAAGCTTAAATGCCGGATATTTATGGGGACGTCCTTTTTATATTATCCGTAATGCATGGAATGTGATCAATGCGATTGATGATGGAAAAGTGCAAGGTTCAGAGCAAAGATTAAAGGAATTGAAAGGTGAGGCGATGACTATCATGGCACTTTGCCAGTTTGACTTGACCCGTTGTTTCGGTTATCCTTATACTAAGGATAAAGGGGCCGGTTGGGGAGCTCCAATTGTAGATCATGCAATTACATTAGATGAAAATCCGCCACGCAGCACTGTTGCAAAGGATTATGAGTTCATAATCAGTACATTGGAGGAGGCTATACCTTTAATGAGTACTTCTAAAAATAACAGCCGGATGAATGCGTATGCTGCAAGAGCATTGCTGTCTCGTATTTATCTGTATCATGATGATAACGAGAAAGCGTTTCAAATGGCAAGCAACTTGATTGAAGAAGTGGAAGGAAATGGAATGTACCGTCTTTATACACGTGATGAATATGTTCCGGCATGGGATTTGAAAAATACGTTTGGTACGGAATCATTATTTGAAATTGCTAATAGTACAGATGATAATGGAGGACGAAGTTCATTGGCATATCTGATGCATTGGAATGGGTATCGTGAGATTTTTGCCACTCAGAAATTTGTGGATGAGTTATTGAGTGACCCGGAGGATATTCGCTGTCTGTTGCTGGAAAAGAATGTTTATAATAAAAATGATGTATGGTGGTTGAAGAAATGGCCGGGAACAGATGCTACGACTCCATCTTTTGAAAATAATTATGTTATTTTCCGTTTGTCTGAAGTCTATTTGAATGCGGCGGAAGCCGGAGTGAAAATAGGTGGGGCATCTGCCGTAAAAGGTTTGAATTATCTGAATGCAATTGTGCAGCGTGCTAATCCTGCAAAGGAAGTAACGGCGGCTGAATATACATTGGATAGGGTGTTGGAAGAAAGAAGTAAAGAATTGATAGGTGAGGGGCATCGTTTCTTTGATATGTTGAGAAATGGAAAGACCATTGTTCGTAAGGGAGGATATCATTTACCGGGTATCGTGGAGGAAATAGACTGGGATTATTATAAATGTGTTTTACCGATTCCAACAGACCAGTTTACATTTAGTCCTGATATGGAGCAGAATCCGGGATATACTAAAAATTAATTTTAAATAATTATTAAATGAGAGGGTGTGGTATCACACCCTTTTTTTGTGTGGACAAATTCTACATTCATGTGGATTTATTCTACAATTTTACAGACGTTCTGTTTTCTTATTTAGTTAATATACAGTGATTTGACGGATGCTTCTTGTTGTTGGCATATCTTTTGACCGGAACATGATAAATTATTATATAATTATATAAATATAAATCATGAATAAATCTAGGTATGTTTTTTTTATTTTGGCTTGTTTATTCGGTTTGTACGTGCAAGCTCAAAATAGAACAGTGAAAGGACGCGTTCTCTCAGCGGAGGATAAAGAACCATTAATTGGAGCTACTGTCAAAATACCCGGTACATCTATCGGTGTGGTGACAGATATAGATGGCAATTTCTCTCTGGAAGTTCCCGACAAAGACAAAACATTAGTGATTGAGTTTTTAGGTATGAGTACACTAACGGCGAAGATACCTGCCAATGGGGTGCTGAATGTATCTTTGCATCCGGATACACAACGATTGGATGAGGTTGTGGTGACAGGCTATGGTAATTTTTCCAAATCTTCATTTACCGGTTCGGCAAATACATTACGGGGGGACTTGTTGAAGAACGTTCCGGTTGTATCGGTAGAACAGAAGTTGCAGGGTATGACTCCGGGCGTATCCATTTCGGGAAATTCCGGTCAGCCGGGTGCTAATCAAAGTATACGTATCCGCGGTATGGGGTCATTCAATGCATCGAAAGAACCTTTGTTTGTCATTGACGGAGTACCGGTGACTTCCGGAAGCTTGAGTGGTGGCTCGGCAGATGCCGCTTACATGAATAATTCTAAAACGAATATAATGAGTACGCTGAACCCTTCGGATATTGAAAATATAACAGTCATAAAAGATGCGGCAGCGGCTTCTTTATATGGTTCACGTGCGGCAAACGGTGTGATTCTGATAACCACTAAAAAAGGTACAAAAGGACGTGCTAAGGCTACATTAAAAATGGATGGAGGCTTTTCTAATGCTGCTGTGGAATTCCGTCCGACGTTGAATGGGGAGCAGCGTAGAGAGCTAATTTATGAAGGTTTGATGAACTTTCAACAAGATGAAATAGCCAAGAATCCGGAGGCGGGATTGGCGTCGCCCACCGAGTATGCCGATTTACATATCAATGATTATGCCTCCATTCCGGAACTGGGATATACTGACTGGAGGAAGGAATTAATGCGTACGGCACATCATCAAAGTTATGAAGCGTCCGTATCGGGAGGCAATGACAAGACTACGTTCTATTCTTCATTGGGTTTTAACCGTCAGGAGGGTTTGGTGGAAAATTCTAATCTGGACAGATATACAGCTCGTTTGAATGTAACCCAGAAGGTAGGTTCCCGTGGGGAAGTGGGCGCCAATGTGATGTTCTCTCAATTGAATCAGGAAATGAATGAGGAGCGTGGATCATCTATTAATCCTTTCCTTTGTGTGGCTTTGAACACCACTCCGTCTTTTCCGGTACGTGACGCTGAAGGGAATTATGTAGGATCATATCCCAGTAGCAATGTGAATCCGTTGCGTGATATCCGTACAGATTATAACCGTACCCGCATGACACGTATGTTTTCTACAGGCTATGCTTCGATAGATATTATCAAAGGGTTGAAATTGAAAGAAACGCTTAGCTATGATTATAATATTCAGAAAGATTCCCGTTATTGGAATCCGTTGAGTGGAGCCGGAGCTAAAAGTGGTAGTGATGCACAGACGGCAAAGGGATTTATAGAATATAGTAAATTGATTTCTTCCACTTCATTGGGATATAATACGACTATAGCACAATTACACCATGTGGATGCGTTGGTAGCTTATGAAATTGAAAATTATCAGACAGACAAAGCAATGGGGGATAAATCCAAACTTCCTTCAGATTATTTGGTGGAACCGGATAATGCAGCATCATTGAACAGCTTTGTGTCTTCTACTCAGGATTCAAGAATGATTTCTTATGTATCCCGTATCAACTATGATTATGATGACCGTTACTATATTGCCGGTAGCTTCCGTCGTGACGGCAGTTCACGCCTGTCACCCGAGAACCGTTGGGGAAATTTTTGGTCTGTATCCGGTATGTGGAATGTAGGTGCGGAAAAATTTATGCAATCCCTTATTTCCGCAACACTATAATTTAATGTTTTTTATAAGCACCTGAGCAACAAA
>OOCY01000926.1_pt1 | contig 17744 bp, 12 predicted proteins | sample 1671291 | NCBI WGS metagenome assembly OOCY01 (sample SAMN06348141, study PRJEB24527) | human gut metagenome | biome: human gut; feature: ankylosing spondylitis patient; material: feces | host: Homo sapiens | place: China | collected 2015-10 | reverse complement strand
TTGAAATTCCTAATTGCATTACGAAGCCATTATACTTCCGATAAGTAAAATTATCACAAGATGGGGAAACGACCTGTTTTGAGCAAATTTTAAGAATAATTTCATAAAAAACCCCATAAAAGGAAGGAAATTCCCGGTGGCGCAAGTTGCGGGAAAAGTCGAAGGATGCTATAATATAATAGATTTTTTATGACATACGGGTGGAAGAGAGAAAAAACGATCCACGGTATTTCTGACGGTACATGATACAGACCTTGGAGAGGGTCTATAAACACTACTACTTTATAATACGAGGAAGTAAATCATGGCAAACAGAATAAAGAAGAAAGAGGATACGAAAAGCAGCTATCGGGATAATGTTGCTTTGATCATGGGGGCGTTCACGCTGATCGTACTCTGCGTGCTCCCGCTTGTGTTCCACGATTTCTATTTTGATATCCTGGAGACAAAATATCAGTTTTACAGTGTTGTTGCGATCGCTGCGCTTGTGATCATGGGCGGATATGGCCTCGCGAGCGGAAAGATGCTCGAGTGGTTCTCGAAGTTCAATTTCCAGACATGGAGAAAGAGCATGAGCGTCGGGGACTGGGCGATGGTCGTTTTCTGGCTCACAAACGTGATCTCCTGGATCCTGTGCAAGGACTGGAGATGGGAGGCATTCTGGGGAACATCCGGACGTTATAACGGCGTATTCCTCATGACGATCTACATGATGACATATTTCCTTGTCACCCGTTTTTACCGGTTAAAACAGTGGTATCTGGACGCATTCCTCGCAGTCGGCGTGTTTGTATGCGTGTTTGGAATTACTGACTACTTCCAGATGGATATCCTTGGATTTAAGGTAAATATGATGGATACACAGAAATCCATCTATACTTCCACATTCGGAAATATCAATACTTATACGATCTATGTGGCAGCGCTGTTAGCAATCTCAATGATCCTGTTTACACAGGAGAAAAACCAGAAGAGAATGTTCTGGTACTACGGAAATATGATCCTGACAAGCTTTGCGCTGATCATGGGCAGCAGTGATAACGCATATCTGTCCCTCGCAGCGATTTTCGGTCTGGCACCGTTATGGCTGTTTCAGACAAAGACAGGACTTCGCAGATATGTGATCTCCCTAGCGACATTCTTTACGGTGATCCTCTGCATCAACGGGATCAATAAGGCGTATGCGGCATCCGTTCTCGGGATCGACAGTGCGTTTAATCTGATCGCGGGGACGAAGTTTCTTCCGGTACTTGTAGTGCTTCTCTGGGTGATCGCTGTGGTACTTATCTTTATGAACAGAAAACCACAGGCCCTGATGAACAGGACAACGGACGATTCTATGAATAAGATCGCAGTCTATATCTGGATCGGTGTGATCGCGGTTGTCTGCCTTGCGGTTCTTTTCGTCCTTTATGATGCGAACCTTGGAGGTCATGCAGATAAGTATGGCGCGCTCAGCTCCTACGCTGTATTCAATGATGAGTGGGGAACCCAGCGTGGATATGTGTGGAAGCGCGCGATGGAGATCTATACAAAGAAGCTGAATCTTCTCCAGAAGATCTTCGGATATGGACCGGATACGTTTGCACTGATCATGCAGTATTATTATCCGGGCGAAATGCAGAACGGACATATGGTGATCTTCGACAGTGCACATAATGAGTACTTACATTATCTGGTAACGACCGGTTTCGTCGGAATGGCGTCTTACCTTGTATTTATGGTTTCTTCGATCGTTGCGATGGCGAAGAAGATCAAGGAGCAGCCGATCGTGGCAGCAGTGATGTTAGCCGTTACCGCGTATGCGATCCAGGCGGTTGTCAATATCAACCTGCCGATCGCAATGCCAATCATCTTACAGCTTCTTGCGATGGGAGTCGGAAGAAAGAAAACGGCCGACAAAGCGGAAGAAAAAGCTGAATAACAGGAAAATCAAAGCAGAGACAAACACAGGGAGGAACGAACAATGCAGGCAGTCATCATGGCCGGCGGAAAGGGAACGAGACTGGCGGCGCTCACAAAGGATGAGATCCCGAAGCCGATGGTCCCGGTTGCCGGAAAACCGCTGCTTTTATGGCAGGTCGAAAGGCTAAAAGAGAATGGGATCACGGATCTGATCATGGTGATCGGACATCTCGGAAATAAAATTAAGGAATATTTTGGCGATGGAGAGCAGTTTGGCGTTTCCATCCGGTATTTTGAGGAGACGGAACCGCTCGGGACTGCGGGATCCTTTTATTATCTGAAAGACATGATCCACGGGGACCGGTTTGTGATGATGTCCGGGGATCTGTTCTTCGATATTGATTTTCAGCGCATGATCCGGTTCCACGAGGAAAAAGGCGCAGTTGCCACATTATTTGTTCATCCGAACGGACATCCGTTTGACTCGGATCTTCTTGTCCTGGATGCGAATGATAAGGTAACGGCGTTCGACTCGAAGCACAATGTCCGCGATTACTGGTATAAGAACTGCGTCAACGCAGGAATTTTTGTGTTTGAAAAGAAGATCTGCGATTACGTGCCGGAGCCGGTGAAAAGGAATCTGGAGAACGATGTGATCAAAGGAATGCTGGACGCGGGAGAGCCGATCTACGGCTATTGTTCCCCGGAGTATGTGAAGGATGTTGGTACGGTTGACCGTGTGCAGCAGACACTGGCAGACATCACGCGAGGCGTGATCGCGGATAAATGCCTGAAAAATAAGCAACGCTGTATCTTTATGGACCGTGACGGTACGATCAACCAGTATAAGGGACTAGTATACAAAGAGGATGACTTCGTTCTGGAAGACTGTGCGGTCGATGCGATCCGGAAGATCAACCAGTCCGGAAAACTCGGGATCGTGATCACGAATCAACCGGTTGTTGCAAGAGGTCTCTGCGGAATTGAGGACGTGGAAAATATCCATAAGAAGATGGAAACACTTCTTGGAAAAGAAGGCGTGTTCCTGGACGATGTTTTCTTCTGTCCGCACCATCCGGACAAAGGATACCCGGAGGAAAATCCGGCTTATAAGATTCCGTGCGAGTGCAGAAAGCCGAAGACCGGTATGATCGAGAAGGCGGCGGAGCGGTTCAACATTGACCTCAAGGAATCCTGGATGATCGGGGATACGACGATGGACATCCAGACAGGCGTGAATGCGGGAATGCGGACAGCGCTTGTGCTGACTGGAGAAGCCGGGAAGGATAAGAAATACGACGTGAAGCCGGATCTGGTGTGTGAAAATCTGCTGGATGCGGTGGAGAAGATCTTGAAAAGCGAAGATCGTTAAGATAAAATATGAAAACTCAGCAGAAGAGAACAGTTAAATGTTAGGAATTGCTGAGTGAAAACGTCAGAAATAAATGATATATAGCTGCGTAAAATTAAATGGACAAGAGATATCAGCATCGCAGCGAGGGTACTGGCTTGTTTGCCATAAATTTTGATGGACAGAGGCGATGCGAGCAGCCAGAGAGTAAACGATTGATAGAGTAAATCACAGGAGAACAGAAAAACCATGATCATTACACAGACCCCTTTCCGCATGTCTTTTTTCGGCGGCGGAACGGATTTCCCAGACTTTTATAAGGAACATGGCGGAGCCGTCATTTCCACGACATTTGATAAATATTGCTATGTAAATGTGCGCCATCTGCCGCGCTTTTTTGACTACTCGACTGAGCTTTCCTACTCAAAGATCGAGCGCGTGACGGATGTCAACGACATCAACCACCCGGCGATCCGCGAGGCGATGAAGTACCTGGATATGCAGGAAATCCGCCTGACTTACGAGGCGGACCTTCCGGCGAGATCGGGACTTGGAACGAGCAGTTCCTTCGCAGTCGGCATGTTAAACGCATTCTATGCATTAAAAGGAAAATATGCCGATAAGAGAAAGCTCGCAGACGATGCGATCTACTTAGAGCGTGTCCTCTGCAACGAGAGCGGCGGTGTGCAGGACCAGATCGCAGCGGCGTTTGGCGGATTAAACCGGATCAATTTTAATGCTGACGGATACGAGGTAAATCCGGTGATTATCTCCCCGGAGCGGAAGGCACAGTTAAACAATAACCTGATGCTCTTCTTTACCGGATTTTCGAGATTTTCCTCCGATATCCAGCAGACAACGGAGAAAGCGCTTGTCGATAAACAGGCACAGCTCCTTGAGATGCTGTCTCTCGTTGATGATGCGGAGAAAGTTCTGACTTCCAAGACGGACCTCAACGAATTCGGCCGACTTCTCGACTATACCTGGAAGCTGAAACGCGGAATTTCCAACCGGATCTCCACGGATTCCATCGACGGACTCTACGCGAAAGGAATCGAGGCCGGTGCGCTCGGCGGAAAGCTTCTTGGAGCCGGCGGCGGCGGATTCCTCTTATTCTACGTTGAGCCGGATAAACAGGAACAGGTCCACAAGGCGATGGAAGAACTCTTATATGTGCCGTTTGAGTTTGAGAACAGCGGTACGAGAGTCATTCATTATACGCCGGAGACGTATGAGAAACGATGAACGCTGACTTGTGAGTAACTGTTGCTCGGTCATACAGTTACTCACAGACAGTATAAAGGATGTGCAGTCATGAAAATATTGACAGTAACGGTTCCGATGTACAATGTGGAATCCTATATTGATCAGTGCCTGAAGTCATTTGTTGTCCCAGGAGCAGAAGAAAAACTGGAAGTTCTTGTCGTTAATGACAGCTCTCCGGATCATTCCAGAGATATTGCTCAGAAATATACAGAGAAATATCCGTCAATTTTTCGTATTATCGATAAAGAAAACGGCGGTCATGGTTCAACGATCAATCGTGGGATCGAGGAAGCAAAAGGAAAATACTTTAAAGTCGTGGACGGAGATGACTGGGTGGATCGGGAAGCTTTTTTAAACTTCCTGGAACATTTGGAAAAAACGGATGCAGATCTTGTCCTCTCTAATTATCATTGGGTAGATCATCGCACGATGGAGAAGAAAAAAGAAGTGGAAGAAATCTGCCCGGGGATCGCTTATGGACAGGATATTCCGTTTTCAGAAGTAAAGGATCGAATGTTTACCAAAATGCATGCGCTCACGTATAAAACAGAACTTCTGAGAAAACAGCCGGAGCGGCTGGATGAACATTGCTTTTATGTTGACACGGAATATATTGTATTTCCATTGCCGTATATAAAGACGGTGTCAGCAATACCGGATTGCGTTTACCAATACCGGGTTGGCATGAGCGGCCAGAGTATGAGTATTGAAAACATGATGAAGCGATGCGGGCAGCATGAGAGAGTCTTAAAGCGCCTTTTGAACTTTTACGGAACACATCGGACATGTGAGGCTGCTAATCTGTTATGTGAGACGGCAGCCCGGTCAGCCGTGAGCCAGTACAAGATATATTTCAGCTTTCCGATGAGCCATAAAAAGAACATGCTTGCGATGGAACAGTATATAAAGACTGAATTTCCGGAAGTGTATCAAAATATGAAAAATCCGGCGATCCAGCTCCTGCGCGCAACAGGATACTATGGATATTGGTTTGTTTCAGCAGCAGTACGCACAGTTAAACGATAGGAAATGGAAGGAGCAGCAGTAAAAATGAATACAAAGGAAAAAATACTGATGATCCTTCCAAGAAAACTATTCCCCCTGGTTTCCGGATACTCTCTGAAAAATTATTATCTGATCCAGATTCTCGCAAGGGAGTATGAGATCACACTGTATTTGCTCAGCAAAGAAGAGATCCAGGAGGAAGAACGCGAGTTTTACACACAGTATGTCCAGGAACTACACGTGTGTCAGCTCTCATCTTTTGAGCGCTTTACCGGACTTATTTATGCCGGGATCAAGGGACTTCCACTGCAGTCCGGACTTTATTTCTCTTCTAGGATTGAAAAGAAACTGAGAGAAAATGCAAAGAAAAATTATAAGCTTGTGATCTGTGAACTCGTCCGAACCATGATGTATTCGGAAAAAATGGAACTTCCGATCGTATTTGACATGGTGGATTCGATCGGGTTGAATTACCAGGAAGCTCAGAAAAAGACGAATTCCATATTCCTCAAATTGTATTATAAATTTGAAACAGATCGTCTGCTGAAGTATGAAAAACACTCTATTCAACGTGCAAATGTTACATTCCTGTTCAATCAGGGGGAAACAGAATACTGGAAACATAATGGAAATGTAAAGCTGCTCCCGCACGGGGTACGGGAGGAACTGCTGGATTATGCAGAAGATGAGGCGGCATATGAAATACTGAAAGAAAGTTTAAAGCTGCCGGAAGAGTTTGTGTCATTCATCGGAAAAATGAATTATCAGCCAAATGTGGATGCGGTTTCGTGGTATGTGGATCAGGTTCATTCAAAACTTGAGAATGCCCCGGCACTGGTCATTTTAGGCGCCTATCCAACAGATCATATTAAACAGCTGACAAAACAGTATAAAAATATTATCGTTACAGGTTATATGGATGATCCGTATCTGATCCTGAAAAAAGCGATCGCAGTGATCGCACCGATGCAGACAGGCGGCGGAATTCAGAATAAGGTACTCGAGGCCATGGCGCTCGGAAAGATAAATCTGCTCTCCTCAAAGGCTGCAGCGCCGATTGGCAATGCAGAGGAAGGAAAAGAGTATATGATCTGTGACACGTTCCAGCAGTATAGGGCAGCCTATGAACGGATCCGTCGGGATCCTGGTTTCGGTAAAAAAATCGGAGAAAATGCCAGAAAATTTGTCAATGATAATTTTACCTGGAAACGCTATGGAACATTATATTTAGATGAAATAAGACAGATTAGAAAGGGATAAGAGATTTGCCGGGGGATGAAGAATTGGTAAATGGTGAAAATGAGATGAACAGACAGAGAAAAGGGAAACAATTTGAGCAGTATAAACGACTGGTCAAATTTCTGGGATCTGTCATTATCGTTGCGGTAGAACTAATCCTCTATTATTATGTGTGGATGAACTATTACAATCGAAACATGACGATCGCATTCTGGCGGAGAGGTAACTGGCTGATCATAGGTGAGTACCTTGCATTATTGCTTTTGCTCCACCGGATGTATGGCGGATTGAAGGTAGGCATTTATAAATACTGGAATCTTGTATACTCCCATATGATCTCGATCATAGGAGTCAACGCGTTCTCCTACGTACAGGTTGTTCTGTTTGATAAGAAGATGCATAATCCGACAGCACTGATCATCCTGACGATCGTCGACTTCCTTGTCGTCATGGTGTGGGCGCTTGCATTTAAAAAGGTATACGCGTTTTTATTCCCGAGAAAGCAGCTGCTTCTGGTATACGGAGATAAATCCATGTTTCACCTGATGGGACGGATCGACTCCAGGGAGGACAAGTACGAGATCACAAAGACGATATCCATCGATGAGGGGATCGGGACGATCATTGGACAGGCCGGGGAGTATGACGGAGTGATCATCGGAGATATCCCGTCGGAGAAGAGAAACGAGCTGATGAAGCGGTGTTATGCCGGAAATATCCGAAGCTACACGGTCCCGAAGATCAGCGATATTCTCCTCAGAACGTCGGTGGAGCTCAATATTTTTGACTCCCCGCTCTACTTATCAAGAAATATCGAAGGTCTGCCGTGGGACCAGCAGGTCCTGAAACGGTTTGAGGATATCCTGATCTCAGGACTTATGCTGATTGCTACCAGCCCGTTCTTCCTGATTATTGCACTCCTGCTCAAATGTACCGACAAAGGACCGGTATTTTATACACAGACACGTCTGACATTGAACGGAAAAGAGTTCCAGATCTATAAATTCCGTACGATGGTGGTAGATGCAGAAAAGAAGAGTGGTCCGGTAAAGGCCGGGGATAAAGACCCGAGAATTCTCCCGGTCGGACATTTCCTGCGCGCGACCAGACTGGATGAGCTCCCGCAGCTCTTAAATATCCTAAAAGGCGACATGAGCCTTGTAGGACCGCGCCCGGAGCGCCCGGAGCTTGCCTCGATCATCAGGAAGAACATTCCGGAGTTTGAATACCGTCTGAAAGTAAAGGCAGGACTCACGGGATATGCGCAGATCTACGGCAAATACTGCACGACAAGTTACGACAAGTTGAAGCTGGACCTGACGTATATCCGGAACTATTCGTTCTGGATGGATCTGAAACTGATCTTAATGACCCCGAAAGTCCTTTTTATGAAGGAATCGACGGAAGGATTTGAAGAGGGGGGATTTGAGGATCCGGCGTTGAAAGACCCGGAAGAAACCAAAAAAGAACTGTGAAGCGTGGAAGAGCGGCACAGGGAACAGACAAATAAGAGGTTTTCATGAAAAAAAATGTTTTTCAATCAATGATATGGCCAGAGGCTGATGACGAAGAATCGCTTTATTTGTTTACGGATGGTGAAATACAGAGGAGCGGAGAAAGTCCGCTCCTTCTTTTAAATAAAGGGAATTTCTGTCGTCTCAATACGTACTTTAACAGCCTGTCAGCCGGAAAGTGGAAAAAGTATACCGTTGTGGATCATGTCAGGATCCATGTAAAGATAAAGGGGACATGTAACGTTCGGGTATGTGCTCTGAGCAAAGAAAATCGTAAGAAAATTCTGTGGGAAAGCGAGTGGACGGGGAGTGGAGAGAGCGCGGAACTGCCATGTGAAATAGAACTTCCGGAGACAGGAATGCTCTATCTAGAACTCGAAGCGATGCAGCCGCAGACGGAATTTATGGGATTTGATTTTTCTGCGGACATTGAAAAATGGCGGGAAGAGATCCGAATGGCAGCAGTCATCTGTACTTATAAGCGCGAAAAAGACGTCCTGCGCACGCTGAATGAGATAAAAGAACAGATCTTTCAAAACAGTCAGTCAGTGCTGTATGGGAAACTGCGGGTTTTTGTGTCAGACAATGGAAAGACGCTTGAGCCGGAAAATATCCCACAGATCCAGATCAGAAAAAATAAAAACCTCGGCGGTGTCGGCGGATTCACAAGAGGGATCATGGAATCGATGCAGAACGAGGAATTTGGGGCAACTCATATCTTACTGATGGATGACGACGCGATCACACAGCCATATGTGCTGGAACGGACCTGGCAATTTTTGAGTCTGCTGAAGCCGGAATTTTCCGATCATACGATCGCGGGTGCGCTTTTGAATCAAAAATTCCCATATATCCAGTTTGAATCAGGCGCGCAGTGGAATCAGGGAAATGTGAAGATCCTGAAGAACCAGATCGACTTGAGAAAATCTGAATCACTTCTCTGGAATGAGGAAGAAGCTGATCCGATCGAATATTGTGGATGGTGGTACAGCTGTATACCGGTCAGCGTCATCAAAAAAATCGGTCTTCCGCTGCCGCTGTTTATCCATAGAGATGATGTGGAATATGGGCTTCGAATGGACAGAAAATTTATCACTCTGAATGGCATCGGAATCTGGCATGAACCTTATATCAATAAGCTTCCGGGAAGTGCGGAATATTATGATGTGAGAAACTTTGCGATCATCAATGCGATCCACTATCCGGGACTGGGCAGAGGACAGTTGAATTACAGGATCGTAAAGTGGGCGCTGGGAAATGTTTTCCGCTGCCGCTACCAGTATGTCCGGATGAACATGAGAGGAGTCCGAGACTTCTCAAAAGGAGCGGAATGGCTGTTAAAAACGGATGGAGAGGAGCTTCACGGGGAACTGAGAGCGTACAACTATAAGCTGAAAGCGGTAAATGAATTTTATGGGTATCATGGGCTGCAGAAAAAAGATTTTCAGCTTGAAGACGATACATCAGAAATCCGGATCTCGTCAAAAGATATGATGAAATATCTTTTGACATTCAACGGAGCTTTTCTCCCAGCGAAAAGTCCTGATATCACGGTCCTGCGCCCATATGGAAATGAGCGCGAGATCTATCGAAGGAAGGAGATCATATATGTTGATTCTGACGGTATGTGTCTTCATGTCCGGCGGAGTTTTAAAGAGATGCTGAAATGTTATAAGGCTGTGTTTATCGAACTGATCCGACTGAACAGAACGTATAAAAACGCGGTTGAAAGTTACAGAGATCATTTCGCGGAACTGATCGGACGAGAGAAATGGGAAGATAGATTGGAATTAAAAAAGCCGTGCTGACATTGTTCAGCATGGCTTTTTTAATGGAAATTGATACTTCAGTAAAAGCAGAGCGAGAAGATACACGGAAAAGAACAGGAGCGCAGTAACGACCAATGAGAAAAATAAGCCCATGTGGAGGAGCGGCTTTACCGCGCAGAGTGCACATGAGGCTAGAAACAGTGCTGGGAGCAGCTTCTTATACTGGACTTTCTCGAAGAGGTCGGGAAGGACTGGCCTGATAAAATGGAGCTGGACAGCCAGAACGATGATCTCTGCAGATAAGGTCCCGAGTGCAGCACCGCATGCAGCGAATTCAGGGATCAGGAGGGCGTTTAAAATAAGGTCTGTTATTGCTCCGGCACATGTTGAGAGCACTACGAGTTTCTCCTTGCCGAGCGGAACAAGAATCTGGATCCCTATGATATTTGTGATCCCGATACAGATAAGCGTTGGCATGATGAGCTGCATTGGACGGATCGCACCGTAGAAAGAATCTCCGGCGAGGAATAAAATACTGTTATCTGCCGTGAAAATAAAATAGACACAGATCGGCAGGGCGGAAAAAAGGATAAAATCCATAGCTTTTTTTACAAGAGAGGTAAATTCACGGATCTGTCCGCCTTTTACATAGTATGAGATCCTTGGCAGCATGACAGTTCCGAGCGCTGTCACGAACGCAACCAGGATTTCCTTGATCTTTACAGCCGCATTATAGTATCCGACCTCGATATTGCCTTTAAAAAATCCGAGCATCGCGGTATCCAGATTTGTATAGATCGTGGTTGCAACGGAAAAAGCGAAAAAAACTAAGACCGGTGTGAGATGCTGTCTGAAGTTGTACTTTGTTCCTGGCCGGAAGGAAATGTATTTTCTCGCATGGAAAAAGTTGAAAATATTGGAACCAACACCGGCGAGGATTGTCAATGCACCGTACAGGACATAATCTGATCTGGAATGGATCGTGGCCAGCATGAGTACAACGGAGACCGCTTTGAAAAAAACGGAACGGATCGTGATGTACTGATATTGCTCCAGCGCTTTATACATCCATTCCATACCGATCAGGTTGAAAAACAGGGTACTTCCGCAGATCAGGAAGAGCGCCTTTTCCTGGTGCAGCTGTTTTACAAAGAAGACTGCCAGAAAAAAGAACAGATATACGATAAAAGTCATGCAGGCATTTATGATAAAAATCTCATGCACCGTGCGTGTCAGTTCTTCCTTGCTGTCACGGACTTGTGCACATGCGCGGATCCCATAGGTGGGGATCCCGAGAGATGAGACCATGGAAAAGTAGGAGACGACAGAGGTCACAAACGCGACCCGCCCCATCCCTTCCGGAAGAAGAACGCGGGATACATAAGGATATGTGATCAGGGGGAAAATCATAGAAGATGCTGTGAGGAGCATATTCATGATGAAATTCTTTTTCAGGGATACCTGAATGGCCATAGGATGTCCTCCGTTTTCAGAATGCGAAATACCGGTATGAACTGTCAGGCACGAGTCAGAACCGGAATGTCCGATAGTTGTAACTGGATTAGTATAACACAGTTTATTCAGGGTGTCCATGAGGGGAAAATTATGATATACTTATCGCAAATATCTGTTTTAAGAGAAGGAGGAAGCAAACAGCGTGAAAAATATAAAAACACTGTATGTTCGAAATGTACTGGGAGATCTGCTGAGCAGGAAAAAGGCAGTAGGAACCTTTATTGTGATCTGCGCAGTTCTCTTTGGTATTTTGGGGCTGCGTCAGGGCGGAAAGACAGTAGAGCTGACGGAGGAGCAGAAACAGGAAATCGAAGACTATAATACGAAGATCGCGGAGTATGATGCTTCGATCGAGGATACAAAAAAGTGCGTGGAAGAGGCAGATGCCCAGATCAAGGATCTGCAGGATTATGTGGATAATTCGATCTATATGCAGATCGATCCGAACAATGTTCAGGTGATTTCCAGCCAATATGGTGTTGTGACAGGCAATAATGTTGGAAATATCTGCAATTCAATTATTGCGTATATAAATGATGGTGGTTTGAAAGAGCCACTAGACAGTGGAGATGAAGACCTGGACATTAAATACTGGCGAGATGTTGTAGGTGCTTATCAGAGCGGAAATACGTTAACTATTTATGTACTCCATCATAATATGGATCAGGCAAGACGTATTATGAATATCATGAAAAAACGGATCATGGAATATCTGCCAAAAGTACAGAGCGTTCAGGGAGATTTTTCGTTGGAAGAAATGCGAACATCAGAGTATACAAAGGCAGATGCCGGTATTCTGAACGCACAGAATAATAACCGGAACAATTTAAAAACTTATACAACCAGCCGTTCTGATCAAAATAGCAAACTGGTCAATCTGCAGAATAATAAGACCAGCTATATTGAAAAGAATAAACCGGAAAATATGAATGCTGTAAAGACAAACACAAAGCTTGTGGTAGTCGAATACGCGATTCTCGGTATTCTGCTCGGCGTTATCGTCTCCTTTGTCTGCGTGGCACTGAAATATATTATGGGTGACACCCTGCGCAAGGCGGAGGATCTGAAAGATTCCAGTCTGAATCTTCTGGGAACTTACCATGCGGCAGGACAGTATACACCGGATCTGGAAAGAAGCAGAATGGACATTGAAATCCTGGCACAGGAAAAGAATGCGCGGGCAGTATTCCTGAACCTGTTATCGGAGGATGAACTTTCCCAAAAGGTTGCGGTAGATTATAAAAACTCGTTGAATGCTTCGGAAATCCATGCGGAGATCGGCGGACACCTTACAGACGATGCAGCAGAGCTGAAAAACGCGATCAGCTGCGGATCCTGCGTCCTGATCGCACAGGCGGGAAAAACAACATATCAGCAGATGGAGCAGATGACACAGTTATGTGAGAGATTTCATATTGCTGTCTTAGGCTGCGTCGTGATCGAATGATGGAAGAGCTGCGGATGAAAGGGGATCAGATGATGAAAAATGGATGGAAAAACCTCTGCGAGCGGGTGAAAACACTGTTTTATGATCCCCATGGAGGAGAGCAGCTGTTCTGGATCGGATTTATCCTATATCTGGGAGTTGCCGTATGGGCGACAACGATGTTTCCGCAGTTCGGGGTGATCAGTAAGAGCTTTAAACTGTGTTTTATCGCATGTATGGGATTAAAAATCCTACTGTATGACCGATATGCAATGAAGGAAGTCGCGGCGATCATTCTCTCGGGGATCTGCGTGGTGGGAACACTGTATGAGGCGCGATATGTAGATCCGTTTATGTGGCTGCTCCTGCTCATTGCAAGCCGTGGAATCCAGTTTCGAAAGATCCTGCAGGTCTATCTGCTGGTTGCGGGCGGAATCTGTGTGCTGGCGTTTGCTGCGTCGATGTTGGATATCATCGAGAACCTCCAGTATGAAACAGATACACGGGGAATCAGAAATTCGTTTGGGATTATTTATCCAACGGACTGTGGAGCACATGTCTTTTTCTGGATGCTCTCTCTGTTCTACTTGCTTGGTGAGCGGATACGGGGGATCCATTGTATCGCAGGAATTTTTGCAGGATTTCTTGTATACCGTTTCTGCAATGCCAGAGTGGACGCAGGCTGCATCATCATGACGGCGCTGCTGTTCTGGATCGGGAATTTCATTGTGGTGGAGAAGAAGAGAAGCAGACGGATCTTCCAAATTTGGAACAAACTCTGGGAACGGCTTGGACCGCTTGTCATGCCGGGGATGGCAATTCTGTCGATCATACTTACGGCATTGTATCAGGGAGGCAATAGTGTCTGGAATGTTTTTGACAGTACACTGATTGCCAGACTTCGGTATGGACAACAGGCGTTTACAGAGTATGGAATCAAGTTATTTGGTCAAAAGATCGAGCTGGTCGGAAATGGAGGCAGCCTGGAATTAAAAGGAGAGTATTTCTTTCTGGATTGTTCCTATGTGAATATCCTGATGACGTGGGGCATTGTGACACTGCTCATTGTCCTTGCATTGTTCTGGCATGCCTGCAGAAAGAATCGTAAGGATCTGCATTTCCAATATGCGATTGCTGTGATTGCAGTGAACTGTGTGATCGCACACCATATGATGGATATTGCGTATGATCCGTTTGTGTTGGCGACGGTTGCTGCGGGGATGGGAAAAGGAATACATGAAGCTCCTAAGTTTTAAAAAGAATTTTCGAAATGCCATAGAATAAACATGGTCATAGGGCGGAAGCATCAGCTTTTTACCCTATGACCATGTTTTTTATAAGCCAGACATTTCGAACGCAGAAACATAAAAATAAAAAATAAAATCAGATCTAAAATAACCCTTATAATCGTGCAAATATATTGGTTGGAATGGATTTGCCACAATTTTGTCAGATAATCCCATTCAAGTGTATGGATGCAAAGCAGATATAAAGAATTTTCTCCAATATATTGAAGAGGACTTGACAGGAGTCTGTAGTTGCAACAAATTACACTAAACTCAGATACCATTAGGGTACCGAGGACTGCAGTAATAAAACAAAGAGGATATGCCGGATAACGTCTGGGAGCAAGCTCGAGAGTACATTTCCCGAGGACATATGTGATAATCAAAAATAATCCCCACAAAAAAGAATATAAAAGGAATTTTTTAGATGGTGATTTTTTGATCCGGAAGTTATCGAAATGTGAACCAATATAAAACAAAGGCAAAATCGCTAACACAATGTCGAAAGAAAAGGGGAGTGGCTGAATCTGTCCAATCAATATCCCGAGGATAGAAAATAAAAGGCAATATAGAAGGAGTTGTTTGGTTTTCAATTTAAGGTGAAGGTAATCAAATAAGGTTTTGCTGAGGAAAAGCGCTGGAAAGAACCAGATAACTCCGACATATAAAACCGTGGCATTTAACACAGAGATGGACACGCCGCTTGAAAAGATGCCGGAAAGGATCCTCTGATACAGGTAGTCCGTAAGAAAAGACCTGTCCTGAAAGATATTGGAAAGATGGCGTAGCAGGTAAATGATTGTCTGAATTACATAGATTAAGAAGAACGGTCCCATCAGGTGTTTAAAACTCCGCTCGGTTTTAGCAACAAATGCTTTATTTGTGGATGAGAATTTTGAAGTGATCCCACTAAAGATAAAGAAGAGCGGCATATGAAAAGAATAGATTGCACCGCTTAAAACGCCGGATATGGTATGCCCCACAATAACAAGAAGAATTGCGATACCGCGGGCACAGTCAATCCAGAGTTCACGATGATTACTATTGATTGCGCTGTTTGACATAATACTATAAGCTCCTATCAGTTATTTGCTTTAACGATTATATCATGGGTGGGGGAAAATACAAGACATATCGAAGCTATTCATAGCAGAACTTGATGGGCCTTCGGCCTTAACTAAATAATAAAACCAGCGTCTGCTCCTATTTTTCAGAAGCAGACGCTGCTGTATTCTATAAGAAATTCAAGAAAGTTGTAATGATCACAGAGTTGACCAGATTGATAAATAAGCTTCCAACCAATGGAACGATAAAGAATGCGCTTGGGGATGGACCATATTTCTCATCCAGAGTCTGCATGTTTGCCATAGCGGTAGGAACTGCACCAAGCCCGAAGCCACACTGACCAGCGGTCATGATCGCGGCATCAAAGTTTTTACCCATGATCGGGAAGGTAACGAAGATCGCGAATACAGCCATCAAAATAATCTGAGCAACAAGGAGAAGCAGGAGCGGAAGAGCAAGATCAACAAGTCTCCATAGCTTCATGGTCATCATGGACAGTGCTAGGAAGATCAGAAGGGAGATATTACTGATAATAGCAAGCTCCGGAAGCTTTAATTCCAGTTTCTCATTGTTGTCTGCGATATTTCTGAAGATTGCAGCTGCAGTCATAGCACCTACAGAAGCCGGAAATTCGATACCGGTCTTTTTGAGAAGATAGGAGATCAGAGTTCCGATCGCAATTGTTAATAAAACCTGGTAAGATGCTACAGTCAGAGTCTTTTCGGTAATGGAGACAGCAGCTTCACTGTCTTTTCCAAGACGCATCGTTTCGGAATCGGCAGACGGTTTCAGGTTATTCTTTTCAATTAGGAAACGACCGACAGGACCACCTAAAAGTGCACCGGATACAAGACCGAAGGTTGCAGCTGCGATCGCGATCGTGCTTGCATCTTCAAGACCTGCGCTCTCAAGGATAGGTGCCCATGCAGCAGCAGTTCCATTTCCACCGACCATAGGGATTGAACCGGTAGCGAGTCCGATCAGGGAATTTAATCCCATGACCTTACAGAGCACAACGCCGAGACCATTCTGTAAAACTACAAGAATACTGGACAAGATCAGGAAAACGATAACTTGTGGGCCACCCTTTTTCAGCATTTTCCAGCTGGCGGTATAACCAATGCCTGCATAGAAAAGGAGACTGAAAAATTCATTAAAAGAAGAGTCCAGAGAAACCTTTAACACTCCGGTCATCGTCGTGATCGTTAAAAGAATCGTAAAAAGGAGACCTCCTACAACAGGAACAGGGATACAGAATTTGCGCAAGATATAACAGCGCTTTTTAATGAAATCACCAACGAGTAGAATAATGACTGCCAGAGCAATAGTGTAATAAACATTGAGCGATAATTCCATACAGATTCCCCTTTCGTAAAGTGCAGATGATCATGAGCAGTTAATATCAGATGATAATTCTATAATTTCACAACTCCATTCTCCATAAGTATTTTTCCATCGGCAACGATGGTTCCATTCTTCATAATGACATCATAGTGACAGCTTGCCTTTACTGTTCCGCCAAGCGTAATGCTCGTACCGATACCAATATGGCAGCTTCCAAATACGCCCTCATCTTCAAGCATAAATCCGCAGAAATGGCAATTTGGGTTCAGTCCGACACCGTGCTCTGCAACATTGTATACATTTGGATCATTCTTTGCTTTCAGATCATCTGCAAGCATTTTTGCCTGATGTCCGCCAGAGATATCAACAATTCTTCCATTTTCCACCTTAAGAGTAACAGGTTCCTCAAGAACTCCGATTCCGATATAAGGAATACTTCCATCGGCAACGATCACGCCGTTTGCGGTTCCCTCCAGTGGAGAAACATTTGCTTCGACAGTCGGGAGTGTGGAAAATTGTCCTTTTTCTACCATACAATAAAGGTGATTTCCGCGTCTTCCCTTAGCGGAGTATTCCAGATGGGTTCCGCCCGGAGAAGTCAGAACGATTTTTTCTGCTCCAGCCATAGCCTGCGCCATACCGATGCAGATTGGTTTTAATTTTTCAAAATCACCTTCGATTCCACCGTGGATCATCATATTTTCCGTAAACTGGGTCAATACGAGACCGCGGGATCCGGCTGCGATCGCTTCTTTTACGGCATGGGTGTGCGTGATGGATTTTCCAACAACGGAAAGAAAGGCATCACTGGCCTTCATTGCTGCGGCAATCTCTTTCGGCGGTTCGGAACTATCCTGGGATCTTGGTTCCATAATGCAGACGGTTGGTTCTGCACCGACACGGTAAACTTCAGTTGCGAGTGCCTGAGCGATACTGAAACGGGACTGTTCGGTAATGATCAAAACGTGTTCCCCGGCCTTGATACCGGCGCAGGTGTTTACAACCTTTGATGCTCCACGAGACATGTAAAAGTTCTCCATATAATGCCCTCCTGAATAT
>OOCY01000909.1_pt1 | contig 18130 bp, 9 predicted proteins | sample 1671291 | NCBI WGS metagenome assembly OOCY01 (sample SAMN06348141, study PRJEB24527) | human gut metagenome | biome: human gut; feature: ankylosing spondylitis patient; material: feces | host: Homo sapiens | place: China | collected 2015-10 | reverse complement strand
ATAAGAATAAAGTTGGTTTCATATTAGTTATTATTTAAAAAGGTTAGTGTATCATAGTTGATAACGGTTGCAAATGTACAAAAATTTATGGCTGACAGAAGGGAGTTTTAGTTCATTCTTTACCACTATCCGTTCAAAAAGGTACATTTAGAACGGATAACCGATGGCAAAATGCAACGCCATGCTGTCCTTGAACTTGGGAATATTATAATACCCCGACTTCCCGGTATCATACGGATCATGCAGCCCGATACCCAAGTCCAGACGAAAAACAAGAAAGTCCAAATCGTAACGCAAGCCAAATCCCGTGCCTAAAGCAATCTGTTTCGGGAAATTCTTCAACGTAAATTCACCATCCGGGCGGTTTTCATCTTTACGCATCAGCCATACATTGCCGGCATCCAGAAACACCGCTCCATGCAAGTCGGCAATCATACGGAAGCGATACTCGATATTGGCTTCTATGCGAATATCACCCACGTGGTTGATATAGGTATATTTCCTATCCGTCTCGGGAGGATAGCCGCCCGGACCTATACTGCGTGCAGAAAAGGCGCGCACACTGTTGGCACCGCCGATATAGAACTGTTCCGTATAAGGTGCGGTCGTAGCGTTGCCATACGACCATATCACCCCTCCGGCAATACGCGAGGCTATCATCTGGTTCTTGTCTATCCGGTAATGGTACCTGAATTCCGAGTTCAGCTTCAAGAACTGTGCAAAAGGTACCCCGAAAAGCTTCTTTCCTTCCTCACTGAACGGCTTGCCGAAAATACGGTAGACGGCAGAAGTCAGGTTACCGGCCGACGCAACGGTGGTCTGCCACCAGATGGGGTTACGCTTGCCGCGCACGGAAGCGTTGTCATAAGTATAGGTGTACTCCATGGCAGGAATGAACTGGTCGCGCAAACTAACGTAGAGTGCCGGATTCTCGGCACGCAACGTATCGAAAGCGGCAGTAGGATTGCGCAGTACATTGAATGTCAACCGGAAAGGAGTTATACTGTGCCTGGAAGTCGATTTGGGCTGGAAGTCATAAGTGACATTACCGCCAAAAGCCAACAGCTTATAATACTTGGCACGGTTCATCTGGTCGGCATATAAACGGAAAGTCGTTGTAGCCGGGAAGTCATACTCACGGTCGCCCATCCTAGGAAACACCACGCGCGGAAAGATAAGCGAAGTGGAGATACCCAGTTCATAACTGTTCATCAAGGAAGAACTTGCCTTGCCCGTCTGCCATTCGTACGAACCGTTCAACTTCACATTCCAGCTTTCACCGCCACCGAAGACATTGTTCTTCGTCACCGTAAAAGCGGCACCCGGTCCCGTCTGGTTATTGCTCTTCATGGTGACATTAAAATCCAACTCCGCATCGTAGGGTTTATCGAGCGCGGCAATGACCCTCACATCCAATGTATCAGACACAAACGCCGTATCACGCGGTATATACTGCATCTCCGCATAACGGAAAATACCGACGCTTGCCAGACGCTCCTGAATACGGGTCTGACGGTACAAACTATACAAACTCTGCATAGAACGCTGGCGGGCAATACCTGCGCTGTCCTGTATCTGACGTTTCCGCCGATAACCTTGATAGTTCAACCAACGGTAAAGCATGTTGGGACGTACCGGAGGTTTGTTGTAGTAATGTATGGTCAAGCCTTTGTAATCCATGCTGTCATTGGGTTCCTGCCCCTGCTTTCCAAGAAGATAGACGGATTTACGCCCCACACGGAACTGCTTCTCGGCTACCTTTGGCATACCGGGAACGGGAATCAAGCGCATCTGGACATGCCCATTGGGAACCATCATGGTATCGGCCTGATAGGTTAGGTAGTCGGGACGGAAATAATAACAGCCCACATTACGCAGCAGGGTACTGATACGGGTACGCTCCCCATCCAAATCAGCCACATTGAATTGTTCTCCCGAACTGATAAGGGAACGTCGGCGTCCCAGCTCCATAATGCGAGTGGTACGCTCGCTGAAACCACGATAATATACCGTATCTATAAAGTAGGGGTTACGCATGTTCACCGTATATTGCAACTTTGCCTTCAGCGAGTCCTTCGGGTCGATAAATGTCTTGTAGCTGACGCTTCCGTTGAAATAGCCATAATCGCGCAGCAAGTTAACCGCCGCCTTCTGGCGTATATCGGGATTCACCGTAGACATAAGCACCGGAGTGGCGGCAAATTTATTGAATATCCACTTTCCGAATCCCTTCTCATACTTCTGGAAACCATTGTAAATCCACAGTCCGAAAGGAAAGGGATAGCGGATAGTAGAGCTTCCCAGCAACGAATTGTTCGGTGCCGTAGCAAGGGCGGCTTCCACCTCTTCCATAGCAATCTCACCAACAGACGTTTCACTGCGGTTCAATACAATCATCGGCTTTTGGCCGGTATAGAGTATCTCCCCCTCGGGCAAGTGCTTCGTGGTGGAGCAACCTGCCAGAAATATCAATCCTGCAATATATAATATCAGTCGTTTCATATCACATTCCTACTTTTTCATATCGCTATTTTCAGCCTCCGGTTTTATCTTTTTCTTCCTGAAGATGAAGAGTTCACTCAATCGGTCCATCTTCCGGCGCAGCACAAGGCCGACACCCGTTTCGGTTATCTCACCGTCGAGTATGCTTTCGTAGTTTTTATTATGGAATACACGGACATATCGAGTACCCGACGCATCAAGACGGTATTCCAGCGATATATTGTCAATGAATGATTCCGCATCGTTCGTGGCATTGGCCCCGGTGGACACTTTTCCACCGATGACTATCTGTACGCGGTCGTTGAAGAAACGCTGGGAATAACGAAAACTGAAGTCTTTCTGCGTGTCACCCGTTTCAGCAGAGGTACGGTCTTCCACACCTACACTGATATTGGCACCTTTTATACCTCCCGCCAAGGAGTTTATCTGGCTCTGAAGCACTGAGTTCAAGGCGGCTCCCATTGACAAACCTCCTCCTTTGGCACCACTGTTCAGGTAAATACCCGTGGCAAGCATGGCAATGGCCTGCTTACTACGCTCTTCTGCACCCATTGCCTGCAGCTCATTCTCTACTGCGGCATCTTCGGGCGCCGAAATATCGAATATCAAATCGGGAGCGTCAAGCCTGTTCTTGATGGAAATGGAAACATCGAAGTTCACCATGCGCGAACCATCCCCGTCACCATCGGCCACAGAAGCACGCATACGTTCCGTAGCCTTCAGGCTCAGCGTAGGATTCATAATATTTCCCCGCCAATCCACATAACTGCCGGGATTGAACTGGAACTCCTTCAACGGGATGATAGGCAGCGAATATTTCATGACGCCACCCGAAAGGGTATAGCGTCCGGTAAGGCTCATATCCCCTTGGGGAGTATACTGCATATTCAAATCACCGCCACCTTCCAGTTCGATGTATTTGCTGCGGTCGGGACTCAAGTCAGCACGAAGACGGACAGCATCGTCAATATGGACGGACATATACATTTCCAATCCTCCCAAAGACATGGCAGGAACCTCATCCGCTTTTACCGACGTCGTATCGGTGAACGAGGTAAAGGTAACCAGCCCGCTGAGACGGTCTTCCACCGTTAAAGGGGAATCGGTCAACACGTAGGTTACGTTGGTATTGCCCAGCAAATTCATGTTTCCACGCATCGTGAGCCCGTCAAGCGGCCCCTTCACCGTGGCATGCAAGTCGACGAACACCTTTCCATACACCAGACTTTCGCGGGTACGCGGTGCATCCAGCAACGTATAGTTCTCTGCCAGCAGATTGAGGTTGGCAGTAGGACGCTCCATATTCCGGAAATCAACCTTACCGTCAATCGTAAACGGATTCTTGCTGGTAGTATAAATGGCAAACTTATCAAATATCAACTGATTGTCCTTTATCTGTACCGGACGGTTGTCGAACCAGTAACGTGCTCCCGCCTGGCGTGCATAGACAGACACACTGTCCAAAACAATATCACCATGCATTTGAGGCTTGTCCAGCGAACCATAAATATAAAGCCCTCCATCAATATCTCCGGTAAAGGCCACCATTTGGTCAGGGATGAATGCATTGGCCATCTTCAATGGGAAATGCTCGAAACGAGTGGACACTTCCAGAGTATCCTTTCCGTTCTTCTGCGTCAAGATACCGTCGGCGATCATCACTTCTTCGTTATCATGTGTAAAATAGGTATTCAAATAGTGCGTATTCTTGTCGCCCGGCAACCAGGTAGCCCCCAAGCCGATATCTCCAACCGGTTGGCGTTCGTAGGTCAGTTTCTCTACATTGGCTTCGGCGGACACCTGCAGGGAAGTGGCAGTCTGTATATAATTTGCTTCGGCGGAGAACAATCCCGTAAGCCGGGGCATATAAGGAAGTACCTCCGTAAGTTCATCCAGGCGTAATCGGCTCAGTTCTACGTTTATATTCTGCAAGGAAAGGGTATCATTCTTGTCGGATTGCATACGGAAACACAGACCATCATCGCTGTCCATATCAATATTGGCATAGACGCGCATATTCTTATGCAGATAAATCCAGTTACTATTGTCCGCAAAGTGGAATTTACGGAAAGCGATAATCGGCTCGGCAGGAATAAGGTTCAGCAGCACACCATTACCGCGACCGTGTCCTTCGGTCAACGGACGGGCATTAATACCGAATAGAACACCGGTCTGCCCTTTTCCATTCACATAATCCACAGTCAGTTCCGCATCTTCATTACGGACTTCACCCGTCAGTGTGCTACGGAACACAAACTGCGGGTTCTTGGGACCGTTTATGACACCACCTTGCAACTTCATGCGGGCAGTATCCTGCTTCACTGTAAAAAATATCGTATCGAGCTGCAAGGAGTCCATGCGCAATCCGTGAACAGCTGTACGTCCATTGATACCGACTTGCGGAGTAAATCCGAAGCTCAGTTTGAAATCATTATAGGAAATACCCTTTGCAGCCAGAAAATAGCTGACGGGATTCTGGTTACCAGCTTCCAGATGCATGCCCGCTGAAGGAAGGACTTGGCGCAAAGCGGCATGGTCCAAACGCCGTTCATCAATCTGCTTTGTCAGGATAGAGACAAATTTATCCGACTGTTCCATCAACTTCTTCAACGTGCTGTGAGCGCGGAAACGCAGATTCAAGTCACCGGCATCAAGCCTCAACTTGAGAGAATCATGACGTGCCTCCGCTCCCATTGTAAAGGCAAACGGGTGTTTCAACGGTCGGGGCACCAAACCCAGCTTATGCAGATTCACCTCTTCCACATTCAAATCCAAAGCGCCATCCAGATAGCTGCGGTCAAGACGCATATCCGCATTTCCCTGCATCTTGAGAAGGACATTATCGCTGGCAAGACGGACGGTAGCAACGGATGACTTGAGTCCGGCATGCGCCTCCACACCGGAAATGTCCCAATGGCCATACTGTAGTTTTTCCAAGGAGGCATTCAAAGCGGCCACGGTTTTTCGTGATGCCACATCCACCCCTTGTCCCTTAACGGACATCTTTGCCGTAAGAGTATAAATAGAGTCCTTGGGCAGGAAGTGATGCACCTGCAAGTTGTTGATGGCAAGGTCGGCATGGTAGGCTTCCGTAGCAAGATTATAGGCGGCGTCCAGATTCAAGGCACCTTCCTTCTCCTGCAGTTTCAGGGCAGCAGTGCACTGCGCCCCCTCCATACCGACACGTGCCGCAAGGTGCATACTGTCCGGCACAATGATGGAGCCATCGGGAGTAATGTCAGCTAGTCCGGTCAGGAAGTTCAAGTTCTGCGTATGCATTTCGAAGTCCATGCTTCCATTGCGTTTCACACTGTCGGTCAGGCTCCAGAATTCTCCTCCCCCACTCAACGAAAAGGCTCCGGGCAGCTCAGCCGTAAAACGGGAAATCTGCATCTGCTTCAGGTTTCCTTCCGTACCGGCATGAATCACCAACGGACGGAACGGATAGGCTTCCTTGAAAGCTTCCGGCAAGCCACCGGCAAAAAGCAGTACATCCTGTTTGCCGATACGGGCATTGAAACGGGCTGTCAGACGGCCGGTGGTAGGTATATTTATCAGTTCCCAGTAAGTCTGTGCCGTAAGGTTCATCTCACTATGAGGTGTCAGCAACTTCAAAGAAGGGATACGGATAACGGTAGAATCGGCAAACAACCGCCCGGTCAGGGAAGTTACACTCAAACCGGAACGCTCATACATGGAAAATTCCCGGATAACGGCATTCATATCTCTGCCGTAGTACATCACAGAATCAATGCCCAGGCGAATGTCGCGAAGAGCAATGTGCGAGGGGTCGAAGCCTATCGCACTCCCCGGGCCACCGGTATCATAATTGACAGAAGTTCCAGTCAGCAGGAATTTTCTCCAGCCATAGAACTGGTGTTTCAGGTCGGCAGCAGCGTCCGCAATCTCAGCATCTCCTATATGGGCTTTCAGCCCCATGGAGTCCAATGGCATCTGTAAATCGACCGAGACGTTCTTCAACTTCAGAGTATGGAGTGTGACTTTCCAGTTTAACGCAGTGTCAGTAGTGTCCTTGGGAGTCTCAGTGGTATCTGCAAGCATCACCTGCACATGGGTATCGCTCAATTCTATATTATTGAGGATGGCATCTTCTTTTGTAAGGTCTATGCCATGGCTTTCGAAAAAGAAATGCCCCAGTACTCCTTTGATGCACATACCTTCCATTAAATTGGAGGAGTTGACAGCAACTTGTTTCAAGGTAATGTCATCCACCTCCACTTTCCCTTTGAGTAAAGGCCATGCCTGTACCCGTACGTTCAAACTTCCAAGATTCAGCAAGGTATCGGGATGCTGCACATCAACAGCACTGTCGGCAGGCTGTACCACCAATACACCGCGGACCAACAAATTCAAAGGAAAGCGAAGGTCAATCCGCTCCACGGATATGTCCATACCCGTAGCACCTGATGCAATTGCCGTAGCCTGCTTCCGTATCAAATTCTGTACGGGAGGCACATAAAGCAATATCATCAATATTATAAACAGTATAATAGGAGTAAGCAACACCCACAGTGCTGTTCTCAACCATTTTCTTCTCATCGGAACGTCAATCTTTCATCGTATTTAAAAGTCCTACAAAGTAAACAATTTCTTTCGACATTTGGTTCCCGACAGAGAAAAATCACGTATTCTTCTCTGTTCCCCCATTACGGAAAAGCTGTTGCCTGAGTAATGACATCCTCTATCAAAACGAGGGCGGCAAGGGCGTGTTCTTTCAACTCTCCGGTAAAAGGCACTCCATGAGAAGTTTCCAACAGTTTCAGCAATGCAACCAGTTCCGCTGCTCCAATTAAAGTAAAGAGGGGAATCATTTTGTGGGAGACAGCAGCCATCTCGTCCACATCCTCATTCTCCACAGCCTTCTGCAAACGCTCCGCATTGAGGCGGGTTTCAGCCACAAAACTTTCCAGAATGGACTTTGCCGCCTCGGGGTCATCGACCGAAAAAGCAGTGAGCGAAGAGAATTTATACCCCGGGCAAGCCGAAGTTTCCGAAACTTCCATAACCTCCATCCCTTTGTCCTCCATATTCAATTCATGTAGCAATTCACTGACGGTAAACGGCTTATGCAGGCATCCGGCAAATCCATGCACCGTAAATTCCTCACGCTGCATGTCACTGCGGGCAGTGACAGCAATCACCGGAACAGACTGTGCCTGCGGTATGTTCGAAGCACGAAGCAGTTTCAGTAAATCAAAACCATTAATAGCAGGCATCTGCACATCAGTAAGCAGAACATCAAAGGTTGCAGTGCGCAAGGCATCCAGCAGTTCATCCAGTTGTAAACAAGAGACAGAATTTATACCACTCTGCTGAAGCATGGCGGCAGTAAGGGTAAGCTGAATACGGTCATCATCGATAAGGAGGACATTCTTCAGTGAAGAATGAGGAACGGGGAATGAAGAATTGCCATTCGGCGTGGCAGCACATCCCGATTCTTCATCCTTCATTCTCCGTCCTTCACTCCTTACGGGATAGATAGGAATATATATGGTGAAAGTGCTTCCCTTGCCTGGCACACTGTCTACATCAATCGTGCCTTCAAGCAACTGTACCAGCATACGGACAATGGAAAGTCCGAGTCCAAACCCCTCTTTACCCTGAGCACCCGGTAAGCGGGTAAACTCCTGGAAGATACGTTCCCGGTCGGCAGGTTCCATACCTTTACCGGTATCAGCAATGGCAACTACCAGTCGACGGTCCTCGTAACGGGCAGTCATGGTAACACTGCCTTGGTCCGTAAACTTCACGGCATTGGACAGCAAATTGTTGATAATCTGGCGCAGACGCAAGGGGTCGCAAATATAGGTACTGCCCAGCTCCGGGGCAATGTCGCAATGAAGCGCCAGTCCTTTGGCAGCCGTAAGTGGTTCAAAACTGACGTGTATCTCTTCAAGCAGGCGGGAAGGATGAAAGGTGACCCGGTTGATTTCGGCCTTGTTCAAATCAAGACGATGGAAGTCGAGCAAATCAACGACCAGCTTCAGCAGATGTTCCGATGAGGTTTTCATATTGTCCAGATAGAACCGCTGACGCTCATCCACCGTCAGACGGGAAAGCAAGTCGGCATAGCCCATAATAGAACCGAGCGGGGCTTTGAAATCATGGGTAATGGCAAGCATCAGTTTTTCACGGACAGCGAGTAAATCCTCGGCACGACGACGGGCCTCTTCCAACTCACGACGGTAACGGTTGCTTCGGGTTATGTCGCGGCCGATGATAATAAGAAAAAAAGCGGAAAGCAACACCGCACCTACGGCAATGCCACTGATAATCTTGGCCGAACGGCGTCGGACCGCTTGCTGATACTCGGCTTCCGTCCGTGCACGCAGCAGAGTTTCCGTCTCGTAATCTTTCAGCAAGCTGTCAATACGAGCGGTCAGCATATGGTCCAAGCGTTGCAGATAGCGTTTACGTCGCTGTATAACAGTGTTTACAGCTTTTTTCTGCTGGGCCACGGCACGCAGTTTCTCATGCAAAGAATCGGCCGGATTATAGGGTTCAATCACCGTATCCGTTGCAAATTCAAGGGAGGTCTTTACCTGGATAGCCGTATCTTTCTTTGGGGGGACAAACACTTCACCCAAACGACGGAAGAACCCCTTCTTCCGAGGACGTGTCACGACGGTATCCCGATGTGTAATGATACGGTGCTGCACACGCTGCTGGGTCACTACCGAGTCCTGCTGGGCAATTATCTGCTCAATGTCACTGGTGGATACCATGCTGTCATTCGCCTCACTCAGCGTGCGCAGCATTTTTATCGTATTGGTATCCTTCTCGCGTATCAAGGCAAGCACGCTGTCTGTCCATTGTACATCGCGGTCATCAGTAAGAATAAGGTTCTCCATTTCCCGGTGTACGAAAAACAAGGAAAAAAACAATACCGCCAGCAACAAAGTGTAGCCTACGGCAATCTTTACTTTGGAGACATTATTCATACTATCAAATCCTTTCCCTGGTCTGTTTACGGAACCTCAACCACAGCATCACTCCCGCACTGGTCAGTCCGAACGGGAAAGCCATCCAGACTCCCGTCAGCCCCCAACCGAAAACGAAACCGCAAAGGTACCCTACGGGCAAAGATATAATAAAATAGGATATAAATGCAATAATCATCATCGGTTTCACATCCGAGATGCCGCGCAGGGCATTGGCAAAGTTAATCTGCAACCCATCGCCGAACTGGTAAATCAAGAACGGGAAGAAGAGAGCGGCAACCATGCCGGACACTTCCGCATTGTCCGTAAACCATCCACCTACTTGACCGCGAAGTGCAAAGACGATACCCAGCAACACCACCTCCATACACAGGATGATGTGAAGGCCGGCATACGCCGAGCGGCGCACATTCTGCCCGTCTCCCTGCCCCTTGAAGTTGCTGACACGCACGGCAACCGCAGCGCCCATGCCATAATACATCATGAAGGTGAACTGAGAGATAGTAAGCATTATCTGATGCGATGCTAGGGCAAGTGTCCCCAGCCAGCCCACCATGACGACGCTCAGACTGAAGGAAGCGGTCTCCATACCCATCTGCATCCCCACGGGCCAGCCCAGTGCATTGAGCTTCCTGAACATCGGCATCGACCACCCCAGCCGCATGAAGCCGAGCCTGTAACGGATAAACCGGCGGCCGCGAAGCACAATCGCCGCAAAGACCACCACCATCACAATGCGGGAGAACAAGGTGCTGATACCCGCACCAAGCAGTCCCATCTCCGGAAAGCCCAGCTTTCCATTGATAAGTATATAGTTTCCTACGATGTTAAGCGCATTCCCTCCGAGCAGAATCCACATGGCCGTCTTGGTATCGGTGATGCCGTCCGTAAACTGTTTGAAACCGTTGAACAGCATGACAAAGACCAGTGAAGCAAGCAACACCAGATAGTAAGGCTTGATTAGAGGCAGCAATTCTCCGGGCTGTCCCAGCCGCTCCACATTGAAATAGAGAACAGCCATGACAAGAGTCAGCAACAAAGCCACCAGCACATTGGCAACCAGGCTACACCGCAACGCCTGCCCTGCCTCGGCAAAGCGGCGGTTACCGTAGAAGCCCCCTACAACCGGTGTCAGCCCGTAGCTGAAGCCCGTACTGAAAATAATGCAAAGAGTAAACAGATTGTTTACGAAAGAAGCGGCACCCAGTTCCTCCGTGCTGTGATGCCCAATCATCAGCGTATCGGCAAAACCAAGCACAATGACTCCCAACTGCCCCACCACAATGGGTAGCCCCAGGAGAAGCAATGCTTTATAGTGCTGCTTATACGTATCAAATAATTTTTTCATACTAAAGGTTTTCTTTTTGGTAATAAAGCACAATCCCGTTTTCATCGCGGAAGGTCTGTTGGGCGACCCTATGAAGCTGTTCTGCCGTCACAGAGCGGTAATTGTCCACTTCACGGTCTATGTCTTCTGCCTGTCCGGTCAGTTCAAACCAGGCAAGATTCGTGGCAACATTCAGATAATTGATGTTGCCGAATATCTGTGTAGACTCAAACTTGTTCTTTACTTTCTCCAATTCTTGTTCTCCAACAAACCCGGATTTCAACTCTTCCAACTCTTTCCGGACAGCAGCCTCGGCTTGCTCCAAAGATACGCCTGCAGATGGTTTTCCACTGATATGCAGCAGTCCGGCATCCCGTGTACCAGAGATATAGGCATCGAGACTGGAAAAGAGCTTTTGCTCCTGCACCAGCCTGCGGGTCAAGCGACTGGAACGTCCATTGCTCAGAATATCCGACAGAATATCGAAGGCATAATAATCGGCATCCTCACGGCTGCACATGTGATAAGCCATGAACAAAGCATCCAGAGGAACATTCCGTTCCACCGTCTGCCGGCGTTCCGCCGTCTGCACAACTTCTTGCGGTAATTGCCTTACGGGCACATTCCTACGGGGAATGGGAGCAAACCATTTTTCTGTCAGCCTAACCGTTTCTTCCCACGAAATATTTCCGGTAACGGCCAGCACTGCATTATTAGGTGCATAAAAACGAAAAAAGAATTCCTTTACCTCGTCCAGCGTGGCATTGGCAATGTGAGAGAGGTCTTTCCCGATAGTAGGCCAGCGATAAGGATGCGTTTGATAAGCCAAAGGACGAAGCAGATGTCCCACATCACCATACGGCTGGTTCAAGCAACGTTGTTTAAATTCCTCCATCACTACCGCACGCTGCACTTCAAGACTTTGCTCACTGAATGCCAGTTCCAGCATGCGGTCGGACTCCAGCCAGAAGCCGATTTCCACATTCGATTTTGGAACCGTCAGGTAGTAATTGGTTATATCATTATTGGTCCATGCATTATTCTCCCCGCCTGCCAATTGCAAAGGAGCGTCATAATCAGGAATATGCACCGAACCTCCGAACATCAGATGCTCGAACAGATGGGCAAAGCCCGTATGCTCGGGATGTTCGTCACGGGCACCCACGTCATAAACAATATTCAAGGCAACCATCTGCGTGCTGGTGTCCTCATTGTGCACCAACCGCAGACCGTTGTCAAATATCTTTTTGTTTATCTTCATAAAATGGAATGACAGAATCTATCATCAATCTATCACTGTCACTTTTTTAATAACCACATCCTCTTCGGGACGGTCGTTACGGTCAGTCTTGACCTTCTGTATTTTATCAACAATATCCATACCTTCCAGCACTTCACCGAACACGGTATATGCACCGTCCAAATGTGGAGTACCGCCCACGGTAGTATAAGCCTTCACCTGCTCGGGGGTAAACTTGAACTCCAGTTCCTTGGCAACCTGAGCCTCTGCCTGCGCAATCAAGGAATCTTGCAAATCCATCAGACCGTCCTGGTCATTATTCTTGCGCATCTTGTAGATTTCCTTCATGTGTTTCTGCGCCAACGCGTTGAAAGCATTGTTCAAGCGCATCTGATTCATCTGCTGTTCCATCCCCAGCAAGGTAGAGTCATTATACACTTTTCCGGTCACAATGTAGAACTGGCAGCCGGATGATGCCTTGTCAGGGTTCACCTCATCACCCTGGCGTGCAGCCGACAAAGCACCTTTTTTGTGAAAATACTTCGGATAAACAAATTCGGCAGGAACGGTATAACCCACGTCGCCTGCCCCCAGCATCTTGCCTTTCGGAGCCTTCTTCGATTCCGGGTCACCTGCTTGTATCATAAAGTCCTTGATGACACGGTGGAACAGCGTACCTTCATACGTGCCGTCTTCCACCAGCTTGATAAAGTTATCACGATGTTTCGGGGTTTCATTATACAGTTTCACGGTGATGTCACCCGCACTTGTTTCAATCTTCAGCTTCGTTTCTTTTTCCATATCTTCCTCTTTCTTTTGTCCCGGCTTGCAAGCAGTCAGACCGCAAACCAGTATAGTTAATAATACAATAAGATTTCTTTTCATTTTGTTTTTTATTTAATTTAAGTTTGCAAATATACTAAAATCAGACAAAAGCACTTACCTTTGCCTACATAAAAGAGATAAAAGGCTAAAGCAATGACATCCATATTAATTGTAGAAGATGATATTACTTACGGCATGATGCTAAAAACATGGCTCGGCAAAAAAGGTTTCCAAGTAACCTCCGCCAGCAGCATTGCCCGTGCTCAAAAACATATTGAGTCGGAAACCGTAGACTTGATATTGTCTGACCTGCGCCTGCCCGACAAGGATGGCATTGACTTATTGAAATGGCTGGGCGAACACGGCCTGCAAATACCGCTTATCATCATGACGGGATACGCTGACATACAGTCGGCCGTCCAAGCCATGAAACTGGGAGCCTGCGATTACATTGCCAAGCCTGTGAACCCGGACGAATTACTGAAAAAAATAGGCGAAGCCTTGAATGCATCATCCTCCGCTTTGAAACAGATGATGCATTCGTCCCGAACAGATGATGCGTTTACCCCAAACAGACCATCCGTTTCACCCAAACAGACGATGCATTCCGACAAGATGAAAAATCAGCCTCTGAAGGGTGCAGAAGGCTCATTGTCCTCCTCCGACTTCCTCGAGGGAGAGAGCGACGCAGCCAAACAACTCTACAATTATGTGAAACTGGTTTCACCTACCAATATGTCTGTACTCATCAATGGTGCCAGCGGAACGGGCAAAGAATACGTAGCCCACCGCATCCACCAGCTCAGCAAGCGTGCCGACCGGCCGTTTGTAGCCATCGATTGCGGTTCTATTCCCAAAGAATTGGCCGCTTCGGAGTTCTTCGGGCACATAAAGGGTGCCTTTACCGGCGCACTGACCGACAAAACGGGCGCTTTCGTCGAAGCCAACGGCGGTACCATCTTCCTGGATGAGATAGGCAATCTGAGCTATGAAGTGCAAATACAGTTGCTGCGTGCTTTGCAAGAGCGCAAGATACGTCCGGTAGGTTCAAACAAAGAGATAAGCGTGGATGTACGTCTGGTATCCGCCACCAACGAAAATCTGGAGCAAGCCATCGAAAAAGGGGCGTTCCGTGAAGATTTATATCACCGTATCAATGAATTCACCCTACGTATGCCGCAACTCAAAGACCGCCGTGAAGACATCCTGCTCTTTGCCAATTTCTTTCTGGACCAGGCCAACCGCGAAATGGACAAGCAACTGACCGGCTTTGATGACAAGGCATCCCGCGCCCTATTGGAATATCCCTGGCCCGGCAATCTACGCCAAATGAAGAATATGGTACGCCGTGCAACCTTGCTGGCACAAGGCAAATTCATTACTATCAACGAACTGAATGAACTGAAAGGACCCGCACCGGGCATCATCGGTATCCCTCTCCGCAATGAGGAGGCAGAGAAGCATCAAATCATCGAAGCCTTGCGGCAGACGGGAAACAACAAGAGCCGCGCTGCACAACTGTTGGGCATTGACCGCAAAACGCTGTACAACAAGTTGAAGCTTTATAACATATCCGACTAAAGGGTGTGGAATTATTCCACACTCCCCTCCACACATTCCACACTTTTCCACACTATGCCACACTTTGCACAGAAACATATATCACTAACTATCAGAACATTATCCAACACACACTCTTTCTGGCACACCATTTGACCTATATTAGACGTAAGCAACAAGCGCTACAACAAGCAAGCACTTAGACTTAACAATAAGATATACCAACCTAAAAGCAAATGAATTATGAAAAAATTAGTATTAGTAGCAGCCCTGTTTATGTTTGTTTGTGGCGGAACGTTCTTGGCTCAAGCTAAGGCTCCGGTAGAACAGCCGAGTAAGACAACAACCTTGTCTAACGACACTGTGGTAACGGATACTTTGCAGAAAGCCGAGAACGTCCAAGACACAGCAAAAGTGGCCCAATAACAGTAAGCACACTACAACAAAAAAGCCGTTTCCTCCTTGTCTATTCTGGGAAACGGCTTTTTTTATTATCAATTGTTAATTAAAACATCACCAATGTCTTTCCGGATAAAGGTCATTCCACCATGCCGGACTATCCTGCAGCCAGCGGGCAAACCAAGCCATAATTGAATTGTGCCACAATTCACGTTTTGCATAATCAAGTACAAAATGGTTTTCACCATCTACGGTAATAAATTCCACCGGCTTACCCAATATCTTCAGCGCATTATACAATTGGATACTTTCACCGATAGGCACGTTTGTATCTACCGTGCCATGCAGCAACAACAGAGGGGTATTAATCTTGTCCGCATTGAACAATGCTCCATGCTTCGTAAACAAATCGGGATTATTCCAAGGATAGCTATCGGCTGCCGCAACAGAGTTATAGGAATATCCCCAATAACCCTCGCCCCAATAGCTCGTTACATTGCTGATGCCAGCATGCGAGGCAGCGGCAGCAAACATATCCGTCTTAGTCTGCAGATACATCGTCATGAATCCTCCATAAGAGGCACCCAGGCATCCGATACGTTTATCGTTGACAAACGGATGGGCTGCACAGAATTTCTTCGTACCTTCAATGATCTCATCGGCCGTACGCTCACCCCATGCATTGACATGGCGTGCAGAGAACTCCTGGCCGTACCCGATGGCACCACTGGGCTGGATAACATAAACCACATAGTCACGTGACGCAAACAACTGTGCACAGTACGGGGAAGTTATACCGCGGGTTGTAGGAGTCGTTCCTCCATAATAGTATACGATAAGCGGATACTTCTTGTTCGGGTCAAAAGACGGCGGCAGACAAACCATTCCCTTTATCTCCGTACCGTCCGAAGCTGTAAAGTTCCACTCTTCCATCTGTCCCAGCTCAATCTTATCGAGGATGGGCTTCATGGGATTGGCAAGCAGGGTGGAAACTTTTTTCTTCGTGTCGTACGTATAAGCTACGCCCGTGCTGGTGTTTCCTCCGCCCACATAGGCAGCCACAACCGGATTGTCATCCGCCAGCGTGAAGGAAGTAATCACATCTTCTTCAAGCGGAAGCATTTCAAAGCCGCCCGTCTTCGGAACATAACGGTAGATATGCCTGCAATCCCCATCAGTCGTATCGAAATAGATACATCCGTCCACACGGTTCCACTGCACGGGAGACACCGTAGGATTGAAATCGCGCGTGATAGCCTGCACTTTCTTTGTAGCCAAATCCATAATGAATGCTTGGGTATCAAAGTCATTGGCTATGGGATGTTCACCGCAATTCTTGCCAATGCCTCCGAAAGCAGACGGACTGCCCGTCACCAGAAGCTGCTTCCCGTCCGGAGAGTAAGAAGCACTTCCCAGATAAGCATCCCAGGCGACCAGCGTATCTGCCTGCAAGGTGGTCAAATCAATCTCGAAAAGAGAAGAGAGGGAGAAAGGGCATCGAGTGATGTCCGGCTTGGAAGTGCTGCACAACAGTTTCTTGCCATCCGGGGAAATATCATTCAGATAGACGTTGTGACTACCGTAGGTCAGGCGCTCGGAAAGTCCCGTCGCCACATCGTATTTCATGAGATAATAGCGGTCACGAGAATTGGGGATACGGTCGTCCGGATGCAAGAGACGTTTCAACGGGCCACTCACCTTTTCGCCCTCGTCCGTGAGCATATAGATAAGATAGTCTTCTGTAGGAGACCAGCTGAAATATCCTTCGGGAACATTCTTCAGCAGCACTTCCTCACGCATCGTGGCGGGATCGAACACAACCAGGTCATTCTGCTCCTCGCCCATAACCGTATAATAGAGCTTGTTGCTGTTGGGCATCCAGTTCATCTTTTCATTGGCATTGGGCAATATCACCCGGCCGGTCTTTACCTCGGTCAGCTCACAACGGGTCCTGGAACGCTTCACGTCGTAATTGTCCGAATAGCGGGTCAGCAGATACTTGCCGTTGGGCGAAAGAGAAACCCTGCTCGCTCGGGAGCCGAAATTGGTGTTGAACAAAGAGAAACGTCTCTTCATGTCCGGTGCCATCCGGCAGGCTACATCGGCAAAGTCCTTTTCCTTTTCAAATTCGCATTTCAGCATCGGCTGCATCTTGTCGTCCGCGCTTGAAAGCAACTTGATGACAATCTCATAATCCGCTTCGGGGTCCATACGCAAACTGACAGCCGTAGGACGGACCTGCGACAAGCTGTCCTCCGCTGTCTCCTTGACTTGCTTGGATTCACCGTTTACAAACACCTCAAAACGGGCAGGAGAATATACATTCAGCTTGCCCTTCATGAAACGCTCCGCACGCAGATTGGTAGCAAACAGATAGAACAGATTGTCCTTGTCCGCCTTTGCCACAGTTACATATCCAGCCGTATCAGCAACCATACGTTCGTACCGACCTCCGTCGAAGTCGAGACTGACCTTCGTCTTCAGAAGATTGCCGGTAGTAAACTTGTCTCCCTTGAAGTTGATACTATCGCCCTGGAGGGGAGTGCGCACCGTAACGGCCGGACGCACGTTATACTCAGCAACTCTTTCCTGAGCTTGGGCAGCCAATCCCGCAAGGAGCAGCAAACCCGACAAAACTGTGATTTTCTTCATTACTGTAAGATTAAATCGTTTCAAAACCATTCCATAAATTTCCGGGAGGAACGGGCGCCTCCACTTCTATCAGTTCTTTGGACACCGGATGCACAAAACGGATATACCGCGCATGCAGACAGATGCTGCCGTCGGGATTGGAGCGGGGCGAACCATACTTCAAATCTCCCTTGATGGGACAGCCCATCTTTGCCAACTGACAACGTATCTGGTGATGGCGTCCGGTTTTCAAATCTATTTCCAACAGATAATAGTTCTGCGACCGCCCGATGAGCCGGTAATGCAAAATCGCTTTCTTGCTGCCCGGCACCTCCTTGTCGTATGCATAACTCTTGTTCTGTTTCTCATTTCGCACCAGATAGTTCACCAATTCCCCCTCTTCCTCGCGGGGCAAGTTCTTCACTACTGCCCAGTAAGTCTTCTTCACCTCGCTATTCTTGAACATCTCGTTCAGACGCGACAGTGCCTTACTGGTCTTGGCAAAAACAACAAGACCGCTCACGGGGCGGTCCAGCCGGTGAGCGACACCGATAAAGACATTTCCAGGCTTGCTGTACTTCTCTTTCAGGTACTGCTTTACAGTTTCCGAAAGCGGTGTATCACCCGTTTTGTCTCCCTGAACTATCTCGGAAGCGGTCTTGTTGACTATAATGATATGATTGT
>OOCY01000835.1_pt1 | contig 20180 bp, 17 predicted proteins | sample 1671291 | NCBI WGS metagenome assembly OOCY01 (sample SAMN06348141, study PRJEB24527) | human gut metagenome | biome: human gut; feature: ankylosing spondylitis patient; material: feces | host: Homo sapiens | place: China | collected 2015-10 | reverse complement strand
GAAATCAAAATTGCAGGCAATGTTGGTGTCCGCCATAACAACATATTTTTCTTTCTGCCATTTCAGAAAATCGAGAACATTTGCCAGTGCTTCCACTCTTCCGGAATACACCTGAATTTTCTTCTCGGAATAAGGCGGAACAATGTTTAAGCCGCCTTTTTTTCTGGCGAGATCCCACTCACGTCCGGAGCCGAGATGATCCATCAGCGAATGGTAATTTTTGCGGACGATAATGGATACATTTCCGATTCCGCAGTTTACCATGCTGGATAAAATAAAGTCCACCATGCGGTAACGGCTGGCAAAAGGAATGGAGGCCATCAGACGCTCGTTTACCAGATCCGGTACCTGCTCATCATAACTGTTTGGGAAAATGATGCCCAGTGCATCTGCATTTGCGTTTACCATTCTTCTTCACCATCCTTTACATTTGCATTTACCATTGCATTTGGTCCTACTTTGGCACGCTCACCGATATGGATTCCGGATCCGATGGTGGCAACACCTTTTTCACCGTCATGCGGCATTTCTCCTACCACGGCATTCTGGCCAATCACAACGTTTTCCGCAACGATACAGTGTTTCACGACTGCTCCGGATTCGATCACGGTTCCTCCCATGATAACGGCATCTTCTACTTCTGCGCCCTCTGCAACCTTTACACCGGAGAACAGAATCGAATGTTTGACATGACCTGCAATACGGCAGCCATCGGTGATCATACAGTTTTCCACAACAGCGGTTTCGGTGATCTTATGGCCTGTTTTTCCGCTGTTTCGGCTGTAAATCTTCCAGTTATTGTCAAACAGGTTGATTCCGCTGTGTTCCGGATCGAGGATTTCCATATTTGCCTCCCACAAAGAGGAGATGGTTCCTACATCTTTCCAGTATCCGCTGAAATGATAAGCGTACATATTGCGTCCGTCTTTTAAAAGATTCGGGATGATGTTGTTTCCGAAATCGTTCGAAGAATTCGGGTCTGCCTCGTCCTCAATCAGATATTTTTTCAGGATATCCCAGTTGAAAATGTAGATACCCATGGATGCCAGATTGGATTTCGGCTGTTTTGGTTTTTCCTGGAACTCGGTGATTTTGTCATTTTCATCTGCTACCATAAGTCCGAAACGGGATGCCTCCTCCCACGGCACTTCCATAACCGCAACGCTGAATTCTGCGCCCTTTTCCTTATGGAAGCGGAGGAAATCGCTGTAGTCCTGTTTGCAGATCTGGTCTCCGGAAAGGATGATGACGTACTCCGGATCGTAGCTCTCGATGAATGGAATGTTCTGGTAGATGGCATTTGCAGTTCCTTTATACCAGTCAGAACCTGAGGCTTTCTGATAAGGAGGCAGCACGTGAACACCTCCATGGAGGCGGTCCAGATCCCACGGCTGGCCGTTTCCTATGTACTCATTTAACACCATTGGCTGATACTGTGTCAGAATACCTACGGTATCAATTCCGGAATTTACGCAGTTAGAAAGTGGGAAATCGATGATTCTATATTTTCCGCCAAATGGAACTGCCGGTTTTGCAAGCTTCTCGGTCAGCGCATAAAGGCGAGATCCCTGACCTCCGGCAAGAAGCATTGCTATCATTTCTTTTGCCATAATCTATCCCCCTGTTTTAATAGATGCATTCATTATAACACATAATCTTCTCTATGAACAATCTTTTTGTGCATTTTTCACTATTTTCTACTTTTTTACCGATTCTATTCTGTATTTTTCTCCAGTTTTACCGTTGTTTCGCGGGGTTTTTACATTTTCTGACTTTTTTCTAAAAATGACTTTTCGGGCAAAAAATGCCCCGCGGAGCCTTCTTTTGAAAGGTCCGCGGGGCGGTATATCCTATGTTGTTTTTTCTGCTTTATGCTTTTGTAACGGTAACTGCCTCTTCGAGATCGAACTGATCACCGTATGGTTTGCAGTCATCATAGGCGAGGGACTGCAGAACAACATTCAGAATGCGGTATGCACAGGTCTGAAGCTGTCCAAGCGGCAGAGTTCCGTCTGCAACAGATGCTACAATTTCCTGACGGTTTCCTTGCTGGCCAGGCATCTGCAGATCGTTTCCTGCAAGAACACACTCTCTTGAAGTGGAATGTCCATATTTCAGGTTATATTTGTAAGCGAACAATCCGCTCATGTCCTCTGAGGTTCCCCAGTCGGTCATGACATAGCCTGCGAAGCCCCACTCATCTCTTGCTGCTGCGGTCAAAAGGTCGTGGCTGTTGGCAGTATGCACACCGTTTACCAGGTTGTAGGAAGACATAATCGTCATCGGCTGTGCTGTCTTGACTGCGATTTCAAAGCCCTTCAGATAGATTTCACGCATTGCGCGCTCGCTGATGTGCTCATTGACGTACATACGGTTGTCTTCCTGGTTGTTGGCTGCAAAGTGCTTAATGCTGGTTCCGATTCCGGCATGGGACTGGATTCCTCTGGTATCGGCTGCGGCGCACATACCTGCCACCAGCGGATCTTCCGAGTAGTACTCGAAGTTTCTTCCGCAAAGCGGATTTCTGTGAATATTCATGCCAGGCGCCAGCCATACGGAAATGTGGAATTCTTCCATCTCTTTTCCGACGATATCACCGCATTTCTGGATCAGATCCATGTTCCACGATTGCGCAAGAAGCGCTGCTACCGGGATTGCGGTGCAGTACTGGAAATACTCCGTGCCGCCTTCCGGAACTTCGATTTCATTTTTGTTAAACGCATCTTCCAGAGGATTTCCGGAGGATACCATCTTTCCGTCTGCATCAACGACAAAGTGCGGAATCAGACGAAGACCGGCCGGACCGTCTGCAAGAATCGTATTGTAAATACCTCTGTCCTCAAGAAGAATGGAAGTCGTATCTCCCGCTGCTCCAGGCGCCATATCGGAAGAAGATCCGATAAATCCTTCCTGGCCAAGTCCGTCTGCAGTACCATTGCAAACGGCAGCCATCTCTTCTACGGTCAGCTGCGATACGAGATCTTTTAACGTCGCTTTTCCGCTCTTTACATCTGCCGCGGTCAGCTTCTCTCCCTCATAAGCCGGGAATGCTTCCGGTGTCTCACTGTAGACAACAGTCTCCGTCTTGATGCATTTGCTGCAGATATCGATCTGTTTTGCAGCTGCTTTTTCTTCTGCCTCACCTTCATAGCTGTACGGTGTTACGCCTGCTTTGGAGAGTTCCTGTGGAGCGTCATCTGCAGGGAAGAGATTCTTTCCCTGAACCGTAACAACGGTCTCTTTGAGATTCAGGGCTGCTGCCACTTTCGTTGTTCTGGAGCTGTTGCCGACACGGATGTAATACGTTCCTGCCTCGAGTACCCATGCTGCTTTTTTCTCATCGTAGGAAGCCATAGATCTCGTCGGGAAGGAAATGGTAATCGTCTGGGACTCACCCGGCGAGAGCAGATCGGATTTTCCGAAGCCGCCAAGCTCCTGATACGGTTTCTCAATCGTGCCATCCGGTGCGGAATAGTAAACCTGTACGACTTCTTTTCCGGCGAATGCATCACCAATATTCTTTACGGATGCGGTAACGGTAACGTTCTTGGCATCTGCCTCCACGTCCCTTACTTCCGTCTCAAAATCAGTATAACCTTTGCCATAGCCGAAGCAGTAGTTCGGGGTTACGTTGAAGGTGTCAAAATAACGGTAGCCGACATAAATGCCGTCGCTGTAATACTCATCGTTGGTGTCACCGTTGTTGTGGCTGAAATTTTTTGAGGACGGATAGTCTTCATAGGAAGCAGCCCATGTATCAGTCAGCTTTCCGGATGGGATGCTCTTTCCGAGAACAACGTCTGCAACGATGTTTCCGGTTGCATTTCCGGCCTGTCCTGCAAGAAGAATTGCATTCAGTCCTTTGATTTTCTTTAACTCTGTGGTGTCTACAAGGTTCGCAATATTCAAAATTAAAACTGTTTTCTCATAATGCTCTGCCAGATAGGCAATGTCAGCGAGCTCGTTTTCGCCGAGCAGATAATCGCATGCTCTGTTATAGCGGTCTGCACCTTCACCGGAGTTTCTTGACAGAACATAGATAGCGGTATCGGTGTCCTCTTTTTCGGTAATTACCGGCACATCAGGCTGTGCAAATACTTCCGAGAACATAACAGCAAAAATCGGAACGTGAAGCTCCTCTGCTTTTTTTGCCAGCTCTGCCTGATATGCAGCCTGCGCATCTGCAAGCACTTTGTCATATTCGTCAAGCCATTTACCGGTCAGAATTTCAAAGCCGGCCTCTTTTAAGCCCTGTTCAATCGTAACAACCGTTCTTGTGTTAACGTCTCCGGAACCGGTACCCCCTTTTACCGTGTGGCGGACGCCGTTACCATAAACTGCGACTTTTCCTGCACCGGCAAGCGGCAGGGTTCCGTCGTTTTCAAGAAGTGTCATGCACTCACCGGCCAGTTCACGTACCAGCGCGGAATGTTCTTTTTCTCTAGCAGATACTTCTCCTGTTTTTGATGCATAAAATGTTGCCATAATTCTAATACCTCCCAATAACAAATTCACATATAGCGCTTTTATTGTAACGCATTTTTCGTCATTATGCAAAAGTTTTTTCACCCGTTTTCTCATATTTTATTTGTATTTTGTGCATTTTCTCTTATTATCCGACTTTTCTGTCTTTTTTTCGCTCATTGATTTCTTTTTTTATTTTTTATATTGATGCTTTTATTCTATTGATTTTTCTGTAAACGATACGCTTTTTCCACCTTTTTTCGTCTTCTTTCACAAAATTCGTTGACGCGTTTGATTTTGGCAGTATAATGGAATCACAGATCAATTTTAGGAGGCCCCAATTATGTTAAAACAACTTTCTATTTTCGCAGAAAATAAAAAAGGCACGATGCAGCAGATCACACAGATTCTGTTTGAAAATGACGTCAACATTTTAGGTTCCGTCAACAATGACAGCGCAGAGTACGGCATTGTCCGCATGGTCGTTTCCGATCCGGATAAAGCAGAGCAGGCGCTTCAGGCTGCCGGTTACATGACACGCCAGACGGATGTACTCGGTGTCGAGGTAGTTGATCAGCCGGGTAACTTAAATTCCCTTCTGAAAACACTGCTTGAGACAAATATCGACATCGACTATATCTATCTCTCTTTCAACCGCGAGTCCGGCTGCCCGATCATGGTGTTCCATGTACCGGATGTGTACGAGACAGAAGCAAGCTTAAAGAGCAAAGGATATACCGTTCTCTAGAGCATGTTTGAAAAACACGAAAAAAGACATCTAACGAAGTGATTTTTCACCTCTGCAGATGTCTTTTTCTATATCATCTATTCTTTTTCTTCATCCTCAAACAGATGATCCCGCGTAATGTTTTTTGCCCACAGTCCGCTCTTATACCGTTTCAGAACCCACGGCCATTTTACAAACTCATCTGTACACAACAGGAAATAAACCACAAGGACAGGAAGCTTGAAGACAAACGCTGCAATAAATCCAAGCGGCACCGCGTAGCACCACATATCAATCGTATCACAGACCAGTCCGAACTTTGTGTCACCTCCGGCACGGAATACTCCGGCAATCAGCGTCGTATTGACGGCCGCCCCCATAATATAATAGGTATTGATCAGCAGCATATATTTCAGATAATGCATCGCGGTCTCATTTAAAGAAGCAAATTTCAATACAAACGGCGTGATACCCAGCACAACCAGTCCACCCACAGCTCCGGCAACAACCGTCAGCTTCAGCAGTTTCGATGCATATTCCTTCGCCTTTTCCAGATTTCCTTCTCCCATAACATTTCCAAGCAGAATACCGCCTGCACTTGCCACACCAAAGCACAGCACGGTTCCGATATTTCTTACAACGACAACGAGCGAGTTTGCCGCTACCGCATCGCTTCCCAGATGGCCCAGGATCACAGAATACATCGAAAATGCAACGCCCCAGGAAAGATCATTTCCAAGTGCCGGAAGTGAAAGCTTCACAAAATCGGAAAACAGCATCTTGTTGCGGATGAACATGTACCGCAGATCGAGCTTGATATCCTTACTCATGATCGACACAATCACACAGCCGATCAGTTCAATGACACGCGACATCGCCGTTGCGATTGCAACACCGGTTGCTCCAAGCTTCGGAAATCCGAAGAGGCCAAAAATGAAGCATGCGTTGAAAAATACGTTCAGTGCGAATGCCATCATATTCATCGCCATGCTGATCGTCACACGGCCGAGGCTTCGAAGTACCGCAAGATAGATCTCCGTGATGCCCCAGCACAGGTAGGTCACACCCATGACGCGCAGATACGAAGCACCGATCCGGATCAGTTCCGCATTATCTGTAAACAGACGCATCATCATCTGTGGCATGGTAAAAGCAATTCCTGCCACAACAACGGAGATGATGACGGAGAATCGAAGTGTCTGAATTGCGCGCATATTGCCCTTTCCAAAGTACTGGGCACACAGAAGTGTTGCTCCTGTTCCCAGTCCGTAATAAACCATAAATAATACATTTGCATAGTTGGATGCCAGGGATACCGCGGAAATAGCGGACTGTCCCACGTAGTTCAACATCACGACATCGGCAGAGTTGACTGCCGCGCTTAAAAGATTCTGAATCACAATCGGCAGAACCAGCTTAAAAATCTGGCTGTAAAAGCCCTGCTCTTTTGTTGTTGCCCTCATGTTTCTTCTCCATTTCTCTTCTTTATTTGTCTTCTTTCTTTTCCTGTTTTGCCTTCACATACGGATATCGGACCTGCGTGTAAACAAACATCACCAGAATATAGATGCCGCATGCGATCGCCGCGGGAACCGTAAGATCCGACAGATTGACATACGAGGTTCCGATCATCAGAATGCCGATGAAAAACAGCAGAATGTGAAGTGTCCGCTTTTTCATACAAAACGCAGACTTCTGATACTCTTCCGGGAAGATATCCGGCAGACGCCAGCAGGCCAGGAGTACCATAAATTCCGTCACCATATCGGTTCCGACACCCATGTTGGAAATCAATGTCAGATCCATTCCCGTAAGGATCGGAATGGCGCCCATCAGGAAAAAGACCATCAGAAGGATCGCCGGAACACCGTTTCTATTCTCCTCCGCGGTTTTTTCCGGCAGCCAGCCCTGTTTTGCGGCAGCCTGCAGTCCTCTTGTCACCCAGCTCAAGGTTCCGTTCAGGGTGGTAAGCAGCGCAAATACGGCACCACCGAACACGAAAAACAGGTACAGCCAGGTTGGAAAAATCTCCTGTGCGACAAGCGTCAGATTCTGAAATGCAACCGTTTCGACCGGAAGCACGCCGCCTGCCACGATACCGATCAGCACATAGAATACAGCAACGATACTCGTGGAAAGCACGATAACCTTTGGAATTGTGCGGGACGGCTCCACAATATCGTCTCCGTTCTCCGCAACGAATTTTGCGCCTCCGCACGCAAAACTCAAAAGTGCCACGCCTGTGAAAAAGTTCTTCGGACCGTTCGGCATCAGGTTGGATACCGTCGGTGTCAGGGCATCCCAGCTTACTTTGGGCAGCCCGAATACAATAAATAAGAACAGGCTCAAAAGCAGCAGCACAACCATGCCCTTTTGCACCAGTGCGCTCGATTTCAGTCCGATGAGATTGATGGCGGTGCAGATAACAAGTGCTGCCATTGCGACAGCCGACTCGCCAAACTGCGGAAAAATCGAGCAGAAATAGCTTGCAAAGCCTTTCGCGTACGTTGCGATCAGAACCTGGCTTAAGACAAACATCGCAATGTACATAAATCCGGCTTTTTCACCCATCAATCGTCGGATGTAAGTAAAGCCGGCGCCTGATGACGGGATTGCGGACGTCAGGATGATGAACGGTACACAGGTGATAACGGCAAGCACGGCACCTAAAATAAACGCTGCGGCAATGCCGTGTCCTGTCAGACCGATGACGATTCCCGTCAGTACCATGATGCCCGAACCGATGATCTGTCCGATCGCAAGTCCCATACAGTCGGAAAAATTCAGTTTTTTATGACCTTCCCCCATACATTTTCCTCCTTTTTTCTCCCAATGTACTCTCGTTTCTGTTGGCGGATCCCAACAGAAATGCATAAAATCCTATTTTTTTATTCTACCGAAATCTCATCGTTTGTCAATTTGCAAAATGCGCAAGGTTTAACGCTTTACCTGTACAGAATAGACAAATATTATAATTGAACTTATTTTTCTTCTATTTTGAACTTTTCAATATTTTTTATAAATTTCAGCTTTTCTATTGAACTTTCTTCCCGCTCATGCTACAATAAGCACAGTTTTGAACTTTCTTTATTTTGCATTCTATTTTAAGGAGATTTTCTATGACAAATGAAACCTTTTCCGACCGTCTGAAACTGGCCATGCAGGCGAAACAGTTCAAGTAGGTCGATTTGATCCGAGCGGCCCAGCGGCGCGGTGTGAAACTTGGAAAAAGCCATGTCAGCCAGTATGTCAGCGGAAAAACGGTTCCGCGCTCCGACATTCTTCACTTTCTGGCCGATGTGCTCCAGGTCGATCCCGACTGGCTGCTTGCAAAAGATTCCACAGTAAACTATACGGCAGATACGGTTTCCGATCCGGCAGAATCCTTTTCTGATCCATCTGCCGCTTCCCTTTCCCAGACAAAAACAGGAGGTTCCCCTATGCGAGAATTTAAAAAATCATCGAAACTCGACAATGTCTTATATGATGTCCGCGGACCTGTCGTAGAAGAAGCAAACCGCATGGAAGCGTGCGGCACACAGGTTCTGAAACTGAACATTGGAAATCCGGCTCCATTTGGCTTCCGTACTCCTGATGAGGTCATCTACGACATGAGCCATCAGCTTACCGACTGCGAGGGTTACTCTCCTTCCCAGGGTCTCTTCTCTGCACGAAAAGCGATCATGCAGTATGCGCAGTTAAAGAAACTGCCAAATGTTTCTATCGATGATATCTACACCGGAAACGGCGTCAGTGAGCTGATCAACCTCTGCATGTCCGCTCTTCTGGATGATGGGGATGAAATCCTCATCCCATCCCCGGATTACCCGCTCTGGACCGCCTGCGCAACGCTGGCCGGTGGAAAAGCCGTCCACTACATCTGCGATGAACAGTCCGAATGGTATCCGGACATCGATGATATGCGAAAAAAAATCACCGACCGCACAAAAGCGATCGTTATTATCAATCCGAATAACCCGACCGGTGCACTCTATCCGAAAGAGGTACTGCAGCAGATTGTCGATCTCGCCAGAGAGCATCAGCTGATCATCTTTTCCGATGAAATTTATGACCGGCTCGTCATGGACGGTCTTGAGCATGTTTCCATTGCATCCCTCGCACCGGATCTGTTCTGTGTCACCTTCAGTGGTCTTTCCAAATCGCACATGATCGCAGGCTTCCGTATCGGCTGGATGATCTTAAGCGGAAATAAAGCTATCGCAAAGGACTATATTGAAGGACTCAAAATGCTTTCTAACATGCGTCTCTGCTCTAATGTTCCGGCCCAGTCCGTTGTCCAGACCGCTCTTGGCGGCCACCAGAGCGTCAACGACTACATCGTTCCGGGCGGACGGATTTACGAGCAGCGCGAATACGTTTACAAGGCATTCTGCGATATTCCGGGTATCACCGCAGTCAAACCAAAAGCTGCGTTCTACATGTTCCCGAAAATTGACACGAAAAAGTTCAATATCACAAACGACGAAAAATTTGCTCTCGATCTGCTGCGCGACAAAAAACTTCTGATCGTCCACGGCGGCGGCTTCAACTGGGGACAGCCGGATCACTTCCGCGTTGTTTACCTGCCGAGAATTGAAGTTTTAAAGGATGCAGTTGGAAAGATCACCGACTTCCTCTCTTATTATCATCAGTAAAATTCTGATCACTTTTTTCACAGAGCTCCACCGGAAATACCACCTTTTTTTCCGGCGGAGTTTCCTGGTATCCGGAAAACAGTACAGATCTGTCTACGCTGAAAAAATATGCGGATTTCGCAATGTACCAGGTAAAGAAAGCAGAAAAAGGGCACATTACCGAATTCGATCTGGAGCTTTTTACAAAAAGTGCAAAGGAAACCGAGATGCGCCGCCTGTTCCATAAAATGTTGAATGAAGAGCTGTTTACCTATTACTTCCAGCCAATTGTTTCCGCTGCGGACGGCAGTATCTACGCCTACGAGGCGCTGATGCGCGGAAATCTCCCGGCACTTACTCGTCCGGATCAGATCCTGCAGCTGGCTCACGAGGAAGAGTGCCTGCATGAAATAGAACGTCTGACTATGTTTCTCTCTGCAAAATCCTATGCCACATTCCTCTCCACCCATCAGATACGCGGTGATGAGCTTCTCTTTGTCAATTCGATTGCAAGCCAATACATGAATCACGACGAGGCAGTGGCTTACGTCGAACAATACAGCTTTCTTCAGGATCGGATTGTCATTGAGATCACAGAGGAGGATTCACCGGATCTTACAGCTCTGCTGAAAAAACGTGAGATGCCGGGATTTTCCGGTGTATTTGCCCTGGATGACTACGGCAGCGGCTACAGCAATGAAAAAACGCTTCTGGAGCTTGCACCGGCGTATATCAAGCTAGATCTTTCCATCATCCGCGATATCGACTCCGATCCGGACAAGCAGCAGATCGTAGAAAATATTGTTTCCTATGCACATCAAAGAGGCATGAAAATCATTGCCGAGGGTCTGGAAACTCCAGCTGAACTTTTGAAGGTACTGGAACTGGATGTTGATCTCCTGCAGGGCTATTTTCTTGCAAAACCGTCCGCTGTTCCGAAACCTGTCAGTGCAGAATCCGTTGCTGTCATAGAACGCTTCCGGAAGCATCTTGCGTAATTCCACCTCTTCCTGCAGCGTCCTTTCAAATCACAGCATCTATGTCTGATCTGCTGCTTCGAAACAGATACCGGTCAGCGACCCGGAGCGTATCTGAGCAATCATCCCTCAAAAAACCCCCATAGCAAACCCTGCAAAAGCAGGGTTTTGTCTCCACTCTGAAGGATCCTGCCTGACAGGATCCTTTTTTATACTTTTTTATACTTTTTTCATATTTTTCTCCTGTTCGTTCCTCCGCTTCTGTGCTATGATACCTTACAGCAATGACAACCCGTCCATCGAAAGGAGTTTTTCTATGTGTACAGCAGCAACCTATCAAACACGCGACTTTTATATGGGCCGCACACTCGATTATGAATTTTCCTATGGCGACCAGATCACCGTTACACCTCGCAATTATCCGTTTTCCTTTCTTCATATGCCGTCCCTTTCCCATCACTATGCAATGATCGGCATGGCGTGTGTGATGGATGATTACCCGCTCTATTATGAGGCGTTCAATGAAAAGGGGCTTGGTATCGCCGGCCTTAATTTTGTAGGAAATGCCGTTTATTTCGATCCGAAACCGGAGAAAGACAATATCGCGCAGTTCGAGCTGATCCCGTGGATTCTCGGTACATGTGCTTCGCTTGCGGAAGCAAAAGAATCCCTCTCCCGTATCAATCTCATCAGCACACCTTTTAAAAAGAATCTTCCGCTCGCACAGCTTCACTGGATCATCGCAGATGCATCGGGTGCCATCACCGTGGAATCCACGGCGGACGGTCTGCATGTCTACGACAATCCAGTCGGCGTTCTGACAAACAATCCGCCGTTTCCAATGCAGATGTTCTCACTGAACAATTACCTGCATCTGTCACCGAAACAGCCGGCCAACACGTTTTCCAACCAGCTCGATCTTTCTACGTACAGCCGTGGCATGGGCGGTCTTGGACTGCCGGGCGACCTCTCGTCTGCTTCCCGCTTTGCACGCGTGGCGTTTGTAAAGCAGAACTCGATCTCGGGAAACAGCGAAACGGAGAGTGTCAGCCAGTTTTTCCATATTTTAAATTCTGTTGACCAGCAGAGAGGATGCTGCGAGGTGGCGGACGGAAAGTATGAGATCACGCTCTATACTTCCTGCTGCAATGCGACGCAGGGAATTTACTATTATACGACGTATGACAATCATCAGATTTCTGCGGTTGATATGCACCGCGAGAATCTTGATGGCGAAACGCTTCGCTGCTTTGCGCCGGTGACGGGCGAGCAGATTCATATGCAGAATTAGAAAAATCCGGTACAGAAATCTTTGAGGACCCCTCAAAAAAGATTCTGTATCGGATTTTTTCTACATCTCATCACACATTGTAAAACAGACGTCGCACCGGCTTCTGGTGCGGCATTTTTCAAAATACAGCTCCTCGAGCGGAATCCATTTCTTCTGAAATTCCACCGCCTTTTCACTCCCGTTCCGCTTTTCAATTCTCTGGATCTGCTCGATCGGATCGATCGTGAGGAAGACCTTCAGATCGTAGTATGCTTCCAGCCGTTCATGGCAGGAGCATTTTTCCAACTGCCGGGATCTGGCCGATGAAGAACGGCAGGATCAGGCCGATCGCAAAGAGCTTGCCGGAAAGGGTTACTTTTTTTACTTTTTCCATCTTGAATGTCCTCCCTTATGTTTCCTTCTGGAATCAGTGTATCATTCAAGTACACTTTAAAGTCAAGACCTTTTCTGCATTTTTCTCTATTTTTCCCACTATTTTAGTATATTTTGTATTTTCCGTGCTTCTCGGTGTCTGACTGCACTTTCTGTAGGAACTTTTTCTGTCGTTTTCCATGGTTTTGTGGTACACTTTTGGATATTGGGAAATGCAGTCATTTTCTGCAGTTCCCTGACTATTTTTCGAAAGGATTTTATCATCATGCAGTTTTATCTCGCCCCGATGGAAGGGCTGACCGGATATGTATACCGGAATGCTTACCACAAATATTTTCCGGCGGCAGACCGTTATTTCACGCCGTTTATTACAAATAAAAAAATGAGTTCCCGCGAACGGAACGATATTCTCCCGGAGCACAACGAAGGAATGACGGTGATTCCGCAGATTCTCACTAATCAGGCGGAGGATTTTCTGTTCCTGACAAAGGAACTGAGGGAGTACGGTTACGATACCGTCAATCTGAACCTCGGATGCCCGTCCGGCACGGTTGTCGCCAAGCGGCGCGGCTCCGGGCTGCTCGCGTGGCCGAATACGCTCGACGCGTTTCTCGATGAGATTTTTTCGTCGTGCGACTGCCGCATCTCGATCAAAACGCGGCTTGGCACAACGGATACCGACGAGTGGGAGGATCTGCTTACGGTTTACGACAAATATCCGCTCGAGGAACTGATCATTCATCCGCGGATTCAGAAAGATTTCTATAAATTTACGCCGCGCATGGAGTGCTACCGGACAGCGTATGAGACGAGCCGCTGCTCGCTCTGCTACAACGGTGACATTTTCTCACCCGATGATTTTCAGAATCTCTGCCGTGAGTTTCCGGACACGGAGAAAGTGATGCTCGGACGCGGGGTACTGCAGAATCCGTGGCTGATTGGGATGCTGCGCAGTGCAGATCCGGCAGGCGGCGAAGCCTCTGCTCCCGATAAAGAGCTGCTGCACGCGTTCTGTGAGGATCTCTGCGCCGGTTATGCGTGTGTGATTTCCGGGGATAAAAATGTGCTGTTCAAATTAAAAGCACTTTGGATTTATCTTGGAATGTCGTTTACCAATCCGCAGAAATATCTGAAAAAGATCAAAAAGGCGAACCGGCTTGCCGAGTATGAAGAGGCGGTCGACGCACTGTTCCGGGAACAGGAGCTGATTCTTTAATTTCGAAGTCCATTAGTATCTTTTGGAAACCATGTCACTTTCAGGTACGCACTTGTCTTTTCTGCAAAATCCGGTACGATAGAAACAGGATACAACGACTTATTTCTATTTTGTTTTTGGGAGGATTTTTACCATAATCGATTTACACAAGGAAGACGAAAAGCTTTTTGCTCTTGTCGGCGCATGCCAGCGTGATGTCCTTCTTCGTTCCTCCCCACTCGAGAAACTCCTCTAACTTTTTCACACTATTTCCTCCTTGTATACCTATAGGGGTATTGGTTGTCAAGAGGAGTTTTTCAAAATCAGAAAAACAAAAAGAACTTCCGACGAAGCATCTTTTTTCTGCTCCTGCCGGAAGTTCTCTTTTCATCTTATCTTCTTATTTTTATTTCATATTTGCAAACCGCTCCACAGCCTTCGTAAACTGTGCAATCGTCTGATCCGCATCTCCGTGCTCGATGCCGTCGCGCACGCAGTGCTGGATATGGCCCTCGAGGACAACTTGTCCTACTTTATGAAGTGCCGATTTTGCCGCCTTGATCTGCGCCAGGATATCCTCGCACGGCACATCCTCATCCACCCATACGGTCGATCGCCTGCACTTGACCGATGATCTTTTTCAGGCGGCGGTGAAGATTATCTGCATCCATACACTGTTTCATTTTGCATCCTCCTTGTTTCAAATCCGTCATCGCATCGGCAGCGTTACAAAGTGCAGTGGTCTTCCTCTTCTGCTTCCTCTGCAATCAGATTCCGGATATTCTGCATACGGTTGTCCAGCTCCGCGCTCTGTCTTGCGCAGTCGTAGAGTTCATCCTGCAGATATTTGACATGATTTTCGGGAATATTTTTCTTGTAGCGCATCTTATGCTCCAGACTCGCCCAGAAATCCATCGCGATCGTACGGAACTGTACTTCCACGTAGACCAGTTTCTTTGTATCCTGTAAAAAGATCGGCACCTGAACGATCAGATGAAGACTGCGGTAGCCGCTCTCCTTCGGATGCTGAATATAGTCCTTCCGCTCAATCAGCGTAATGTCATCCTGTTTCAGAAAACTGTCTGCCAGCTTATAAATATCGCTTGGAAAAGAACAGATCACACGCACACCGGCGATATCGCGGATATTTTCCTCGATAGACTCCAGTGTGACCGGGATGTCTTTCACGCGGATTTTCCGCATAATGCTCTCATACGATTTGACCCTTGTTTTGATTCCTTCAATCGGGTTCTGGTCATAGGAAAGCGAGTATTCCTGATTCAGCACCCGGAACTTTGTCTCGATTTCCATAATGGCGCACTGATAATACGACATCAGAAGCTCGAACGGCTTTTTGTTCTTCTGCATCATCTGAATAAACTCGTCCGATAAAAGATTCTGCTTTACAAACTCATCCCGTTTTGTCTCGATCAGATTTTTTCCCTGTTTTCTAATTTCCTCCAGTACTTCGAGGTTTTTCATCATCCGTTTTTTCGTCCTCCCAAAACTGCGTTCTCTGTCCTTTATGCTATCATTTTAGGCCTGTAAAGTCAAATTTTTTCTTCTTTTACTCTACCTTCAGCATCCGGTAGCCAACCCCGATATGCGTCTGGATATACTGCGTCTGCTCTCCGTTCTTTTCCAGCTTTTTCCGAAGCGTCGCCATGAAAACACGGAGGGAAGCGATATCGTTCTCCCAGCTGCTTCCCCAGATTTTCTGTGTAATAAACGTATGCGTCAGCACCTTCCCTGCATTCTGCGACAGCAGGCAGAGCAGCTTGTATTCGATTGGTGTCAGATGAAGTTCCTCTCCGTCAAGATATGCGCACCCCGCTGCGTACTCGATCCGCAGTGCGCCGTTTTCAAAGACAGCCGACTGGACTCCATTTTCTGCCTGCATCTGGGACAGACGGCGCTGTGTGACTCGAAGGCGGGCCAGCAGTTCCTCCACAGAAAACGGTTTCGTCAGATAATCATCCGCTCCTGCGTCCAATGCCTCGATTTTATCGCTGTCCTCACTTCTTGCACTGATTACGATAATCGGCATATTCGACCAGCTTCGAATCTTTTCAATCACCTCTACGCCATCAATATCCGGCAGGCCAAGGTCGAGCAGAACAATGTCGGGATTATGTGTGGATGCCTCCATAATGGCACCCGCACCGTTCTTTGCAGAAATATACTTATAATCGTGTGTTTTTAACGTCGTAGTAATCAGGTTGTGAACCGGCGTATCATCTTCCACAACCAGAATTAATGTCTTATTCATTCAAATTCACCTCACTGAGCGGCAGGTTAATCCGAAAGCAGCAGCCCTGTGGACCGTAGTCATAAAGTGCTATCTCCCCGCCGTGCGCATTTACAATCGAACGGCAGAGTGCCAGTCCAAGGCCAAGGCTTCTGCGGCTGTCGCTTACTTTATTTTTCCCGGAATAGAACATCTCAAACACATGCTCTCTGGACTCTTTTGGAATCCCGGGGCCGTTGTCCTCCACCGCGATCCAGACATTTTTCTCCTCTTTTCCGGCTGTCGAGAACCCACTGAATGATTTCCTGTTCCCTTAGGTCAAAGATTTTTTCCGTCTTTCCTCCTGTCTGCGCGCTGTAAAGTGTTCCGCGGACAATTCTGCTCTCCTGTGCCCCTGCCGGTGCGGCCGTCAGATCCCTTCCCAGCAGTTTTACAAGCTTTGTCGCTGTAATATCAAAAATCTCCGACGCATCCTCTGCCTTCTGCAGAAGCTGGCTGGTATTGAAAAGAAGGTTCTGTCAGGAAGTAGTTAAACAGCACTACACTGATCACAGAACTGATTACGCTGCAGGTATAACCGCTGGTCAGAATTGACGTCATCATAACGCCGACCAGATATATGGTAATGATATTGGAATCCGGAATGATATGGATTTCCAAATCCGGCACCAGATCGGTCAGCCGTTCGGTCCATCCCCTTCTCTTTCGAAAAAATCCCTGATCCATCATGCTTTTTCCAATGACAATCCGCGTTACTTCGGAAATTCTCGCATATTCTGCAATCTGCAGGGCAATGTCCTCGCTGTGCGTCGTTACAATCTCCGCCCCGCTCTGTTCTGCCAGGCGGATATGCTTCTGCAGCCTTGCCTGATCCTCCGGCGTTTTCTCTGCCGGTTCCGCGGTCTGCACATACAGTGCTGTAAAATTAGCACCAAATGCCCGGGCCATCTGTGCCGCAGTCCGGATAAACACTCAAAAAGGACACCTTTTATTGTATAATTATGTTACCCCACAAACATACGAAAGAAGGTGTCCTTAATGAAAAATTAGCATTGAAGAAACTGCTAACTTATATGAAAAGTGTATACAAAATTCCACAAAAAATCAAGGGTTTATCCGATGAAAGAAAAAGAAAATCCATCCCGTTGTTTAATATCGTTATGCCAGTGCTGATTTTCCTGATGCTTCAGTATGAAAGTTTTCACACCATTTTTTCAGCGCCGGAAAGCATGGAGAAACGACTGAAAAACTGTATCCGTGGAAAAATCCCAAAAGTTGATGCAGTCAGGGATCTTCTTTCCCGGATTGATCCAAAAGAAATCGAGGAAATTCACGCGCAGACGATTGATGTTCTGAAACGCAACCGCGTATTTCGGGAAGGAACCATAGGCGGATATGTTGCGGCAGGTATTGATGGGATGGAATTATTCAGCAGTACAAAAAAGTCCTGTCCAGACTGCCTGAGCCGGAAGAACGGGACGGGGAAGACAAAATACTTTCATCGAAGTGTGGTATGTATGACGGTAGGAAAATCGCCGCATGTGATCTTTGGGCAGGAAATGCTGAAACCCAGAGATGGTTCAGAAAAAGATGAATGGGGACTGACAGGAGCGAAAAGGCTCATCCGGCGTTTAAAGAAAAGGCATGGTCATTTCGCAGATGTGATTGTGGCGGATGCACTGTACCTGAATGCCCCGTTTATCAATACTTTGAAAGAATGCGGTTTAGAAACGGTAATCCGTCTGAAAGATGAAAGAAGGCTTCTGTTTCAGGATGCGGAAAGCATGTTTCAGCGGGACGAGGGGAGAAAAAGGAGCTTCAGGAAGGGAAAAAAGAGTATTGAAGTCTGGGATCTTTCAGGATTTGAGATAGACCTGGACGATATCTTAAGCGGACTGAAATACGAGGACGGCCACTACGATCTCGTGAGTCTTTCCGACAAGGATTATCAGAAAAAACTGGATGTCCAGATTGCCTACTGGGATAAACTGAAAAATGAAATTCAGAAGGTCAGATCCGGAGAAAACGGAACGGCGGATCTGGTAGACATGAGCGAGACGTATTTCCAGATGGCAGATGAAACGGTTGCCGCAGTCAAAGTTTCCCGTGCCAACCGCCAGCTGGAACAGAAAGCCTACATCGACCTTCACACGGGACTGCCGAACAAGAGCAAGTGCGAAGAGCTGTTCCACAATGTGGAATTCATCAAAACTCCTACCGCCTGTATCGTCTTTGACATGAACAACCTGAAACGCGTCAACGACAGCCTCGGCCACTCCATCGGCGACCAGCTGATTCTGAACTTTGCCCGGCTGCTGCGAAACTCGATTCCCGCGAAGCATTTCGTAGGAAGATACAGCGGCGATGAATTTATGGCGGTCATCTATGATGCAACCCGCGAAAGCATCACAGAAATCCTCACAGAGCTTCAGAACGAAGTCGAACAGTTCAACGGCTACGGAACCCAGTTCCGCATCAGCTATTCCCACGGCTGGGCACTTTCCACCGATTACAACGAATGTACGCTCCGCACGCTGTTTGACAAAGAAGATAAATATATGTATGAAAACAAGCAGCAGAGCAAGCAGGGACGCCAGGACTAAAGAAACGCCGGAACCGGAAATATCTTATCGCCGGTTCTGGCGTTTTTTCTTGCTGTTTCTCTTTTATTTTTTTGCAAACGCTTCTATCTGCGCATATCCCGCTGAAAAATCAATGGGTTCCTCCCGCAGCTTCTTTCTGACCGCATCGCGTCCTTCCTGATCTGCCAGCACTTTCTGGATTTTATCGGCAAACTGCATCACATCCAGCGGACAGAGATATCCGTTTTCCCCATCACGGATCTGCTCGCGCATGGACGGAATATCGGAAGCGATGATGACCTTCTGCAGGCTTCTCGCCTCTACAATCGTAATCGGATAGCCTTCGTGACGGGACGGCTGGAGATACAGGTCGCAGGATTTTACGTACGGCGCAGGATTTTCGCGCATTCCGAGAAAAATAATTTCCTGCTCCACCTGATATTCCTTTGCCATGGTCCGCAGCTTGTTCAGATCTCTTCCATCACCGATGATGAACCATTTGAAGCAAAGTCCCCTTTTTTTCAGCTCCGCCGTAATCTGCACCGCAATATCATATCCTTTTTCTTCCGAAGCTCTTCCCACCGTCAGAAATTTCAGCTCTCCTGTGTACTGCGGATCGCTAAGCGGCTCCTCACTCCGTCTCTGCACCTGTTTGATGTCAATGAAATTCAGCAGAACCTCTGTCCGGTCCGCGAGTTCCGGAAAACGGGCAATGACCTGTTTCCGGACAGGCTCGGAAACGCAGTAAATTTTATCATACTCCGGAATAAAGTCCCTGGTCCGGAACAGCCACCAGAGATTTTCTCCGTGGAACCAGACCGCTTTTTTCCGCGCATTCGTCTTTCTGGCTCCGAATGCGGTTGTGAACGCACCGAATCCGAAAAAGTCGAAAACAAGATCGTATTGTTTTGTTTCCGGCTCCACACACTCCAGAATCCGTTCATACAGTTTTCCATACCGTTTCTTTCCATACACGACGCGCATCAGAAATACGCCCATTCCTCTGGCATAGAAAGACCGTTCTGCCGGTGTCTCCCGTTTTCCCACAATCCGTTCCAAAGCCGGATGCGGCTTTTTGTCCCAGATCATCTGGCGCACTTCCACCTCCTTCGGAATCCGCTCCAGCAGAACGCCTCTTTTTTCGACCAGAAGAAGCGTTACATCTTCTTTTTTCTCCACCAGTTTCTGCAGCAGCGCTGCCATGGCAACTTCCGTTCCGCCCATGTCCATGGTACGTCCCAGCACCAGTATTTTACTCATTGCTTACCTCTCATCTGCTTTTTTCTCTGTTCTAACGCCAGTAGGCATCTCCCACATGCGCAGGATGACGCTGATCCTCCGGCGGAAGCTGATGGTAATCGCCGTACAGGGTGTGAAGATACGTCTCGTATCCCGCCGGGGCATTGATCAGATGGCCTTCAAACGGAAGGCGCACGATCTCTTCGATCGCTGTTTTGGGAATCGCGTCCGACTTGCGGTAACCGCCGCACTGGCAGGCCACCCACTTTGAGTCCTCCGCGCGGTACTTTCTGCACTCTTTTTCCATCTCGCGCAGAATCCGCTCTTTTCCATAGCATTTCCGGATCGCCCATTTGCACCATTTTGCGAAGCTTCCTTTGTTTCCTTTTAAGGTCTGGCGGTAGGTGCGGAATGCATTCATCCGCTGGCTTTCCAGAAACAGCAGCTTTTT
>OOCY01000823.1_pt1 | contig 20427 bp, 19 predicted proteins | sample 1671291 | NCBI WGS metagenome assembly OOCY01 (sample SAMN06348141, study PRJEB24527) | human gut metagenome | biome: human gut; feature: ankylosing spondylitis patient; material: feces | host: Homo sapiens | place: China | collected 2015-10 | reverse complement strand
CAAGAGTAAACTCCACCGCCCTTTGGAGAAGTGGAATTTAAATTTTCATTTTAGGAGGAAATGACGATCATGAGAAGATTATTGCGTTTATAGTGGTTTCGTGTTAAGATAAAGTATCGTGCATGAAACGTGATGACAGATAATAAAGGAATCCTGCCTGACGGATTCAAAAAAGACTGTCAGTGGCAGCAGATGCCAATGTGCGGTTAATTGAATACCTGGGAGGATAAAATATGTTTGGTGGTAATTTTCAGACATGGAAGCTTCATTCGGCGCAGGACTATTTTATGTTTTTCGCCTATATATTTGCCGGTGTGCTGGTGTTCTGGCTGATCGCGAAACACATGAACAAACAGCGGAATCACGAAAAGGCTGTGGAAAAGGTCTCCGCGCGGCTGAAAAAGATCTGCGGAAAGCCCGGTGAGGTTTTAAAGAACGCGACTTTAAATCTGCCGGATGGAGAGATGACCTTTGACGCAGTCCTGATGGATAAAAGAGGAATCTATCTTGTGAGAACCTATGGATGGGGGATCAAGATCTACGGAACTCCGGACGGAGCGATGTGGCGTAGAGAGGACGCAAAAAGAAAAGAAGAATTTGAAAATCCGCTTCTTAATTTAAAGAAAGGTGCGGAGGAGATCGGAAAGATCATGGAAGAAAACGGAGTCCATAATTTAAAGGTTATGCCGATGGTCGTTTTTGCAGATAACTATCAGACTCCGGAGCTGTATCTCGGATATGGTTCTTTCTCCACAACGTATCAGGAATTAAAGAACTGGTATAAAAAACAGTCGGGCGTAAAAGAAGTCCAGTACGATTACGATAAGGTTTCTTCTATTATAAAAGAACTTGCAAAATAAGAAAATGGAAGATGAAGAAAACGGGCAGTTCCGGAATGGAGCTGCCCGTTTTTTGATAAATCTGTTATGTACTGCCGAAAGTTTTAAATGATACCAACCGGAAGAGCAGAACCAACACCCGGTCCGATCGGAAGACCGATAAGATACCAGATGATGAAGAAGATCACCCAGATCACTTCAAGAATAACAGCGATCGGAAGAAGGTTGGAAATAAGAGTACCGATCTTTATATCCTTCATGTACTTTGTCTGTGCGGTTGCGAGAACCATCCAGATATACGGGGACATCGGTGTAACTGCGTTTGTCGGGGAATCCCCAAGTCTGTAAAGCAGCTGTGTGAAGCCCGGATGGTAACCAAGGAGCATGAACATCGGAACGAAGATCGGCGCGAAGATCGCCCATTTTGCGGAACCGGATGACATGAAAATGTTTACGCAGGTTACAACGAAGATAAAGCAGATAAATAACGGAATACCTGTGAAACCTGCGGACTGAAGAAGATCAGCGCCGCCGATCGCAAGGAGTGTACCGAGCTTTGTCCAGTTGAATAAGCCCTGGAACTGTCCACAGAAGAAGCAGAAGGAAACGTAGGAGCCCATAGCTGCCATCTGTTTGTTCATTGCTTTACTGATATCGCCGGATTTTGTAAATTTACCGGAGCCGAAACCGTACATAATGCCGCAAAGCGCGAAGAATACGAACAGGATCGGGATCAGTCCCTTTAAGAGCGGGGAACCGACGAATGCACCGTTCTTGCCTGCCAGCGGACCTGTGAAGAATCCGATAACAAGAAGGATGATATAAACAACAGCGGTGATACCGGCCCAGCGGAGACCTTTGCTTTCCTCACCGGACAGCTTTTCAAGCTTTTCATCATCGCTGCCCTCATATTTACCGAAACGCGGTTCTACGACCTTTGTACAGATAGCACCGATGACGATCGAGCAGAGGAAGGTGGAAGCGATCATGAAGAACCAGTTACAGGTAACATCTACCTGGAAGGTTGTGTCCGGTAAAAAGCCTTTGATCGCATCGTTTGTAAGCCCCTGAAGCAGGGAATCTGTACCGGCAATCATAAGGTTTGCGGTAAAGCCAGCGTTTGCGCCAGCGTATCCGCAGATCATACCCGCGATCGGGTGTTTGCCTGCGCCGATGTAAAGAAGTGCAGCGATCGGAGGAACGATGATATTTGCTGTATCAGAAGCGATATTTCCGATGGTTCCCACGAATGCGATAAGGTATGGAACAAGAACCGGAGGAACGTCACTTAAGCAGCTCTTTAAGAGAGACATAACCAGGCCGGACTCCTCACAGAGACCGATACCGAGTGTCATGGTGATTACCAGACCGAGCGGTGCGAAACCTGTGAAGTTCTTTACCATACTTTCAAGGAACCAGTGCAGTCCGTCTACCGAGAAGAAGTTCTGGGAAACAACGGCCTCTCCGGATGCCGGGTTGATCAGGCTTACACCTGCTACGGTTGCTATCGTACCGATGATCGCTGTGAAAAGGAAGAGCCAGCAGAACAGGATTACCGGATCGGGAAGTTTGTTACATACGTTTTCGACTACGGTCAATACCTTGTCGAGCCAGGTCTGCTTTGTTGCAGTATTGGTGTTTTCGCTCATACAGAAACCTCCTGTGATAGTAAAAGTACGAAATAACTGAAAAAATAGGAAGTTTTCCAGCAATTTCGCCGATAAAGTAAAAAGTTAATTCTTTGATAAGAATGAAAAAAATTAACTATTTATAAAATTATTATATATCTTTTGTAAATGGCTGTCCACACCTTTTTTTATTTAGTTAAATATTTTTACAGCTCATATTATTAATTCAATTCGAATAAATTAGAAAATTAAGACAAAAAATAAAACGGATCCGGAGAGATCAGGCCAGGAAACCGGATAAAGCCGAGGTATGTTCTTGCGGGGATGGCAGAACCATGTTAAGATAAGTGAGTAAGATTTGCGATACGGGGACTAAAAAAGAGGTCCTTGCAGCAGAAAAAACAGGAGGGGTTAGCAGATGATTAACGAAAAGAGACTGCTCGACACATTCATTGGCTACGCGATGATCGACAGCGAGACAAAGAATGAGAAAGCGATGGGGGAAAAGTTAGTTGAGGATCTGAAGGCACTCGGTCTGGAAGTAAAGACCGATAAGGCCGGAGAGGGGTTCGGATCCAACGGATTTAACGTATGCGCATATCTTCCGGGAACGATTCCGGGTGAGCCGACTATTATGTGTGCGCACATGGATACCGTAACTCCGGGTAACGGGATCAAACCGTTGATCGATGACGGAATTATCCATACAGACGGATCTACAATCCTTTCCGGTGATGACAAGTCCGGAATCGCGGCGATCATGGAGGCTGTCAAGGTGATCAAAGAGCAGAATCTTCCGTGCCGCAACACAGAGATCTTATTCACCATCGGTGAAGAGGGCGGAATGAACGGCGTTAAAAATATGGATCTGTCCATGATCAAAGGCAAAGAGGCAATGGTATTCGATGCCAGCGGTGATGTTGGAAAGATCTTAACCTGCGGACCTGGCCAGATCAAGATTTTCGCGACGATCATCGGACGTTCCTCACATGCAGGACTTGCTCCGGAAGAGGGAATCAGTGCGATCCAGGTAGCGGCAAAGGGAATCGCAAAGATGAACCTGCTCCGCATTGATGAGGAGACGACCTGCAATATCGGTACCTTAAAGGCTGAGTACGCAACCAATATCGTTCCGGAAAAGGCAGAGTTCGTGGCAGAGGTGAGAAGCCGCAATCTAGATAAATTAAACGCGCAGGCTGCCCATATGCAGAAATGCTTACAGGATGCCTGTGACGAGATGGGCGCAAAGCTTGAGATCGAGTTAAAGACAAACTATGTAAGCTTCAATGTTGCGAACGACGATCCGATGGTACAGAGAGTGTTCGAGTCCTGCAAGCGCATCGGCTGCGAACCGATGACTGCAAAGGGCGGCGGCGGAAGCGACGCGAACGTAATGGCTCTTCACGGGATCAAGCCGATCGTTCTCTCTACCGGTATGACGAAGGTACATACTACGGGGGAGACGCTGAAGATCGAGAATCTCAATAAGTGCGCGGAGCTTGTTCTGGATCTGATGACACACTAATGAATAATAGAATAAGATTTGCGGAATATATAAAAAGAAGGCAAGTAGATTACAGGGCAGCCGATAAAAGGGCTGCTCTGTTTTTTATGTAACAGGAAATTCCGAGGAATTTCCTGTTACATAAAAAGGCACTGACGTGCCAAAGATGCGCACTCGCGCGAAGATGTAGACTGTCGCAAATACCTGTGCCGGGTGAGAGAACACGTCGATTGATTTTTAAACATGAAAAAACTCCGGTTCTGGCATACCGGAGTTCTTTCACACAAATACTAAAAAAGGGGGATGTATGAGTATCGAATATATGTCAATTCCGGATCCTCGTGGATCCGAGAATTATGTTTAGTCGAGTCCGGCATAAATGTGCGCGCATTTCATTTGCCTGCCGGCCCCATTTTTATATATACCTGATCAGGCGCTACACGCCTCGCCTTTCATTTCTATAAAAACGCTTCGTGATGTTTTTTGCTGATTGGTATCTTTTATGATACAAAGTATACAGGAAGAATGTGACGGAAGTATGGAGAAACTCTAAAAGGAAAATAAAATAAGTGGAGATTTTCTAACGAAAAAATAACCATTTCTTTAGAATTTGTTTATTGTCATAAAAAAAGAGCCGTGGTATAGTTCTGATGCAGTGTAACAGGTGGCTGTACGCCGGAAAATCCCCTGAGTACCCGGGGAGATGTCTGCGGGGCAGATACCGGAAAAGCAGATGATTCCTGGAGTACATATAAAAGAAGATTCCGGGAGCACATATAAGATTAGAGGAGGAACTTTTAATCATGAAGAAACACGTTTTACTGGCGGCGGCGCTCTGCATGACAGCAGTGATGGCGACCGCATGCGGATCAAAACATACACAGACACAGGAAACCGCAGCAGAGACAACGACAGAAGCTTCCGATGCGGAAACGAAAGCGGCGGACACGACAAAACCGGATCTGTCCAATGTGGATCCGAAGATAGCGGAAGGTCCGGGAGCGTTCGAGACAGATGAGAGCTCTGAAGGTGTACAGGTGGAGGCGATCTCCGATGAGGAGATGGCGAAGCTCCAGAGCGAGATGGCTGCAAAGCTTGAAAAAACGGATTACAAGTCTTACGCAAAGGAGCTTGTCGAGATCGTGAAGAATAAGGATATGGAAGGCCTTGCGGACCATATTGATTTTCCGGCGTTTATCTCCTGCGTGAAGACGAACGGCGGAATGGTGGATACGAAAGAAGATTTCATGAAGCTGGACCCGGCGGAGATCTTCTCCGATGAGATGGAGGCAGCAATCGAAAAGGTGGATGTCGAGACCCTCGAGCCGGTTATGGCGGGAATCGTTCTGGGCGACGGTGCTCCGAATATCATCCTCGGCATTACCGCGGACGGAGAACTTGCGATCACAGGAATGAATTACTGAAAATCACGGGCGGACCGGTGGAGCCTTCGCATAAGAAAATAAAGTCTGAAGAAATAATGAAGAGACATGGAAGTATCTGTGTCTCTTTTTTCTATATATAAGCATAGAAGAAATATGAATCAGATCTGGATTTGCCCGGAAAGTCATTTGGCGATTTTTGGACAATTACCCAACTGTGTCCAAATATAGTAAATTATTGACAAAAGAATTCATGAAATATCTGTAAAGTCGATGCGTAGAAATGGACAAATCCGCAAATATTTAGTATAATGGCGGTATGCGTTACGCGGTAAGTGAGGTGGGAGAAAATGCGTCAGAAAAAAAACGGACTCGAAAACTTGGTGCTGATCACCCAGCTCGGACTCAATGTTGTGACACCGGTCCTTATCTGTGTGCTTCTCGGAAGCTGGATCGATAAAAAGACCGGACTTCATACCGTTCTGATCTTTCTGATCCTGGGTGTTCTCTCGGGCGGCCTGAGTGCATATAAGATGGCGAAGCATATCGTAGACAGAGAGAAAGAAGACGCAGACAGGGAAAAGAAAGAGCAGGTAAAGCAGTGGGAGAGTCGTTTCGGAAGCGGAGACGGGACCGATAAGCCGAGAAGATGGCGGTGAACGCCCGGATCGATCAAAGACCCGGCGGCGATGAAGGGCTGGACGGACCGAAAGCCGGGATTCCCTGAACGAAAGCGAAGCATGAGACAGCAGGTGGCTGTCTCTCGAAGCGGACAGCTATGACAGCAGAAAGGGTGAAGCAGCAGTGAGTGATAAGACAAAGAGACAGGTAGTGGGAATGAGCATCGGGATTCTGATCCATAATATGATCTTGCTTCTCATCTGCCTTATTTTTTTCCGAACCGTTCCGGTGATCGCCGGAGTGCTGATCGGAGCCGCGGCGGCGGAGGTACTGCTCATCAGTATCGCGAGATCCACGGAACTCTGTGTGGAATCGGCTGATGGGGCGTACAGCAGCAAAAAGATGGTGATCCATTCGCTGATCCGCAGCCTGTGCGCGGTAATACTGGTGTGCCTTTTATGGAAATTTACGACGATCAACCTTTTAGCAGTCGTTCTCGGCGCACTGGGCTTGAAGACCGGAGCTTATGTGTATCCGGTACTTCAGAAACGAACCGACCGTATGGCCTGAGCTTCAGGCCTGACGGATAGAGCCTTATACGCTGCTGTTTTGGAACAGACAGCAGTCTTTCAAGAGTCTTAAGGAAAGGAGGAAAAAGAATGAGTGGTGGCAGTGGTGCTGATTTCATGATCCACGGGATCGTGAAATACCATCTCTTCGGTCATGAACTCTGGCTGACGACAACAACGGTTGGAATGACGATCGTTACGATCGTTCTGCTGATTCTGGTGATAGCCGCGAACCGTGCTCTAAAACATGCGACGGATGTACCTGGAACATTCCAGAATATCATCGAATTCGGTATGGAAATGCTGGAAAATATGACCACGGGGATTCTTGGCAGTTCAGCGAACCGGTTTGCGAACTATATCGGAACGATTTTTCTGTTTATTTTGTTCTGCAACCTGAGCGGTCTGTTCGGCCTGAGAACGGTTACTGCCGACTTTGGTGTTACGTTCCTTCTTGGTCTGGTCACGTTTGCGATCGTACAGTATCAGGGAATCAAAAATCATGGTGTCGGACACTTTACGGGATTGTTTCAACCTCTCCCGGTGCTGTTCCCGATCAATCTGATCGGTGAATTTGCGAATCCGATCTCGATCTCTCTTCGTCTGTTCGCGAACATGCTGTCCGGAGTTATTATCATGGGTCTCTGGTACGGAATGATGCCGGTCTTATTAAAAATCGGTATTCCGGCCGCACTTCATGTGTACTGCGACCTGTTTTCCGGGTGCATCCAGACATACGTATTCTGCATGCTGACTATGGTCTATGTAAATGATAAACTGTAGGAACGCAGGGCGGAACAGGGAAGGCAGGACCCCATCGACGCAGTCGATCGGAAAGGATTTTGCCTGTAGCTGTGAATGACAGCTATAAAATTTTTTTTACAGGAGGTTTTATCTATGAATATTACAGGACAGGATTTGATCCATGCTTGCTCAGCAATCGGCGCCGGTATCGCGATGATCGCCGGTATCGGACCTGGTGTTGGACAGGGTATCGCCGCTGGTTTCGGCGCATCTGCAGTCGGCCGCAACCCGGGCGCGAAATCTGATATTACATCGACCATGCTTCTTGGACAGGCCGTTGCCGAGACGACCGGTCTTTATGGTCTTGTTGTTGCCATTATCCTTATGTTCGTTAAGCCGTTCGGTTGATCCGGATATGGGAACAGGAAAAAACTTCCGGGTATGCGCGGAAGTTTGTAAAGGAGGCGAGATGAGACCTTGGAACGGTTAATAAATTTTGACCCTCAATGGATCAACGACATTGTGATCACGGGAATCAATATTTTTATCCTGTTCTTTGTAATGTCGTATTTTCTCTTTAATCCGGCACGTGAAGTACTGGAAAAAAGAAGAAAACGGATCGCGGGCGATCTGGAAACGGCAAAGACGAGCCGCGAAGATGCGCTCGCGCTGAAAGCAGAGTATGAGGATAAAATAAAGTCCATCGACAAAGAGGCGCAGGAAATTCTCGACGCAGCGAGGAAAAAAGCGAAAAAGCAGGAAGCCGATATCTTAGCGGAAGCGAGAGAGGAAGCAAACCGCATCGTTGACCGGGCAAACCGGGAGATCGAGCTGGAGAAGAAGAAAGCGCTTGAGGACATGAAGACGGAGATCGTTTCCATTGCGTCCCTGATGGCAGAGAAGGCGGTTGCCGCTTCCATGGATGTAAAGATCCAGGATTCCCTGATCGAGGAGACTTTAAAGGAAATGGGTGAGAGCACATGGCAAAGTTAGTGTCAAAGGTCTACGGCGACGCGCTGTTTGAAGCTGCCATGGAGCGGGATATGCTGTCGCCCGTATATGAGGAAGTACAGTCACTGCAGACGATCCTCATGGAGAATGCAGACCTTGTACAATTTTTGAACCATCCGCAGATCATAAAAGAAGAGAAGTTAAAGGTTGTGGAAAATATCTTTAAAGGAAGAGTTTCCGATGACCTGATGGGATTTCTTGAGACCGTGATCGAAAAGGGACGGCAGAAGGAGCTCCCGAAGATCCTCGACTATTTTGTGAATCGTGTAAAGGAATATAAAAAGATCGGTATCGTAACTGTCACAAGCGCGGTGGAGCTCTCTGCGGAGCAGAAGGCCCATACGGAGGCGAAGCTTTTGGAGACAACAGCTTTTGTGAGTCTGGAGGTTACCTATAGCGTTGATCCTGCGATCCTCGGAGGACTCGTAATCAGGATCGGTGACCGCGTGGTGGACAGCAGCATCAAGACAAGACTCGGGGAGATCCGGAGAGACTTAATGAAGCTGCAGCTGGCGTGATCCCGGCGGATCCGGGACCGGAGACAGCAGTCCGGCAGCAGAAATAATACTGAACAGTTACGTGATGAAATGGAAAAGAAAGAAGGTGCAGACCTTAAATGAATTTAAAACCAGAAGAGATCAGCTCGGTCATCAAAGAGCAGATCGAAAGATATTCGACGAAGCTGGAAGTCTCTGACGTGGGTACTGTCATCCAGGTAGCGGACGGTATTACACGAATCCACGGTCTTGAGAATGCCATGCAGGGAGAACTTCTGGAATTTCCGGGAGAGGTTTACGGCATGGTGTTAAACCTTGAGGAGGACAACGTCGGAGCGGTTCTGCTCGGTGATTCCTCAAGCATCAGTGAGGGAGACACCGTAAAGACGACAGGACGTGTCGTTGAGGTTCCTGTGGGCGATGCCCTGACAGGACGTGTCGTGAATGCCTTAGGACAGCCTATCGATGGAAAAGGTCCGATCCTTACGGATAAATTCAGAAAGATCGAGCGTGTTGCCCACGGTGTTATCGAGAGAAAATCCGTAGACACCCCGCTTCAGACAGGTATCAAGGCGATCGATGCCATGGTTCCGATCGGACGCGGACAGCGTGAGCTTATTATCGGCGACCGTCAGACTGGTAAGACGGCGATCGCGATCGATACGATTATCAACCAGAAGGGACAGGGAGTTCACTGTATTTATGTTGCAATTGGACAGAAAGCATCAACAGTTGCGACAATCGTGAAAACTCTTGAGGAGTTCGGCGCGATGGATTACACGACGCTTGTCGTATCAACAGCTTCCGACCTTGCCCCGTTGCAGTATATTGCCCCGTATTCCGGCTGCGCAATCGGTGAAGAGTGGATGGAGAACGGCGAGGATGTTCTTGTCGTTTACGATGACTTAAGTAAGCATGCGGCGGCATACCGTACCCTGTCCCTGCTTCTTAAGAGACCGCCGGGACGTGAGGCATATCCGGGCGATGTTTTCTATCTGCATTCCAGACTGTTAGAGCGCGCGTCTAGACTTTCCGATGACCTTGGCGGCGGTTCTCTTACCGCACTTCCGATCATCGAGACGCAGGCGGGTGACGTATCGGCCTACATTCCGACAAACGTCATCTCCATCACAGACGGACAGATCTACTTGGAGACCGAGATGTTCAACTCCGGTTTCCGCCCGGCGATCAATGCGGGTCTTTCTGTATCCCGAGTTGGCGGCGCGGCACAGATCAAGGCGATGAAGAAGATCGCTGCCCCGATCCGTGTGGAGCTTGCCCAGTATCGTGAGCTCGCTTCCTTCGCCCAGTTCGGTTCCGAACTTGATGCCAGCACAAAGGAACAGCTTGCCCAGGGCGAACGCATCCGTGAAGTTTTAAAGCAGCCGCAGTATCAGCCGATGCCGGTCGAGTATCAGGTCATCATTATCTACGCGGCGACGAAGAAATATCTCCTCGATATTCCGACAAATCAGGTTCTTGATTTCGAGAAAGAACTGTTTAAGTTTATCGATACAAAGTATCCGGAGATCCCGGCAAGCATCCGCGAGGCGAAGCAGATGACGCCGGAGACTGAAGAATTGCTGAAAAAAGCTATTGAAGAGTGCAAGGCAGCAAGATAAGGCAGGTGATGTATCATGGCAACCATGAGAGATATTAAACGAAGGAAATCCAGTATTGAGAGTACCGAGCAGATTACCAAAGCCATGAAACTTGTTGCCACTGTAAAACTCCAGAAATCCAGAACGAAGGCGGAAAATTCGAGATTGTACTTCAATCTGATGTACCAGACGATCCAGGAGATGCTGAAGAAATCCACCGGGATCCGGCACCGCTATTTAAAGAGTGGGGATTCGAAGAAAAAGGCAGTTATCGTCGTTTCTTCCAATCGCGGACTTGCCGGTGGATATAACTCCAACATCATCCGTCTCGTGACGGAGAGCGGGATCCCGAAAGAAGATGCCCTCATCTTCGCGATCGGACGGAAAGGACGCGACGGACTCGCAAGGAAAGGCTATGAGATCAAAGCGGATTACTCCGATGTGATCGACGAGCCGCTCTACTCCGACGCGCAGCAGATCTCAAAAGAGCTTTTAGCCATGTTTGAGAAGAATGAGATCGGAGAGATCTATCTGGCGTACACGGCGTTCAAAAATACCGTAAGCCAGATCCCGACGTTCTTAAAGCTTCTGCCGGTGGATCTTGCGGCAGCAGGGCCAAAGGGCGAAGTGAAAGAAGAAAAGCCGGATCTTCTCATTATGAACTATGAGCCGGACGAGGACGAAGTTCTGGATGCAATTATTCCGAAGTATGTGAGCAGCCTGATCTACGGGGCATTCCTAGAGGCCGTTGCCAGTGAGAACGGTGCGCGAATGACTGCAATGGATTCGGCGACGAACAACGCGGAAGAGATGATCGGAAAACTGTCGCTGCAGTACAACCGTGCGCGTCAGGGATCTATCACTCAGGAGTTGACAGAGATCATCGCGGGCGCGAATGCCATCGATGGTTAAAAAGAAATATGAGTAATTATTTGGCAAACTTACGTACTTGCGGTGCTGGAGGTAAAAGACAGCATACAGGAGACAGAAATCAGTCGGCATGATGTGCTGGAATGGATTTTTACCGCTGGCCTGAGTGGCTGAATAGTTATGATAGAGACAAGGAGAAGTGAGATGGCAGAGAAAAACATTGGTAAAATTACTCAGGTCATCAGTGCCGTCCTGGATATCAAATTTCCCCAGAGCGGGCTGCCTGAAATCAATGACGCCATTGAGATCACCACAAAGGATGGCGGGGTCCTCACGGTTGAGGTTGCCCAGCATCTCGGTGATGATACGGTAAGATGCATCGCTCTCGGTCCCACCGACGGTCTTGTCCGCGGCATGGATGCCGTAGCGACCGGCGGACCGATCATGGTGCCGGTCGGTGAGCAGACACTTGGAAGAATTTTCAATGTTCTGGGACAGCCGATCGACAATAAAGAAGCTCCGAAGACGGAGAAAAAGCTCCCGATCCACCGCAAAGCCCCGAGCTTTGAGGAACAGTCCACAGAGACAGAGATCCTTGAGACAGGTATCAAGGTCGTTGACCTCCTCTGCCCATACCAGAAAGGTGGAAAGATCGGTCTGTTCGGCGGTGCCGGTGTAGGTAAGACAGTCCTGATTCAGGAGCTGATCCGAAATATTGCGACAGAGCACGGCGGATATTCCGTATTTACAGGCGTTGGTGAGCGTACCCGTGAGGGAAATGACCTTTACTATGAGATGTCCGATTCGGGCGTTATCAATAAGACGACCATGGTGTTCGGCCAGATGAACGAACCGCCGGGATCCCGTATGCGTGTGGGACTTACCGGTCTTACCATGGCAGAGTATTTCCGTGACGAAGGCGGAAAAGATGTGCTGTTATTCATCGACAATATCTTCCGTTTCAGTCAGGCTGGTTCCGAGGTATCAGCGCTGCTCGGACGTATGCCGTCAGCCGTAGGTTACCAGCCGACCTTACAGACAGAGATGGGTGCCCTCCAGGAGCGGATCACCTCCACAAAGAACGGTTCCATCACATCTGTACAGGCAGTTTACGTTCCGGCCGATGACTTAACAGACCCGGCTCCGGCAAATACCTTTACCCATCTGGACGCGACGACCGTACTCAGCCGTTCCATCGTAGAGCTTGGTATTTACCCGGCTGTAGATCCGCTTGAGTCTACGTCCCGTATCCTTGATCCGCGCATTGTTGGTGAGGAACATTACAAGGTTGCCCGCGGCGTACAGGAAGTGCTGCAGAGATATAAGGAGCTTCAGGATATTATCGCAATGCTCGGTATGGATGAGCTTTCTGAGGAAGATAAGCTTACCGTATCCCGTGCGAGAAAGATCCAGAGATTCTTATCCCAGCCGTTCTTCGTAGCCGGACAGTTTACCGGTCTGGAAGGCCGATATGTTCCGCTTTCTGAGACGATCCAGGGCTTCAAGGAGATCCTCGAAGGCAAACATGACGATATTCCGGAGAATCTGTTCCTCAACGCAGGAAATATTGATGATGTTCTCGCCCGCGTGAAATAGGGGGTGTGGACATGGCGGAAATGATGAGACTTCAGATCGTTACGCCGGATGAGGCGTTTTTCGACGGAGAGGTTTCAATGGTGGAGCTCAACACGGCAGACGGGGAGGCCGGAATCTATCCGAAGCATATCCCGATGGTCGTCGCGGTTGCACCGGGCGTTCTTAAGATCCACGGGGCAGACGGCGTGAAAAAAGCGGCACTGCTTTCCGGATTTTTACAGATCCTGCCGGAGAAGGTGACGATCCTCGCAGAAGCCTGCGAGTGGCCGGAAAATATCGATGGCAAGAGAGCCAATGAAGCCAGAATCCGTGCAGAGAGACGTCTGGCGGAAAAGAATCCACAGACCGATATTGACCGCGCTGAAGCCGCTTTGAAGCGGGCGCTGGTGAGACTGTCGCTGGTGGATGAAAAATAAAACAGAACTGTATTTTATTACAGCGATAAAACAGCATGTTTTGAATCCTTTTGTAAGCAGAGCTTAAAGGTGATTCTTTAAACATGCTGTTTTATCTCAGTCGAGAAGACTCCCACCTCTTTAGGTGGTGACTCATAGCAAATCTGTTTCAGTGGGAGTTAGGTCTCCGACTGAGATAAACGCTCCGCGAGGTTGCGCAGTGATTCTGTATGGAATATGTCAGCTTTGCTGACCAGAATCACGCGCCAAGTCTCACGGACGTTCGACTTGAATTTAGTCAGATAAGGCTCCCGCTTCTTTCCGCTGGTGAATGCTGGAAAGAAGCGGGAGCCTGTTTTTTGACCGAGAGGAACACTCCGCAAGAATACACCGTGATCCTGTAAGGAATATGTCAGCTTTGCTGACCGGAATCATGCACCAAGTCTCACGGAGATTCGGCTTAAAGTGATATGTAGTTAAGAAATTCGTAGAGTTTACTTCTTTCTTATGGAAAGCAGCGGCTCACTTACCCCATCAAGTCCTACCAGTGCGAAGATCGCCGCAAGGACTCTCTGAGATCCCTTATAGGCATCTTTGCTGTCATACCACTCGTCAACGGAATGGCAGGCACCGCCTTTTCCGCCGCCGCCGACACAGATTGCAGGGATTCCAAGGCTGATCGGGATATTTGCATCCGTACTTCCTGCACTTTCAAATTCCACATCTTCGCCGCATGCCTGGAACGCAGAGGCTGTGGCGCTCACGATCTCACATTCCTTCGGCTGGCTTCCCGCCGGGCGGTTTCCGATCTGTTTTACTTCCACAGTGATACGACCGTTGTGATCGAAGCTGTCTTTTGACTCTTTATAGGTCCGCTCGGTTTCCCAACGGTTATTTTCGTCCTCGACCGCACGTTTGATACAGTTCTGGAGCTTTGCATCAAGCTCTTCAAGCTCCTTTAAGCCGTTGGAACGGATATCAACAAGCATGGAGCACTCATATGCGATGGCGTTGATAGAGGTTCCTCCGTTTACGACACCGACGGAGAAGGTGGTCTTCGGTTCTCTCGGGGTGCGGAGCTCAGAGATATAGGAGATGGCGCGGCCCATGGCAAAGATCGGGTTTACAAGACCGAAGGCGCCGAAGGAATGTCCACCAGGTCCGCGGAAGGTTACCTCGTAGCGGTGGCTTCCGGTGCCGCCGTGGCAGATCAGACAGCCTGCTCCATCAACGGAGATAAAACCGTCAACCTTGTCGGCATTTTGTGAGAAGAAGTGGCGCATGCCGCGGAGGTCTCCGAGGCCTTCCTCGCCGACGTTGCCGCCGATGATGATATCACCGACCGGTTTTAAGCCGGACTCTTTGATGGCTCTTGCCAGTGTAAGGATCTCAGCCAGTCCGCGGGTATCATCACCGATTCCGGGCGCGTAGATCTTTGTTCCTTCACGTTTTACCGGGAGCGGAGTTTCCGGTGGGAATACGGTGTCCAGATGAGCGGAGACATAGAGGGTCGGACCGTTTCCGGTTCCATGGATATGGGCGTAAACGTTATGGACCTCATCCATGACCGGATCAAAACCGGCCTCGGTCAGAAGCTCCTTGAAGCGGGCTGCACGTTTTTCCTCAAAGGGGCTGAAGGAGGAAATCTGAACAAGCTCGATCTGCTGGTCGATGGTGTGCGCTTCATCCTGTTTCAGATATTCGAAGGCATGAGTCATCTTGTCGGACGTTAAAAGTGTCTGAATCGCTTCTTTCATGTTGGGAACCATCCTTTCGATTTGTATATGATGATATCAGGGACAAAATACCTTTTGATTCCGATATCATATGATAGAAATATCATAGCGCAAAAAAGAAAGTTTGTAAATAAAACAGAGAAAAACCAATAATTCTGTAAGTATAGTTTATATGAGAAAAATCGTCAGAGAACAATAGAAGAGAAGAAGCGTCCGCGTGAAAAGAGTCAGTTAAAATGAGGCAGGGACTGAGGATGGCGAGATAGTAAAAAGCAGGTTCTGCGGCGATGTAAAGATGAATCGCCGCAGAACCTGCAAGTTTACGTTTTATTTCATATGATTATTTTTACTGATCATTCGTAAGTTTCATCTTATCAAAGAGATAGAAGATCAGGCTTAAGATCATGCCGACAACACATGCAAGGACCATACCGGTGAGCTGCACATTGCCGAAGTTTACCTTGATCCCGGAGAGACCGGTTACAAAGATCACAGCAGTCAGGGCCTGGTTTCTGTTTTTGCCGTAGTCAACCTTGGAGTCGACTAGAATACGGAGACCGGAGGTTCCGATCATGCCGTAGAGCAGGAAGGAAATTCCTCCGATGACCGGACCCGGGATCGTCTGGATCAGGGTCGATAATTTGCCGATGAAGGAACAGATGATGGAGATCACAGCCGCTCCGGCGATGACCTGAACGCTGTAGACCTTTGTGACAGCCATAACGCCGATGTTTTCACCGTAAGTAGTCGTTGGAACGGAACCGATGAGACCGGATACCATGGTGGAGAAGTTGTCACCGAAGATGCTGCGGTGAAGTCCCGGCTCTTTTAAAAGATCCCTGCCGACGATCTTGCTGGTAACGACCTGATGTCCGATATGCTCGGAGGTGATGACCAGGATGACCGGCATGATGATCATGATCGCTTCCATATTAAATTTTGGAGCGGTAAAGTTCGGGACCGCAAAGATCGGGGCAGCAGCCACCGCAGAGAAATCAACGATTCCGCATGCAACGGCAGCAACATATCCGGCGATCACGGCGATCAGGATCGGGATGACAGATAAAAATCCCCGGAACAGGACAGAACCGAAAACGGCAAAGCCAAGTGTCACGAGGAACACGATCAGATTCTTCGGATCAATGGTCTCGTCTAAGAGACCCGCATTGCTTGCCGCGCTGGAAGAGAGCTCCAATCCGATCAGGGCTACGACCGGCCCCATGGCAGCAGGCGGGAGAACGACGTCGATCCATTTATATCCGATCTTATAAATGATGAATGCGAGGATACATCCGACGAAACCGACGGCAACGAATCCGCCGAGGGCATATTCATAACCGAATTTTGCGATCACGATGCTGGCCGGGGCGAGAAACGCGAAACTGGAACCGAGATAGGCGGGAGCTTTTCCCTTTGTGATAAAGATAAACATGAGAGTTCCGACACCGTTCATGAAAAGAACGATCGCGGGATTGATTCCGAATAAGAACGGAACGAGAACGGATGCGCCGAACATGGCGAACATGTGCTGGATGCTCAGGGGGATCAGAAGGTTAAAGGGAACCTTTTCGTCCACCTGAATGATCTTATGGCTTTCCATACGGGACCTCCTTGAGAATAATTGGTTTTTTAGTACTTGCGCCTGCGCCGGACGTTCCCGGTTTTAGGCATTTTTTCTATTCTATCACATTCCTGTTATTTGTCCAGAAAAAATCAGGGGGAAATTGCAGGAAAGGATATGAAGTTAACGAATTTCTGGGCTTCCGCTCTTGACAAAGCTCCGGAATCTCCATATAATGACCCATATAGCCGCGTTAAAGCATGCGGTATATAATGGAAAAGCGATGAAGGGAACAAGTAGGGAAATGACCTGCTCCGCACAGAAAGCTGCCGGTAGATGAGAGGCGCGCGGACTTCTTTTTCTGAATACATCCCGGAGCTGCACACCGAAAGCGTGAACGGAGATAACCGGAAAATGTGAGTAGGCTGTGACGGAACTGGTACCCGTTAGAAATGCCGGGGTCTTTTATGATGAGGACTCCATGAGCCGGAGCGTGCGAGCGTTTCGGGAACATCAGGTGGTAACACGAGCGTATGCCTCGTCCTTTTGGGAAACAAGGGACGGGGCTTTTTTGTACCTGCAAGGAGAATGTTCAGTGCCGGAGTTGCCGGACTGGACTGAGACTGAAAGAGTCAGGCAGCAGGAGAAAGAACGCTTCGTCCGGATAGCAGGTCTTCATATAAAGACCAACACAGGCGGAAGAAACGAACATCCGCAGAAAATTACAGAAAAGGAGTAAACAAAATGGGAGTTTACGAAGAGTTACAGGCCCGCGGCTTGATCGCGCAGGTCACAAACGAAGAAGAGATCCGTAAAATGGTAAACGAAGGAAAGGCCGTATTCTATATCGGCTTTGACCCGACTGCGGACAGCCTTCATGTGGGACATTTCATGGCACTCTGCTTAATGAAACGTTTGCAGATGGCAGGAAACAAGCCGATCGCGCTGATCGGCGGCGGCACCGGAATGGTCGGAGATCCGTCCGGACGTACCGATATGAGAACTATGATGACGGTTGAGACAATTCAGCACAACTGTGACTGCTTTAAGAAGCAGATGAGCCGTTTCATCGACTTCTCCGAAGGAAAAGCCATGATGGTAAACAACGCTGAGTGGCTCATGAACTTAAATTACATTGATTTCTTAAGAGAGATCGGACCGCACTTTTCCGTCAACAACATGCTCCGCGCGGAGTGCTACAAGCAGAGAATGGAGAAGGGCTTAAGCTTCTTAGAGTTCAACTACATGTTAATGCAGAGCTACGACTTCTACGAGCTGTTCCAGAGATACGGCTGCAACATGCAGTTCGGCGGCGATGACCAGTGGAGCAACATGCTCGGCGGTACAGAGCTGATCAGAAGAAAACTCGGCAAGGACGCGCACGCAATGACGATCACACTGCTCTTAAACTCTGAGGGCAAGAAGATGGGTAAGACCCAGTCCGGCGCTGTATGGCTTGATCCGAATAAGACAACTCCGTTTGAGTTCTACCAGTACTGGAGAAACGTCGGTGACGCAGACGTATTAAAGTGCCTGCGCATGCTCACATTCCTTCCGCTTGAGCAGATCGATGAGATGGACAAATGGGAAGGCAGCCAGTTAAATCAGGCGAAGGAGATCCTTGCATACGAGCTTACAAGCCTTGTTCACGGCGAGGAGGAAGCAAAGAAAGCACAGGAGAGCGCACGTGCATTATTCGCAGGCGGCGCTGCGGCAGAAATGCCGACAGCAGAACTTTCCGACGCAGATCTTTCTGATGGTTCGATCGACCTCCTTTCTATCGTACAGAAATCCGGCCTCTGCGCATCCCGCTCTGAGGCGAGAAGAAACGTAGAGCAGGGCGGTGTTTCCGTAGACGGTGAGATCGTGAAGAATATTAAGGCTGTATACACGAAAGAGCAGCTTTCCGGTGAAGGAATCGTTGTAAAGCGCGGTAAGAAGAACTTCAGACGCGTTGTAGTTAAATAGTTACTTTTCATGGGTAGGAATTTTCTGAACTGAAAATTCGTTACAGTTCAGCCATTACATCTTCTTGTTTTCATATTCATGAAAACAAGAAGCTTGGTGGTTCCACCATATGCTGATTTGGATGAAAAAGTGCTTATGCAAGCAAGCTTGCAACACACTTTCTCATTCAAACCAGCGCATGGCTGAACTGTAACGTTAAATAAAAAAATAAGCTGCGCAGGGGACTGGATTTAGTTCCCTGCGCGTGTTAATATAGAGACGTCTGGAAACGGATATTTTCAGATCATGACTGTGAAGATATCAGCAGTTATTGAAAATCCAAAACTGAAGAGACGGACAAACTGCGCTGTCGGTAAATGGCAAAGCGGTTCCGCCGGAATGGAGAAAATATGGATATTTTAAACGAAGCTAAGAAAAATTTCGACTATATGGTAAGAATCAGAAGACATATGCACGAGTATCCGGAAAACAGCGGTGTGGAGTATGAGACAGTAAAATATATTGCCTCTGAGCTCGATGCGCTGGGAATCGAGTATGTAGTCGTTCCGGAAGGTGGTATTATCGGACAGATCCATGGCGGAAAACCTGGAAAAACCGTTCTTCTTCGTGCCGATATGGACGCACTTCCAATCAAGGAGAGCAAGACAAACCTCACAAAGGAAAAGGTCTGCATCTCTAAGAACGATGGAATCTCCCACGCCTGCGGACATGACGCCCACACAGCGATGCTTCTCGCTGAGGCAAAGATCTTAAACGAGAATAAGGAAGACTTAAACGGCAATATCGTCCTCCTCTTTGAGCGCGGCGAGGAAGCCGGCGGAAATATCAGAAATCTACTTCCGTATGCCGTTGAGACGATGAAATTAAAGATCGATACCTGTATGGCAACACATGTAAAATGGGATGTTCCGACAGGAACGATCTCCGCGGAGCCGGGCGCGGTATTCTCCGGTGCATACGGATTTATCATCAAGCTTCACGGCCAGGCCGGTCACGGATCCCGCCCGGATCTTGCCCACAGTGTTTTAGACTGCTTCAACAATATCTATAACCATATCAATATGATCCGCATGAAATATGTGGCTCCGACGGATATCCTGACCTGCTCCGTTGGTTTCGTAAACTGCGGAACCGTCCGCAACATTATTCCGGACGAGCTGACCTTCGGCGGTACGATCCGTACCTTCAATGTTGACGGTGCAGGCGCTCCGTTTGTAAAACAGCTGATGGATGTAGTCGAGAAAGAGTGCGAGCTCTGCCAGTGTACATATGAAATCCTTCATATGCCGGATCCGCTGTTCGAGTGCCAGAACAACGCAGTCTGCAGCGAGATCGCGAAGAACGCAGTAAGAAAATATATCGGTGAGGATGCTGTTACGGTTGCACAGCCGTGGATGGCATCTGAGAGCATGCAGGCATGCTTAAAGCTCTGGCCGGGTATCATCACCTTCACAGGTATCCAGAGCGAGGAGGCCGGAACCGGTGCAAACCATCACACACCGGAATTCGATGTGGATGAGCGCGGCATGATCTACGGTGTTGCAGCAGCACTTGGATATGTGAAAGATTTCTTAAACTACGACAAGGAGATTCCGTTCAAGCCGTTCGAGGGAACCTTAAAGAATCTGGTTGAGAGAAACCTGTAGAAGTTGCAGAAATAGTAAAAAATTATCCATTAATGGATAAAAAGGCCGAATAGCAATAAAAAGACCGGTTTATCAAGAAGAAATTTGATATGCCGGTCTTTTTGCGTACATACGTGGGTACTGAGTTAAAGCCTGTGTTTGTACGAGAGATTGGCAATTGTCAAGCGGATATTCGCAATCCGCTTCGCTGCTTGCTCATAACCGAATAACTGCTCCGCAGTTTATCAGAAGGAGCTTGCACTCCTCCTGATACAAGCAA
>OOCY01000802.1_pt1 | contig 20932 bp, 16 predicted proteins | sample 1671291 | NCBI WGS metagenome assembly OOCY01 (sample SAMN06348141, study PRJEB24527) | human gut metagenome | biome: human gut; feature: ankylosing spondylitis patient; material: feces | host: Homo sapiens | place: China | collected 2015-10 | reverse complement strand
TTTAAACACGTATTTCGTACATTATAATATTCTTTCCAACCAGCCTCTACATTGTTCTCAATTTTTTTCCCAAATATACTAAAACTCCCTTTTTCTCTTCTTGGGGTCGGATGATAGTAAAGCGAATTACAAATAGTGTAAATATCTATATGCTCTTTTTGAGCACGGGATAGATACTCTTTCTCGTCACCTTTAATAAAGTAATCTTCTCGTGGTAATCCAATTGCTTTTACCAACTCTTTTGATAATAGTGTTCCATTAAATGGATTTGCAGTATTCATTACAAATTCCACATCGATACTTGCTCGTTTGCTTACAATATGATTATTAATAAAAATTCCAAATGATAAATCTGTGTCATTGCAACACACAAGAGAATTTAACCATACTGGTCTTTTTAATAATTCTTGCTTTTCAAGAAAGTATACTAGATTTTGCAGCGTCATTTTGTTAAAAGGATATCCGTCATCGTCCATAAGCCATATATAGTCATACGTCCGCTCCATTGCATATTTGACACCATAAGCAAATCCGCCAGCTCCTCCAATATTTTTTTCTAAGTACACATAGTCTATTTTATCAAGATTAGCTTTACTGATTTTGTTAAAGATATACGTTCTAGTTCCATCCTCACTAATTTTATCAATCTCTCTTTGCTGAGAAAAACACATTTCGATATTTTTTAATAACAATTCCTTACGATTAAATGTGACAATAACTGCTGCAATTGTAATGTCCATATAACCTCCAACTAAGATATTTTTACTTTAAAATACGTTTTAATTCACTTTCCTTGTTATGTTCTAAACTCACAGGATCATATTCAGGAGTTTCCCTTTTACATTTTTCAGCAAATTTTGTAGTTGTAGAAATGAAATGTGCTGGTACGCCTCCCCAGATTTCACCGGATGGAATATCTCTATTGACTAATGCACCTGCTGCAATAATACATCCGTCTCCTATTTTTACGTTTGGAAGAATCGTTGTTCTTGCACCAATAAAACAATCATTTCCAATTATAATTTTTCCGAATCGAATGATGTTTTTGTATTCATCGGTTTCTCTGAAGACCCATGTTGCACCATCATGAGTAATAAACATACAATCTAAAGAAATTTCGGTATGATTCCCTATTTCTATAAGATAGGGTTCGCTTCCCCAATTTTGGGGACCGATTATTCTACATCTCTCACCTATAGTAACCCCAATTTTTTTGGCATATTTTAATGGGTTAATCCTTCCATATATATGTCGAAATAAAAAATTTAAAACTCTCATATATTTAGCCTCAATTATGTTCTTTACGAATAAACATTGGATTTGCGTTTATGTTTTTACCGATAATAAACAAATCATTTATTGTATATCCCAATAAATATAAAACATAAGTAAAATACAGTTGATCTCGTTTTATTCCATTAAGTAAATGTTCCCACCAGCATTCCATGATATTTTTACAAATGTCATTTTCACTATCGCGCATTATAACATTACATTCTGTCATGCCAAATTTACGAGGCATTTTGCATTTATCATAAATAGCTCGAATTCTGCTCGCTTCGTCTTTCGTAATCTTATGAAGCCTCAAATTGTATTTCACTTCTTCATAAATACTTGTATTACTTGGATGTAAGTGCATGCCTATACCGCTTTTACACTTAAAATTCACAAAATACTGCGATATAGCAGATGTGATAATTAGATTTCCATCAATATAGATACTGTATCTATACTGAGGAAGAACATGATGTGGCATCATTTTTACATATCGATTCTTCAATAAAGGTGTATTTACTTCAGCAGGAAAACAAACGCCAACTTTTTTCCATATGCTATCAGTAGGGAGTTCTTGATCTGTAAAAATATAATAATCACATTTAGGATCCTTGTATAATGGTTCCATTATTGCATCGTATTGCCCATAAATGGCTGTATAGACTGCGATTTTTTCACCTTGATATTCTTTTTGAAAATCTAATTTTTCAACACTGGGATTACTTTTCTTCTTAAACAAAACCCGAAATACATCCTCTAAAAATCTTTTTATAAATTTAATAATATGACCATGTTTAAGAAGAGTTCCATAGTGTATGATTCGATCACCTATAAAATATTGTTTTGAATTCCGAAAGTCTAAAGCACGCTTATTTAAATCAAATAGCAATGTCGCTTCTTTGTCCACAAGCTTATTCCCCCCTAGTAGCACCTTGCTAATACTGCAATATGATTGATAATATCTGCAATTAAAATCCCACAATTAATTCTTCGATCCACAAAGAGACGATATGTATTTCTGATACTTTTCTTATATGATAGAATTTCAGTTGTGAAGTCTCTCATATCTTCACTCATTTCGGCATGATATGTTTCATATAATCGTACTGTCTGATTATATCTTAACCCTCGACATTTCCCGAAAATATTAAGCACAGTCCTTGCTTTTTTTATAATACCTTTCCCATTTTCGGTAACGGTTTCCCTGTGTCTTCTATAAAGAATTTTTCCTTCCTTATCAAAAATAACATCACCACCACAAAGCAAGCAGGTATAATAAATCAATCCATCATGACTCATTGTTCCAATGTTGTTTTTTTTCATATTAAATGTGGCACACAAATCATACAGATTCATATTAAATACCATTGTGCAGCCTGCAAGCCGCTGTCGTGATAAAGCACTTCCATAATTAAGTCTAATTTTATCAAAATGGTGCATATATTGAAAATTTAAGTTTTCATCCACAACCTTCAACCCTGATGCGTATAGCCGATACTTTCCATTTGTATTCTCAAGCTTTTCAACAGCACAGGAAAGTTTATCATTTTCCCAAACATCATCCTGATCGGAAAAGGCATAGTAATCATACCCACTACCGGCAAGTTTCATTGCTTCAAAAAAACTATTTGCAAACCCCAGATTTTCACCTTTAAAAGCTTGAACATTTTGGTTGTTTCTTTCATATTCTTGGATAATTTCATAGGTCTCATCAACAGACCCATCATCTCTAACCAAAAGAGATACGTTAACACCTTTTTGATTCAATATACTATTAATCTGTTCTTTTATAAATTTGGCACCGTTATACGATGACAAAATAACCATTACCTTTTTCAAAGCAAGTTCCTCACTCATTTTTCCACCACATTTTAGGGCGGATGTTATTATAAATAATATTTGCGATGATACATAATTCACGTTGCGGCAACAAATGCCATATTTTATATTTTCTTCTTTGCCAAGTAGTTCGCGTATCTCTTTCTAAGCTTGGCCATGATGTCATTTCCTTATATGCAAGATAATCCATTGTCAGTGGATGATCACATCCTTCTACCCATGGACGGCTAAGCATATAGAAATTTCTTGTAAAATGAATGATTGCCGGCTTTTCTTTTGCCTTAGAAACTTCGTCTTGCTGATAAAAAAAGGTTGGTTTTCTCCAACAAAGTAGATTTTTATAATCGAATGCATAAAATAGTGTATACGTATTATACTTAGGATCTAACTTTGCAATTTTACCACGACAGCAATAATTCATTAATGTCTGTTCAAAAAAGAAAACATTTCCCTTTTTTTTATGAATAACATCGATAATATTTTCTTCTATATTCTGATCACGCCATTTTTTCAAATCAACAAGGAATACTCCGGCGTTACAGTATATCTCATTGCCAGACAAGCCGAATTGCCGATGATATGCCTCTAAATTCATGCAATCCGCAACACCAGCCAAAATATTCTCTTTCATATCCATATTCCACAGTTCTGTTAAGTCATCAAGAATAAGAGTATCACTGTCTAAACATAAAACTCGATCTACTGATTCTGGGAGAAGAAGCCCGACGCACATTCGCACATAAGAATGTCCCATTTGGTATTTGTCCTTAAACGGATAACGAAATGCTTTACATGGGTCTGGTGCAGGGATAAAATGAATATCGCGTTTATACTTCTGTACCATTTGGATTAGTTTATTTTTATTTTCAGTCGTGATATCATCGTCAATCAAATATATGTGAAGTTCACTAAATGACTGATTATTCTCCATCAATGAAATTATCGATGTTGCCGCCACACTTGCAAATTGGTCACTTGAAAAATAGAATACATTCACAGGAAAATTCTCCATTATATTATTTTTACATTTCGGGTACCATCGGAATATACATCTGTTTTTCTAATTCCTCACGTGGTAGGAATGGTGCCAAATCCTCTAATGGAGGGCTAACTAATGTACCGTCAGGTAAACGCTTTGTACTGCTCTTAGGTTCCCACACCTGTTTCGTATCAGTGAAAATTTCACAAAATACTGGTCCATCTAAAGTCAATACTTTATCAACCACCCGTTTCATTTCTGCATTGCTATGTGCACTGTAGTACGGGTATCCAAATGCTTTAGCAATACTTTCAAATTCTGGAAAAGATAAATCACCACTTTCCGGACCAATTCCCACTTTACAATGTTCGTTAAAAAGATTGTTTTGTGTTATACGTATGGAATGGTAGCCATTATTGTTAATAAGGAAAATCTTAATCGGTAATTTATTGGTTAGAATTGTCTGAAGTTCCTGCAGATTCATCATAATGGAACCATCACCCTCCAAGCAGATAGTCTGTTGCCGTCCACCACCAATACAAGTTCCGATAGCTGCCGGTAATCCGTAACCCATACTAGCAATAGCACTATTATTTGCCATACGGCTGCCTTTCTGAATGACATAGGCCTGATTGCCTACTACACAGCAAGCGCCGTTTGAAACAGCTGTTAAACTATTTTCAGGCAAACAACTGCTTAAATAACGTACAAAGGCATAAACATTCGCTGTTTTACCATTTTCTTCCCACTGGCGAGGTAATACTGCCGGATAATCTTTTTTCCAACGCTGGCAGGTTGCAAGCCATTCTTTGCTTGTATTGACAGGGCCTGAGGCTGCTTTATCTAATTTTGTCAAGAAATCTTTTGCATCGGCCCATACCGGCATTTCCACATGTAAAGTTGGTTTTCTCAGTTCGGCTTGATCAATATCAACCATAATAACTTCAGCTGCACGTGCCCATGTTTTCCAGTTATAGCCTACTTGGCGAATGGAGATGCGTGTTCCAACAGCCAGAATTAAGTCTGCGTTCTGAATAGCCCAGTTACCGGGGCGGTCGCCCATATTACCGGCGCGTCCACAATATAATGGGTTATCATCTTCAATCAAATCCACTGCGTTCCAGTAAGTAACAATTGGAATGTTCAGTTTTTCCGCTACAGAGCGAAACGCATCATAACCGCCGGAAAGGCGAATACCATATCCAGCATGAAATACTGGGCGTTTAGCATTTTTTATCTTTTCCAGGATTGTCTGGATGATTTCATCATTCACAGGCGGCGGTAAAACTGCATCATCTTCAGCAGGATCATAGCCTTGCAGATCGTCTGTCTCGATATATCCTCCCTGATAGTTGACGGGAATATCGATCCAGACAGGACCAGGACGTCCAGTTGTTGCAAGATGCCATGCTTTATCCAATAAATAACGAATATCCTTGGGATCCTCTAACATAGCTGCAAACTTTGTCATGTGTTGAACAGCTTTTGTGATATCATATTCCTGGTCACCCATAGCCCGCAGTGGTGTACCTGTGTACTGCAGAGCATAACGTGCTGTAGTGTCATAACGAACCTGACCGGATATAATAAGCATCGGAATAGAATCAAGCCATCCGCCCACGACTCCAGTTAAAGCATTAGTACCGCCTGGTCCTGTAGTTACACAAACTGCAGCAATTTTATTTTCAAGACGCGCATAAGCTTCCGCAGCGATAGCGCATGCCTGCTCATGGTGGTTATAGGTTACGTGCAGATCAGCATTATGTCCCAATGCATCATTTAGATGCATTGCACCACCACCAACAACTGAAAATACATCCGATACACCATGCGCCACCAAAAAATCTGCCACATAATCTGCTAAACGCTTTCTCATTCCGCTTCCTCCTCATTTGAACTACTGGTTTACAGCATCGATAATGGTCTTTGCCATATAATCAATCATTTCATCTGTCATGCCTGGATAAACACCTACCCAGAACGTATTGTTCATAATAAAATCTGTATTAATGAGTTCTCCTACAACACGGTAAGCCTCCGTTCCACGTATCTGATTGAAACACGGGTGCTTGATTAAATTGCCGCTGAACAGAAGACGTGTCTGCACATTATGATTCTCTATATATCGGGTCACACTGTTACGATCCAAACCACTTTCTGTTCTGATGGAAATTAAGAAGCCAAACCATGATGGACGGCTATTATCCGCTGGTTCTGGAAGTATAAGTTTATCCTTAACAGGTTCCAACGCAGCATGCAGTCGACTCCAATTGTGGCGGCGGCGTTCAATAAATGTAGGGAATTTTTTTAACTGTTCACAACCAATAGCAGCCTGCATATCCGTCACTTTAAGGTTGTATCCAAAATGACTATATACATATTTATGGTCATATCCCTGCGGCAGTTCTCCGTACTGTCCGTCAAATCGATGGCCGCAGAAGTTATCCTGACCAGATGGGCAGACACAGTCTCGTCCCCAGTCACGATAAGATAAAATCAGACGATTTAATTTTGGGCTGTTAGTGTATACACATCCGCCTTCACCCATAGTCATATGATGTGGTGGGTAGAAGCTAGATGTACCGATATCGCCCCATGTGCCGGTAAAATGAGTCTCTCCATCAATTGTGTATTGAGTACCTAACGCATCACAATTGTCTTCAACCAGCCACAGGTTATGCTTATCACAGAAAGCTTTAACTGCTGTTAAATCAAATGGATTGCCTAGAGTATGTGCAATCATAACTGCTTTTGTTTTAGGAGAAAGTGCAGCTTCTAATTTAGTCACATCAATGTTGTATTGTGGAACGGTTACATCCACGAATACTGGGATGGCGCCATATTGAAGGGCCGGAGTTACTGTAGTAGGGAATCCGCATGCAACGGTAATAATTTCATCGCCCTTTTTGATTTGGCGATCGCCTAATTCCGGTGCAGTTAATGTCATAAAAGCAATCAAATTAGCTGAAGAACCACTATTAACTAAGTGAGCAAATTTAACACCGATCCATTTAGCAAATTCTTTCTCAAATTGGTCGGCAAAACGTCCTGTAGTCAGCCAGAAATCCAGTGTTGCATCCGTCAAAGCACACATTTCTTTTTCATCAAATACACGTGCAGCATAAGTAATGCGTTCACCTTCTTTATATGGAGTTATTTTCTCCTTAAAATCATGGTAGTATTTTGCAACCATTTCTTTAATCTGCTCGCGAGCTTCCGCCTCATTGTTCCAAGTAGACATATTTAGTCCTCCATAAGTCTTTTTGTATTTACTTTTCTGGCATAGCTTTTATCTCTCTTTTGAGTGTAGAAAGGCTTCAATTTCGCTATCCATACATGAACGTATATCTCCACCTTCTATCCAGCATTTGCTCCATTCGATAACCATTTCGAGAGCGGTATCAAGATTCCAATGTGGTCTCCAACCGAAAACCGATTTCAGCTTTGAACAATCTAACTTCAAGAAATTTGCCTCATGAGGTCCACCATCATAACGATTAATCCACTTAATGCCTTCACCCCATTTATTTACAAACAAATCAACCAGTACACCCGTTTGAAAACAATCCTGATCATCAGGACCAACATTGTAATAACCCGCATATTTATTGTCTTGATACTGCATTGCCGCAATCATCAAATAGGCATATAGCGGTTCCAGCACATGTTGGTATGGGCGAGTTGAGAATGGATTTCTCACAATAATATCCTCATGCTTAATCGCTGCGCGGATACAATCTGGAATAATTCGGTCATTCGCGAAATCCCCGCCGCCAATCACATTACCTGCACGAGCGGTAGAAATAGCAACATGACTGTCATTAAAGAAACTATTTTTATATGAATGTGTAACCAACTCGGAGCAGGATTTTGAATTTGAATATGGATCATATCCGTCTAGTTCTTCATTTTCGCGATATCCCCAAGGCCATTCTTTATTGAGATAAACTTTATCTGTAGTTACGTTTAAAAAGGATTTAACGCAGTCAGTAGTTCTGACACATTCTAAAATGTTCACGGTTCCCATAACATTTGTTTCATATGTATAGGCTGGGTTTCTATAACTATCTCGAACAATAGGCTGTGCTGCCAGATGTAATACAATTTCTGGCTGCGCTTCATCAAATGCAGCTTTTAATGCTTTATAATCGCGAATATCTCCTATCACTGAGTGAATGTCCTGACTGATATTTGCAATTTCAAACAAAGAGGGGTTAGTAGACGGATTTAACGAATATCCCGTTACATCTGCGCCTGCATTGGCAAGAATCTTACATAACCAAGATCCCTTAAAACCTGTATGCCCAGTTACAAAAACTTTCTTATCCTTATAAAAACTTAAATCAAAGTTCATTTTCTATTCCCATACTTTCCACGGTGCATTGCCAGTTCCCCAGAGGGCTTCCAATTTATCTTTTTCCCGCTTGGTATCCATACACTGCCAGAAACCGCTGTGATAAAAGCTCTTCAGTTCCCCTTCCTGCGCTAACATCTTCATTGGTTTCTGCTCAAATATAGTCTGATCTCCGTCCAGATAATTGAAAATTTCCGGATTGCAGACCATAAAACCGCCATTAATTAAAGATCCATCCTCATCATCTTTTTCGCGAAAAGCCGTAATTGTATCATTAGAGTCGATGTTTAAAACACCTTTTTGTTGCGCCAGACTGACAGATGTTAAAGTTACACATTTTCCATGACTTTTATGGAATTCAACTAATTTCTTAATATCAACATCTGATACTGCATCGCCATATGTTAAACAGAATGGTTCATTATTAACAAATTTTTTAATACGCTTTACTCGACCACCAGTCATAGTATTAAGACCGGTGTCAACAATAGTGACCTTCCACGGTTCTGCATGCTGATCATGAACGATCATTTTATTTCCTTGTGTAAAATCAAATGTAATATCTGATGTATGTAAGAAATAATCTGCGAACCATTCTTTGATAACGTGCTGCTTATATCCTGCACAAATTACAAATTCATCAATTCCATAGTGAGAATAGGTTTTCATAATATGCCATAAAATCGGCATACCCCCAATTTCAATCATTGGTTTTGGTTTAAATTCGGATTCTTCCGATATTCTTGTGCCAAAACCGCCTGCCAAAATAACTGCTTTCATATCTAAACTCCTTCATTGATTAGTCGCGCAGAAAAATATCACGTGTATAAACTTTTTCTTTTACATCATCCAGGCAAGTGTCATAACGATTCGCAATAATTGCCTGGCTCATTTCCTTAAATCTCTCCAAGTTATTAACAACTACTGATCCAAAGAACTTTTCGCCATCCTTAAGAGTTGGCTCATAAATCACTACAGTTGCACCTTTAGCCTTAATGCGCTTCATAACACCCTGAATGGAACTTTGGCGGAAGTTGTCGCTGTTGCTTTTCATGGTCAAACGATAAACGCCAATCACAACCTCTTTTTCTTTACTTTCATCCCAGCTATCATTTGCTTCATACGCTCCTGCAAGTTCCAATACACGATCAGCAATAAAATCTTTTCTGGTTCGATTACTCTCAACAATAGCTTCGATCAAGTTCTCCGGTACGTCAGCGTAATTAGCCAATAACTGTTTCGTATCTTTCGGCAGGCAATATCCACCGTAACCAAAAGACGGGTTATTGTAGTGGGTGCCGATTCGGGGATCAAGGCAAACACCATTGATAATCTGCTGCGTATTTAATCCTTTCATCTCTGCATAGGTATCCAGTTCGTTAAAATAGCTGACGCGCAGAGCCAGATAAGTATTAGCAAACAGTTTTACAGCCTCAGCTTCAGTAAAACCCATGAATAGGGTATCGATATTCTCTTTAATTGCACCTTCCTGCAGCAACTTGGCAAAAACATGCGCAGCATTTACAAGCCTTGTGTTTTCCATATCCGTGCCTACGATAATCCGGCTTGGATATAAATTGTCGTACAGTGCCTTGGATTCTCGCAGAAATTCCGGACTGAAAATGATGTTATCGCAATGGAATTTTTCTCTAATACCAGCAGTGTAACCAACCGGAATTGTACTTTTAATTACCATAATTGCTTCCGAATTGTACTCGATAACCAACTGAATTACTGCCTCAACTGCACTTGTATCGAAAAAGTTCTTTTTCGAATCGTAGTTAGTTGGCGCTGCAATGACTACAAGATCAGCATCGCTGTATGCCTCCTTTGCGTCCAGGGTTGCTGTTAAATTTAATTCTTTTTCAGCCAGATATTTTTCAATATACTCGTCTTGAATTGGCGATTTCTTTTTATTGATAAGTTCAACCTTTTCCGGAATAATATCTACAGCAGTCACTTTATGGTGCTGGCTAAGAAGCGTTGCAATCGAAAGCCCGACATATCCGGTTCCAGCTACAGCGATCTTTAAATCTTTAAATTCTCTCATTTTTCTGCCTCATTAAATTTTCTATTTATAAAACTGTGCATACCACTCAGCGAACTTGCGTAAACCCTCACGCAGACTTGTACTTGGTCTATATCCAAAATCACGCTCTAAAGCACTGGTATCTGCATAAGTAACAGGTACATCGCCAGGCTGCATTGGGACTAATTCTTTATGGGCTTCAAAGGCATAATCTGCTGGTAAAACATTTGCCCGTACAAGTTCTTCGCTCAGAATCTGCACAAAATCTAATAAGTTCTCTGGATTTTGATTTCCGATGTTATAAACTGCATATGGTGGGAGTGGTAAGCCGTCTTCACCAGTCTTCTTTTCTGGGGATTTTTGCATCACACGAACTACACCTTCAACGATATCGTCAACATACGTAAAATCACGTTTGCAATTTCCATAGTTGAAGATTTTAATTGTTTCCCCTTTTACCAATTTATTGGTGAAACCAAAGTAAGCCATGTCTGGCCGACCGGCCGGGCCATACACAGTGAAAAAGCGCAGACCTGTAGACGGAATGTTGTACAGTTTTGAATAGGCATGAGCCATTAATTCATTTGATTTTTTTGTTGCTGCATAAAGGCTGACAGGGTTGTCTACCTTATCGTCGGTACTGTATGGAATTTTCTTATTCGCCCCATAAACACTGGAAGAAGATGCATATACTAAATGTTCAACTCCTGTGCGGCCGTTGTCGTAGGAATGGCGGCAAGCCTCAAGAATATTGAAAAAACCGATTAAATTGGATTCAATGTAAGCATCCGGATTAGTAATGGAATAACGGACTCCAGCTTGAGCCGCAAGGTTCACAACCATAGATGGGTTGTACTTTTCAAACATGTTTTCTATCAATTCTTTATCGGCTATATTTCCTTTAACAAAAGTAAATGTAGGGAAATCATGCAATTGTTCTAAGCGAAATTCCTTCAGCGAAACATCATAATAGTTATTCATGTTATCTATGCCAATAACCGTTGCGGAAGGAACTTCCTGACAAATACGTTTCACCAAGCTATAGCCGATAAAACCGGCCGCTCCTGTAACTAAAATGGTTCTATTTTTCAGGCTGATCGTGCTCATTTAAATGCCTCCATTGATATGTCTGTCATTCAATTTCGTTTTCAAATTTTAGTAATAAAAAAGACCCGCATTCAGATTTCCCTCTCTCAATGCAGGCCACTCATCCCATCTTTATCATCGTTTTCGGATATCTCAACCTCAAATAATTGTTATTATTTGGAGAAGACTGCTTCAAGAAAAATGTTGCTCCTGGAACTTAGTGTCAGATCAGAAGAGCAGAAACCCTAAATCGAAGAGGTTGAGAAGAAAACTCAGGGATGGTAAGATAGAGTTAAGAATGAAAAAGGGGATGAGTGACAATGAAGCAAATGAAAGAGCATCGGTTATACGGGCTAGTCTTGTTTTTAGTAATACTGTTTGTGGATGTCGGGAACATTTTTACAAGAATTGGAAAACGAATTGGTTTCTATGAATTTATAGTGATCATGCTTGTGGTGGTAGTCATGGCAGGTATTTATTTGCGGTTGGATGTTTCTATAAAAATGCCGATTCATTCAGAAATTGATACATGGGTGTGGGATGGACTGAGTGCATTGGCGCTGTATGGCTTGTTTTTGGGACTTGCAGTTGCTTTACATGAGCCGGTATTTGCATGGTATAAGATTATAGGAACTGTGATCGGCATAATTGCTTGTGCCTTATTGCTTGAGTACCGGAAACGACTGTTGGAAAAACGAAGGAAGCAGCAGGCAGATTCCGATGTGCAGACAAACACGTACACATTAAAAGATCTTTACGAAGGAAAAGTACAGGGAAACAGGGGAGAGATGGTGCTTCTGGATGAGGAGGCGGTTGATTATGATCTTTTACACAGAGAGGATCTGATCGATAATATTGTTAAAACGGTGGAAGAGTGTCACCCGGATAAGAAGTTTGTATTAAGTCTGAGCGGAAGCTGGGGAAGTGGAAAGACGACAATTTTGAATAATGTGAAAAAGAAATTGAGAGAGAAATTGAGAGAGGATAAGAAGATCCTTGTGATCGATGACTTTGATCCCTGGAACTATGAAGACGAGACGGCGCTGTTTGGAGCAATCCTGGATACGATCTTTCAGTATTCCGGTGTGGAGTACAGTATTTCGAAACAGAGAGCATGGAAACGTGATCTTCTAGCGTTGGTGTTTAACATAAGTGAAACAACGCGGGGAGTGAAGTTTTCATTCTTAAAAGAAGAGCGGACAACAATCGCGGAGATACGCGATAAGATTAATGAGTATCTGTCACTGTCAGAGTTTCGGCTTGTTTTTATCATGGATAATATTGAGCGACTGGGTCCGGAAAAGGTTCTGCTCTTGTTAAAGACAGTCGCCGATGTGCTGAATCTGGATAAGGTGATCTATATTTTATCGTATGATCCGGGTGTCTTGAAGAATATGCTTTCTGAGCAGCATTATGGAACAGAATATTTAAAGAAAATTGTTCAGATTGAGTTCTGTCTGCCGGAACTGGATAAGGAAACGAAAATAGATTTGCTTTTCCGCTGTGCCAATCATATACTGCAGCTGTATGAAGTGGATGAAAAACAGCATAAAGAAGTTTTGAAGTGTATGCCATTGATTGCTGAGCATATACAGGATGTAAGGGATATCAAACGATTCCTGAATTCCATCATGAGTGTGCTCTATTTCCTGTCAAGAAAGCAGGGAAAACAACTGGCAGCCCAGTTGAATCTGGGTGATTATATCATACTGGAATTTATAAAGCGGGAGAACAGAGAATTATATCAGGTAATCTGGAGGCAGGCATCATACTTTGTGTCAAGCAGCAGGGAGACGATGTTTGGACATGAATTTCTTCTTGAACCTCAGTTAAAAAAGAAAAATGAAGAGGTAAAAGCGTTTTATCAGAAGCTTTTTGCAAATGAGAAGAATGACAGATACAAAGAACTTTTAAGGAAACTCTTTCCTTATGTCGAACATTATGCAGCGGGAAAAGAGAACATTTTAAACTATGAGTTTGGAGATGATAATTACGAGAAGACGATTCGGGAACGTCGTATTTACAGCGGCAATTTCTTCCCAATGTACTTTACACAGCACATGAATGAACATCTGGAGATCCAGAATGAGGTGGAATCATTTATGATGCTGTGCAGGGAAAATAAAGAGGAAGAGGCAGCAGAACTATTGAAGACAGCCTGTAAACGGTATGGAATTTCAGAACAGACCATCATGTTTGAGCAGATTCAGCTGTATACATCAGATATGACGACTCCGGGGTGGGAGACTTTGTTTGATGTATTGTACGATTATGTGGCAATTGCGGATGATAATATGCTGTTCCTGAGACTGGATGCAAAAAGACGTGCAATCTATATTCTCTCACTGGCGCTTGAACAGGTATCAGAACAATATTTCGAAAATTTCCTTCTGCGCATGAAGAGTGAATACAGCAGAATGTATGTGATCGATTCTGTAATCTGGCATGGCAGGGCGGAAGGAAGCGAGAAGGCAGAGATAAAATATAATGGTCGTGCAGCGAAGGTATATGAAGTGCTGAAGACCATGGCGGTGGCTGTCGTGGGACAGAAGATCGATCTGTATGATGACCTTTACTACAGAAAGAACAATATATGGGGATGGTATCATGCAATCAGAAGCGATAAAAATATAAATGTGAAAACTGTGTTCCACTATATGCTGACACCTGTGAATATCTATCGTTTTTTATGGGACATGACAGGAATCTCATTGAGCGGTGTATACGGCTATAGCTTGAATGAACACAACTTTAAGGTATTTTGTGATCTTGAGGAAATTGAGAAGTGCATATCTGCGCATGAGCCAGAGACAGAAGATGAGGCATTTGTACAAGAAATATATGATGCATATAAGAATGGAACAAATGAGTCTGAACGAACGATTTACAAAGAAGAAAATGTGAGATTGAGCCTGTAAAACTGCAAAATCCGCTAAAATTCTCTTTTTTAAACTTAAAATCTATGATAGAATACATTGGCACACTCCGGAAGATCCCGGAATTCCCAGGATCTTCCGGTAAGTTTATGCCGAAATTTATAGAAAAGTAAGGTTTTAGGACCGGTTCTATGTTATAATAAAAAAGATAGAGTCGGGGAGAGAGTATTATGTACGAAAACAAAAAAGCATTTGAGAGTATCCTGGTACTGATCGTGGACTTGTGCAGTTTGATGATCAGTATGGGAATTGCCTACGGGATTCGGTATGGGACCTTTTACGGAAGGTTTGAGCATGGAGACCAGATCTGGCTCCTGCTGTTTTCCATTGCCCTGTACGGGCTGATGTTTGTTCTGATGGATTTCAGCCATCATTTTTTCCGGAGAGGAATGTTCGAAGAGTTCGTGAGCGTTGTGAAATCGGAACTGATCTTTTCGGTTGTTCTGGTGTTGGCGTTATTCATGATGCACCGCTCGGCAGATCTTTCGAGACTTGTATTCGGATATCAGATCGTTCTGAATACAGTGATCATGTATGTAGCGAGATTTGTCTTTAAGCAGTACATGGTGAAGGTCTACCGGAACAGCCGTTACAGCAACCGTCTTCTCGTTGTAACTTCATCGAATCAGGCTGAGACCGTGATCCGAAACCTTCAGGAGTATAATGAATGGAACCGGACGATCGCCGGACTTGTCCTGACGGATGATGCGCAGATGGAGACGATCGCAAAGATCCAGGTCGTTGCACATCAGGATGATTTCCTGGATTATGTGATCCGGAATGATGTTGATGAGGTTTTTATCATTGACGATAAGATGATGAGAACGCCGCTGATGGATCAGTGGGTACGGGAACTGGAAGAGATGGGCGTCATTGTCGATGTGAATATTGACGCGTTTGATCTTTCGATCTCCGGGAAAAAGACGTTGAACCGGGTTGGAAAATATGCAGCTGTCACATTTGCGAGAAACCTGTTCTCAACGAGACAGATGATCGCAAAAAGAGCACTGGATATTGCGGGAAGCCTGGTAGGAATGGTGATCTTAGGGATCGCGACGATCTTTGTCGCACCGGCGATCAAGCTTGATTCTCCGGGCCCGGTATTCTTCGGACAGACGAGAGTCGGAAAGAACGGAAGAAAGTTTACGTTCTATAAGTTCCGGTCCATGTATCAGGACGCAGAGGCGAGAAAGAAGGAACTGATGGCCTCCAATGAGGTCAAGGGACTGATGTTCAAGATGGAGGATGATCCGCGGATCACGCGGGTCGGAAAGTTTATCCGGAAGACGAGTATCGATGAGCTTCCGCAGTTTTTCAATGTTCTGCGAGGCGATATGAGTCTTGTCGGAACGAGACCGCCGACCGTCGATGAGTTCGAGCATTATGAGGCAAAACACAAGTGCCGCCTGAGTATGACACCGGGACTTACCGGGCTCTGGCAGATCAGCGGACGAAGTGATATCAAGGATTTCGATGAAGTTGTACGGCTGGACATGCAGTACATAGACAACTGGTCGATCCTGACAGATATTAAGATCCTGCTCCTGACAGTGAAGGTTGTCCTGACAGGGCGGGGATCGAGATAGCGGCGAACATATGCTTCCGTCCGGAATCGGAAGTATGAGAAATAAAAATAAGGAGAAGGAAGATGGATTATAACACAGAGGAACAGGAGATCGATCTTAAGGATCTGATGTTTGCAGTATTTCATAAGTGGAGACCGCTGATCCTTGTGGCGGTGATCTGTGGATTACTGCTTGGTGGTGTGAAGGGATTCATGACTTACAAGGAGCAGAGTGATCCGGAAGTGAGAAAAGAGGCGGATCTGACGTATTCGGCGGATTTGGAACTCTATGAGAAGAACAAGGATACTTATGAAAAAGAAATCGAGAATTTGAGAACGGATATCGCAAACCAGCAGGATTATCTCGACAACTCGATCTGGATCAATATGAGTCCGTATGATGTCTATGAGGCGAGAGCGGACTTCTATGTGTCTACCGGATATACGATCATGCCGGGAATGACTTATCAGAACCGTGACTATACGGATACGATCCTTCAGGCATACCAGTCAATGCTGACAAGCAGTGCGGTAATGGAAGATGTCGCAAAAAAGGTCGGAACGGAACCGAGATATCTCCAGGAGCTCGTTACAGTGACGATCGGAACGATCGGTACGAACGGAAATCAGTTCAGCCGTCTCCTGACGATCGATGTGAACCATACGAGTGAGGAGAAGGCGAAGGAGGTCCTCGATGCATTTCTTGTCTATATTGAAGAGATGAAGACGCAGATCACGGCAAGTATCGGGGAGCATACGGTATCAACAGTCAGCGAGAGTGTGAGCTCGATGGTGAATCTGGATCTTGCGGATCTTCAGAAAAAACAGGTACAGAAACTTACTGACTTAAATGACAGCCTGCAGGAGAAGCAGACGGAGTTAGATGAGCTTGTGGAGCCGAAGAAGGAAGATTCTTCTAAGCGTGCTGCGGCAAAAGATGCAGTCAAGTTTGGTGTGATCGGCGGATTCGGCGGTGCATTCCTGGTTGCATTTATTGTCTGCATTGCATTTGTCATGGGAGATAAGGTTTATTCTGCGAGAGAGCTGAAGGACCGTTATAAGGTTAAAATCCTCGGAAGACTTTCGGACGGAAAGAAAGTCGGTGCGATCGATGCATGGTTAAACCGTCTGGAAGGACGCGCATGCAACGGAAATCCGGAGACCGAATATGGGCTGATCGCAGCGAATGTGAAGAACTATGCCGGAGACAGAAAGAAACTTCTTATTACGGGAAGTGCGGCTGCGGACGTTCTGGAGCGTGCGGCTGAGGCTCTGAAAGCCGAGCTTGGCGAGTTTTCTGTCATCGTTGGAAATAACATGCTTGAGGACGTGAAGACGGTGCAGGTGCTTCCGGAGTGCGACGGCGTGATCCTCGTGGAGCAGTGCGGAGTATCGAAGTATAGTGCTGTTGAGGCGGAGATCGAGAAGACGAATGATCTCGGAAAATGCGTGGTTGGATGCGTGGTATTTGAATAAGAAAAAATAAAATATAGACAAAAATGACAGGGATCTGACGATAAAAAGCGTTGAGGTCCCTGTTTTATAGTGCATGTGTGAAAAATGCTATGGACAAGACAAGTAGTATGGTGGATAGTTTAAAAACGTATTAGGTAAAAGAAATCTAGTGTTTTACTCTAACTTGGTCAATAAAAAGTTTGTTTAAACAGCAACCAATAAAAAATAAGGTCAAATATGACAGTATTGACGTTCCGTTTTTTTCCTGTGTAAGGTATAATCTAAACTACAACCAAAGCGGGTGACAGGAGGTATAAGAAATGATCACAGGAGAAGAAATAAAAAATGTGAGACAGAGAATAGGAAAGACACTGGAAGAATTAGCGGATGAAACGGACTATTCACCAAGGCAATTAAGTCGTTTTGAAAAAAATGAAAATTTAGTACGCTATGATAAGTTTCTTCAGCTTATTGTAGCTTTAGAATTATATAAACCAGTTCAGAAGAAAAATCAGAAGGTGGATTTATAGAATGATATCAAAAACAGCAAAGACAAAAAGCATTATATTAGATTTATTATCAGATGGAATGGAGCATACTTCAGATGAAATGAGAAGTCGCTTACGCGAAGAGGGAATAGAAGTCGATAAGCAAAGTAGCACTTTAAAAATGGCTATTTATCAATTAAGAGTTAATGGCAGTGAAATATATTCACGAGACAGAGGAGTTTATCAGTTGAAAGAAGAAAAAAAACAGGCTATGTTAGCGGAATTTATAACACTGATGCCGGAAGAAAAGAACACTTCATATTATACGTATATTCATACAGACGGAAATATTGTTTTAAATGGTAAACTTAACAGAGAAATAGACAGCAGACAGATTGAAATTAAAATAACTAATGATGGGGTGAAAATAGCACTTATTCCCAATGGAGAGAAGAACCATAGATTTACTAAAAGTGGAAAAACTAAGAATATGGAGCTCTTAAAAAGACTAAAGAGTAATCATATTAGTGTTCCGACTGCATATGAGATGAAATTGGATAAAAAAACAGGAGTATGGATTGGAACAGTAAACAAAAATAATGTAAAAAAGGGAAAGCAAATTACAAAAAAATAAATTTAAATATATTCATTTATTATTGCTGCATTGCGAAGTTGGTTTCAATCCTGAAAAAGCAAGAAGATTAAAGTAGTATGCATTAGTTTATTAAAGTGTGATTCTAAGAAAAGAATTAGGAAGGCAGAAAGATTTCGGAAATTCATCATTTTTCTAATATTATTGTCTGGACCGTTGGAAAATGATATAATCAAAATGACTGTGGATAGTCAGGAAATAAAAATTTGAAAGACAGGAAGATTTACATATGTGTGGAATTGTTGGATTTACAGGACATAGACAGGCGGCCCCGATCCTGCTTGAGGGACTTGCGAAATTAGAGTATCGCGGATATGACTCTGCGGGAATCGCAGTACGTGACGGGGAGAAAGACGTGGAGATCGTCAAGGCGAAGGGACGTCTCCGCGTCCTCGCGGAAAAGACGAATGATGGAATGGCGATGCAGGGAACCTGCGGGATCGGTCATACGCGCTGGGCGACGCACGGGGAGCCGAGTGAGCTGAATGCGCACCCGCATTGCAGCGATGACCGGAACGTCGTCGGCGTTCATAATGGAATTATCGAGAATTACCAGGAACTCCGGGAAAAGCTTCAGAATAAGGGATATACGTTTTATTCCGATACGGATACAGAGGTTGCGATCAAGCTGATCGACTACTATTATAAGAAATATGAGCATACTCCGGTGGATGCGATCAACCACGCGATGGTGCGGATCCGCGGTTCCTACGCGCTTGCAGTCATGTTCAAGGATTATCCGGAGGAGATCTACGCGGCGAGAAAGGACAGCCCGATGATCATCGGTGTGGCGGACGGCGAGTCGTTTGTCGCTTCGGATGTTCCGGCAATCTTAAAGTATACGAGAAGTGTTTATTATATCGGAAATATGGAGATGTGCCGTCTTCAGAAGGGGAAAGTGACCTTCTATAACCTTGACGGGGACGAGATCGAAAAAGATCTGGTGGAGATCCAGTGGGATGCCGAGGCGGCAGAGAAAGCCGGCTATGAGCACTTTATGATCAAGGAGATCCATGAGCAGCCGAAGGCGATCCGTGATACGATCAATTCTGTCGTGAAGGACGGAAAGATCGACTTGAGCGGAGTCGGGCTTTCAGAGGAGGAGATCGCAAAGCTTGGACAGATCTATATCGTGGCGTGCGGATCGGCTTACCATGTCGGCGTTGCGGCACAGTATGTGATCGAGGAACTGGCGCAGATCCCGGTCCGTGTGGAGCTCGCTTCGGAATTCCGATATCGGAGACTCTTGTTTGCACCGAATTCCCTGGTGATCATCGTGAGCCAGTCCGGGGAGACGGCGGACAGTCTTGCGGCGCTGCGTGAGGCGAAGACGCATGGCGTGAAGACGTTGGCAATCGTCAACGTGGTCGGTTCCACGATCGCGCGTGAGGCGGATCATGTCTTCTATACACTTGCTGGTCCGGAAATTGCGGTTGCGACGACGAAGGCGTACAGCACACAGCTGATCGCGTCGTATCTTCTTGCAACAGAGTTTGCGCGTGTCCGCGGTGTGATCGATGAGGACCGGACGGCAGAGCTTCTTGCGGAGCTGCAGACAATCCCGGAGAAGATCGAAAAGCTTCTCGAGGACAAGGAGCGGATCCAGTGGTTTGCCGCAAAGCAGATGAATGCGCAGGATATGTTCTTTATCGGGCGCGGGCTTGACTATGCGGTCAGCATGGAAGGCAGCTTAAAGATGAAGGAGATCAGTTACATCCACTCTGAGGCGTATGCGGCCGGGGAGCTGAAACACGGGACGATCAGCCTGATCGAGCCGGGAACGCTTGTGATCGGCGTTCTGACGCAGCAGAATCTCTATGAGAAGACGGTCAGCAACATGGTCGAGTGCAAGAGCCGCGGGGCGTACCTGATGGCGCTCACGACGTATGGAAACTACAGCATCGAGGACAGCGCTGATTTCGTGATCTATATTCCGAAGACAGAGCCGTTATTCGCGGCGAGTCTGGCGGTGATTCCGCTGCAGCTGCTTGGATACTATGTATCTGTCGCAAAGGGACTGGATGTGGATAAGCCTAGGAATCTGGCGAAGAGTGTGACGGTGGAGTAAGGAAAATAATTCAGATGATGTAATGAAGATCAGAAAGGGAGCGGACGCTTTGAATTTTCCGTTTTAGAGCGGAGTTGGAGCGGAAGCTCCTTTTTGGATAATTGAAAGGTGTGAGAAATCTTTCTTTTCCCCAAAGATAAAAAGAAAAATAAGGTTCTATAATGAATGTTGGGGTGTGCTGAAAAAAGCATACTTCCAACATTCTTT
>OOCY01000796.1_pt1 | contig 21039 bp, 20 predicted proteins | sample 1671291 | NCBI WGS metagenome assembly OOCY01 (sample SAMN06348141, study PRJEB24527) | human gut metagenome | biome: human gut; feature: ankylosing spondylitis patient; material: feces | host: Homo sapiens | place: China | collected 2015-10 | reverse complement strand
CTACACGACGCTCTTCCGATCTAAAAATAATGATTCCGAGAAATACCGACATCATCATGGTGATCCGTTCATTTTTACAGAAACGGCTTAACAGGTTGGAAAAACCAAGTGTTCCTTTTGCCTCGCGGAGCAGGAAAATGAAGCCTCCGAACAGTCCGCAGAGAAGAAGAATATACTGGTTATCTGCGTTGCTGATTTCTGAAAGCAGAAGATCACACCAGGGTTCGATAAAAGCCGCTTTATACATGATGAGATAGGCAACCAGGGTTCCGAAAATCAGAGCTTCGAAAGATTTTTTTGTTTTTAATGCAAAAATCAGCATCGCTGCAGGCGGCAGCAGACATAAAACTCCATATTGCATAGCGGTTCTCCTTTGTAGTTAGAATATGTGATGCAGCGCACCGCTGTAAGAAGAGTTACAACAGGAAGAGACAGAGCTTTACTGTTTCGTCATGATACGATAAGTTTCCGGCCGCCGGTCACGGAAAAGCCCCCAGGAAAAACGTTCTTCGCGCAGGGCATCCAGATCGAAGGAAGCATACAGGATTTCCTCGGTATCTCTTCCGGCAGATGCCACGAGTTCACCGGTTGCATCGGCAATAAAGGAAGAACCGTAGAAAGTAAGAGAAGAGGACTGGCCGCCATTTTCTTCACAGGGCATTACGGTTTCAGTACCAATCCGGTTTGCAGCAGCAACCGGAACAAGATTTGCGGCCGCATGCCCCTGCATAACGCGTCGCCAGTGCCCGCTGCTGTCTACATTCAGGATCGGCTCACTGCCGATAGCGGTAGGATAGAGCAGGATTTCAGCACCCTGAACGGCCATGCATCGTGCTGTTTCGGGAAACCACTGATCCCAGCAGATGCCGACGCCGACGGCTCCGAAACGTGTTTCAAAGACCTTGAATCCCGTATCCCCGGGAGTGAAATAGAATTTTTCCTGATAAAAATGGTCGTCCGGGATATGAGTCTTGCGGTAAACGCCAAGAATGGATCCGTCTGCATCGATCATGGCAATGGAATTAAACAGGCGCTGAACATCCCTTTCATAAAAGCTGACCGGAATCACGACCCCAAGTTCTCCGGCAACGGCCTGAAAACGCCGGACAGCGGGATTTTCTGTCAAAGGCAGGGCATAATCATAATAATCGTATCGCTTTTCCTGACAAAAATACGGTCTTTCAAATAATTCAGGAAGAAGGATGAGATTGGCGCCGTTGGAAGCGGCTTCACGGACCATGGTCTCTGCTTTGTCTATATTTTCCTGTACCTGGCTGCAGCATGAAAACTGCAGTGCGGCAATTTTTATATTTCGCATAATCTGTTTCCTCTTTTCTTTGCCGGAATCTGCTGGGTAATACAGTGAATGTTGCCTCCGCCGGTCAGAATGACGCGTGCATCAATCGGAAGGATTCGTCGATTCGGGAAGCATTTTCCGAGAATTTCTGCAGCCACGGTGTCGTTTTCATCGCCGAACCGGGGAAGAAGGACACAGTGATTGGCAAGGTAAAAATTGATATAACTGGCGGCAAGACGTTCGCCGGCTTCCCGCTGGTCTTCGCCAGCTTCAAAATCATAGCCGAGAAGATCTTCTTCTGTAATACAGATGGGATGCTTCGGAATGGGCAGCTTGTGAATCACAAAGCTTCGTCCCTTCGCGTCAACGGTATGGGAGAGAAGATCAAAAGCGGCCCTGCTTCTGGCATACTGAGGATCGTTTTCGTCATCTGTCCAGGCAAGAAGCACTTCTCCTGGCTTTACAAAGCAGCACATATTATCAATATGGCCGTTGGTTTCATCGTTGTAAATACCAAAAGGCAGCCAGATGATTTTTTCAACCGAAAGATACTGACGCAGCTTTTCTTCAATTTCCGCTCTTGTAAGAAAAGGATTGCGCCCCGGACTCAGCAGACATTCTTCGGTCGTAAGCAGGGTTCCTTCCCCGTCAACATGGATGGAGCCGCCTTCCAGAACAAAGGGGCGGGCATTATAGAAGGAATCTCCGAGAAAACTGCAGATTCGTTCCGGAACCTCACGGTCATGTTCAAAGTGGGAATACAGACCGTCATACTGGCCGCCCCAGGCGTTGAATTCCCATTGAATGCCTCTTCGCCCGCCCTGATCGTTGACCACAAACGTAGCGCCGGTATCTCTTGCCCAGGCATCCTCTGTTTGGGCTTCGATCAGATGAATCCGGTCGGAGGAAAGCAGTTCCTGTGCCGATGCTTTATCCTGTGGCCGGACGAAAAGATAAACCTGCTCATAAGCGGCAATTGCTTCTGCAATTTCTGCAAATGCCGCTCTTGCCGCTTTTGCTCCGTAATTCCAGGAGCCGGGGCGCCACGGCCAGATCATCAGCGTGCCTTCGTGGGGCTCAAATTCGCCCGGCATGTAAAAGCCATCGGCTTTTGGGGTTCTAAGACAATCGGTTTTTGAAATCTTCATATCCAAACTCCTTTATCATTCGGCAGTTTCCAGCTTTGTCCATCACCGCGATGGAAGGGAGTGGGATTCCGTTAAAGGTATTGGTTTTTACCATCGAATAAATCGCCATATCTTCAAAATACAGTCTGTCACCGATCCGGATTTGGGAATCGAAGGAATATTCGCCGATTACGTCGCCCGCCAGGCAGGTATTGCAGGAAAGGCGGTAGGTATAAGGCTTTTCCCCGGGCAGTCCGCTGCCTTTGAGCGGAGGGCGGTACGGCATCTCAAGCACATCCGGCATATGGCAGGCGGCGGAAGTGTCAAGAATTAAAATTTTTCCGTTATTTTCGACAATATCGAGAACTTCTGTGACATTGTAGCCTGCGTTTAAGGCAAATGCTTCCCCGGGCTCCAGGTAAATCTGAAGACCATACGTTTCTTTCATATGGTTGATACAGGAAATCAGGCGTTCGATATCGTAATCCTCACGGGTGATATGATGTCCGCCTCCCATGTTAAGCCAGTTCATTTTAAAAAGCCACTTGCCGAATTTTTCTTCCACGGCGCGCAGCGTGGTTTCCAGATCATCCGAATTCTGTTCACAGAGGGTATGAAAATGAAGACCGTCCACAAGATCAGCCAGTTCGTCTGTAAAATCGCAGGCGCGGATGCCCATGCGGGAGCCGGGCGCACAGGGATCATAAATCGCATGGCCTTCCTGCGTGGAGCATTCCGGGTTGATGCGAAGTCCGGCTTTTGCGGTTCCGGAAGCCTTAAGTACAGGGAGGTACGTTCGGAGCTGCTTTTCTGAATTGAAAATAATGTGATCGCAGATCTGTGCGAGCTCTTCCATATCCTGCGGGCGGTAGGCCGGAGAATACACATGATTCTCCAGCCCCATTTCTTCCTTTCCAAGCCGCGCCTCATAGAGTCCGCTGGCAGTTGTTCCGCTGATATATTTTCCAATCAGCGGATATTCCGAAAAGCAGGAAAAGCATTTCTGAGCCAGCAGAATTTTTGCACCGGTGCGTTCTTCTACCTGGTGCAGGAGCTTTAAGTTTTCTTCCAGTTTGCCTTCATCAATGACAAAACAGGGAGTTGGCAGTTCGTTTATCTTATACATAGGCTTAATCTACTAAAACAGGATTTTCTACGACCTTCCACGGAAGACCCCACTTGTTGAGTGCTTCCATGTACGGATCCGGATCGAATTCATCTGTGGTGTAGACACCCGGCTTGTTCCAGAGGCCGTTCACGACCATCATGGTTCCGATCATAGCCGGAACGCCGGTGGTGTAGGAAATCGCCTGAGACTCTACTTCCCGGTAGCATTCCTGGTGGTCACAGACATTGTAAATGTAAATGCTTCTTTCTTTTCCGTCCTTGATACCGGTAAAAATACAGCCGATGTTGGTTTTACCCACGGTGCGCGGACCAAGAGTGGAAGGATCCGGAAGAAGCTCTTTTAAAAACTGGATCGGTACAATCTGCTGTCCGTTGAAGGTAATCGGAGTGGTCGAGAGAAGTCCTACATTTTCCAGACATTTCATATGGGTCAGATAGCTCTGGCCGAAGGTCATGAAAAAGCGGATTCTTTTTACGCCCGGGATGTTTTTGGCAAGAGCCTCAATTTCTTCATGGTGAAGAAGGTACATATCCTTCTCGCCTACCTCATCGAAGTTATATTCCCGTTTGATCGACATTGGCGGAATTTCCACCCAGTGGCCGTTTTCCCAGTAAGAACCGGGAGCGGATACCTCGCGGAGGTTGATTTCCGGATTGAAGTTGGTTGCAAACGGATATCCATGATCGCCGCCGTTGCAGTCCAGAATATCAATCGTGTGAATTTCATCGAAATAGTGTTTCTGTGCATAGGCTGCAAAAACGCTGGTGACACCAGGGTCAAAGCCGGTTCCGAGAAGACCGGTGATGCCGGCTTCCTTGAAACGGTCCATATAGGCCCACTGCCAGGAGTAATCAAAGTAAGCAGAAAAGCCAAGCTCTTCGCATCTCTTTTCGTAGATCGCACGCCATGCCGGATCATCCGTGTTTTCTGCTTCGTAGTTTGCAGTATCAATGTAAGGAACCTTACATGCAAGGCAGGCATCCATAATGGTAAGATCCTGATAAGGAAGAGCCAGATTTAATACGGCATCCGGCTGATACTGTTTGATTAAGGCGATTAATTCTTCTGTGCAGTCGGCATCCACCTTTGCTGTTGTGATAATGGTTTTTGTGGTCGGAGCCAGCTTTTCTTTTAAAGCATCGCACTTGGAAAGGGTGCGGCTTGCAATCATGATTTCAGAAAATACTTCACTGTTCTGGCAGCATTTGTGAATGGCTACGGATGCAACACCGCCGCATCCGATGATCATAACTTTTGACATTGTTTGGTTCTCCTTTTTCAGAAAATGGTGTTGGGTTCATCTTTGGCTATAAGCACGAAAAAAAGACAGATGATGTGCATCATCTGTCTAAAAATCGAAATTTATACATGATCGTATTGTGCAAACTTCAGGGGATGGACAAAAATCCAGGCTTCTCCCTGTTTTCCTATGCAGAAATATATAGTCACGTACTCTTATTGACCGTTTCATAAGATGATGTGCTCGTCGTAGAGCATCGATTATAAAGTAATCAACTCATAAAATTTGCGCTTTTAACGCAATCAATAATGTGGCTCTTAACCACGCTCGGCAACTACCCCTGCCTGTCCGTCGGTTTTTTACCAGGGGCATATATTTTGCATAAGAACAGAATTGTTCGCTTGCAGTTCCAAATTATAGAGTGAAATGACATGGATGTCAAGAAAAATTTGTGAAACTATTCAGAACTATGCGAAATGGAAGATTAAAAATCACAGGGTGATCCAGTAACGCTCCAGTGTTTTGTTTTCATCGGCACGATAAGCGGTGCCGTCGAACCGGCCGCCATTTTTCAGGATCGTTCTGCGGCTTCCCTCGTTGGTATCCAGGCAGCAGACCAGAATTTCGGAAAGGCCGAGGCTTTTGCAGTACGGCTGCACATTTTTCAGCATCCAGGAGGCATAGCCTTTTCTGCGTTCCGACGGGCGGACAGAGTAGCCGATATGGCCGCCAAAGGTGCGCAGAAAATCGTTCAGGTAGTGGCGCACCTGAATCATGCCGACAAGGCGGTTGTCTGATTTGCGGATGCACAGAAACTGTGTTGCGAGAACCATGCCCTCCGGCAGAGTCTCCTCTCTGGTATACCGCATGGTATCTTCAAGATACGCCTTCATATCATCAAACCGGCGAAGCGGTCCGCAGCCGTCCATGGAATCGCTGTTTTCCAGAAAATCGTTCCGGTAGGCGGCGAGTTCGGCGAAGTATTCCTCCGACGGTTCAACTAACATCAGTTCATCGTTCATCCTTAGCATTTCTCCGGTTCCGGATACTCGACGCCGAAGGTCTCAACGGTAACGGTAGCCATTCTCTGCGGCTGCAGCGGTTTGTCGCTGTAGTCGGTGTTGACAGATGCGATTTTATCTACGACTTCCAGGCCTTCTGTTACTTTTCCGAAAGCAGCGTATGCGCCGTCCAGATGCGGAGCAGCTTTGTGCATGATGAAGAACTGGCTTCCTGCGCTGTCCGGGAACATGGTACGTGCCATGGAGAGAACGCCTGGGGTGTGTGCGAGGTTGTTCTCAAATCCGTTCTGGGAGAACTCACCCTTGATGCAGTAATCCGGGCCGCCGGCGCCTGTGCCTGCAGGATCTCCGCCCTGGATCATGAATCCCGGGATGACGCGGTGGAAGATAAGGCCGTCATAGAAGCCTTTTTTTACCAGACTGATGAAGTTGTTTACGGTGTTCGGCGCGATTTCCGGGTAAAGCTCTGCTTTCATCACATCGCCGTTTTCCATAGTAATTGTAACGATTGGGTTAGACATAATGTTTTCCTCCTGATTTTTAAACGATTTCTTGATAAGACGTAAGCAGCCATTTTTCGAAGAAAAATGAGCGGATTACGAATGTTTTTGATGATTGCCGGAGTGCAAAGCACGTAGCAATCTGGTATCAAAGGGGTCAACCCCCTTTTTCAGACACGCTCCAGGAATGTCTCATGGATCGCACGCATTGCCTGATCTGCGTATGCTTCGTCGATCAGGGCAGTGATGCGGATTTCTGAGGTGGTAACCATCTCGGTATTGATTCCTGCATTGGCGAGCGCGCCGAACATTTTGGCAGCCACGCCCGAATGGGAGCGGACACCGGCTCCGATGACGGAAATCTTTGCCACGTTCTCATCATAATCCAGCTTTTTGATGCCGAGCAAATCCTTGTTGTCGTTCAGCACATCGATCGTGCGCAGCATATCCGGCTTTGCAACGGTAAAGGAAACGGACTTTGTGCCGTCCTTTCCGAGTGACTGGATCATGACATCGATGTTCAGATTGTTCCGATCCAGTAAATTTAAGAGGCGGAACGTGCTCTCTGGATCGTTGCCAAGGCCTGCAACACGGATTTTTGCCACATTTTTGTCGGCAGCCACGCCGCTGATTAACATTTTTTCCATTTTGGTTTTCTCCCTTACCATCGTTCCGGAATTTCGGTTCAGACTGGAGCAGACCAGAAGTTCCACGCCGTATTTTTTTGCGATTTCCACGCATCTGCTGTGAAGGACTTTTGCGCCGAGCGAAGCCATCTCCAGCATTTCATCGTAAGTTACCTCTTCCATTTTGCGCGCATTCGGTACAATCCGCGGATCTGCGGTGTAGACGCCGTCTACATCCGTGTAGATTTCACAGACATCCGCGTGCAGCTCTGCAGCGAGGGCAACCGCAGTCGTATCGGAGCCGCCGCGTCCGAGCGTTGTGATATCATCGTATTTGTTGATCCCCTGGAAGCCGGTGACAATGACAATTTTGTTGTCGTCCAGCTCTTTACGGATGCGCTCGGTGTCGATCCGTTTGAAGCGCGCGTTCTGATAATCGGAGGTCGTGTGCATCGGTACCTGCCAGGCATTTAAAGAAACAGCACTGACGCCCATCTGAATCATGGTTATGGCCATCAGGGAAACGGAAACCTGTTCACCGGTGGCAAGAAGCATATCCATCTCGCGGCGGGACGGTTTTTCCGTAATCTGTTTTGCGGTTGCAATCAGTCCGTCCGTCGTTTTTCCCATCGCGGAGAGAACGACAACGACCTGGCTTCCGGCCTGCTGTTTTTCGATGCAGCGCTGTGCTACATTGCGGATGTGCGCAAGATCTGCGACGGAGCTTCCGCCAAATTTCATTACAGTCAGCATAACAGTTTTGATCTCTTTCCTTTTTGATTTACGCGGACAAAAGCGCAGAGCGTGTTTTACCGCGTTTTCCGGGCCGAAAAAACAGGAGTGGGACGTTTTTGGGCCGCGAAACTCTGATACATAGTATAGCGAAAACAGATAGAAAAAGCAAGGAAAAGCACAAGGAAAAGCGGTTTCGTTCTGCGGTTGTATTACCTTTTTGTTTGTGTTAAAATGATAGGCAGAAAAAGAGGAGAAGAAAGCATATGATCATAGAAACAAATTCTGCGTCGGAGACGCTTGCCCTTGGCGAAAAGCTGGGAAAAGCGGCGAAGCCTGGCCAGATTTATACATTAAACGGAGACCTTGGTGTTGGAAAAACCGTTCTGACGCAGGGCTTTGCAAAAGGACTTGGCATCACAGAGGCAGTCAACAGTCCTACATTTACCATTATTCAGGAATATACCGAAGGGCGCCTGCCATTTTATCATTTCGATGTTTACCGGATCGGTGATATAGAAGAAATGGAAGAAATCGGATACGATGATTACTTTTTCGGTGAGGGTGTCTGCCTGATCGAATGGGCAGAACTGATTGAAGAGCTGATCCCGGAGGGTGCGATTTCGATTACGATAGAAAAAGACCTCGAAAAAGGGTTTGATTACCGGAAAATTACGGTGGAATAAAAGAAAAAATCCTGAATGTGGTGGAAAAACAAAAGGAAATCGTAAAGATTCCTGTTTCCGGCAGACTGCCAAAATGAGTTGCACAGGAAGGAAATATCGGAAAGGAAACAAAAAATTATGAAAATACTTGCACTGGACAGCTCCGGCCTGGTGGCTTCGGTGGCTGTTGTTGAAAATGACACACTGCTTGCGGAATACACCGTAAATTATAAAAAAACACATTCCCAGACTCTGCTTCCGATGCTGGATGAAATCTCGAACATGACAGAGCTGGATCTTTCGACGATCGATGCGATTGCAGTTGCCGGAGGTCCGGGCTCGTTTACCGGTCTTCGCATCGGTTCTGCAACAGCCAAGGGACTTGGTCTGGCACTTGAAAAACCACTGATTTCCATTCCAACGACGGCGGCAATCGCGTACAATATCTGGGATACTGACAAATTTGTCTGCCCGATCATGGATGCGAGAAGAAACCAGGTCTATACCGGAGTTTACTGCTACACGGATCATCGTCTCGATACGGTCTGGGAACAGGATACGATGAGCATTGAGGCACTGGCGGAGGGACTGAACTGCCTCGACCACGAAGTGATTTTCCTCGGGGACGGCGTTGCGGTTTACCGGGAAAAATTAGAGGCACTGCTGACGATTCCGTTTTCCTTTGCACCGGCACACGTCAACCGCCAGAGAGCGGCAGCCGTCGGAGCACTGGCTGAGGTTTATTACAAAGAAGGTAAGATTCAGACGGCAGAAGAGCACGAGCCGGAATACCTGAGAAAATCGCAGGCGGAGCGTGAAAGAGCGGAGCGGGAATCTGTGAAGCATGCCGATGTGGTGAAAAAACAGGAGAACGGAGAAAAAAGCGAATGATCACAATCCGTGAAATGCAGATCGATGATCTGGAGCAGGTGATGCCGATTGAGGAGGCCAACTTTTCGATTCCGTGGACAGAAACCGGATTTTTTACATTTCTGATCCGTGACGACGCACTGTTTCTTGTAGCAGAGGAGGACGGTGAAATTTTAGGATATCTCGGAATCCTGATTTCCTTTGATGAAAGTGAGATCACAAATGTCTGCGTGGCAGAAAAAGCGAGAAGACGCGGCATCGGCCGTGCACTGATGGAAGAGCTGTTCCATCGGATGCAGGAGAGAAAGGTGCGCGTGATTCATCTGGATGTGCGCATCGGCAATACGCCGGCGCGGAATCTGTATGAGAGTCTTGGTTTTGTGCAGGACGGCCTCAGGAAGGGGTACTACGATCTCCCGAAGGAGGACGCAGTGCTGATGAGCCGGACGGATGAATCGGTTCCGAAGAGGTAGAGAGAAATCGTTATTGTATACGCATTTAACGCACAGGACTTTCCTTTCATTCCCAGTAGGAATGGCGGGAAAGATGTGTTACAATCGACAGGACACAGGAGAATCTGATTTCTGTTTTGTGTCAGGAACGAAGAAAGAAACGTTTTTTGATACACGGGAGGAAGAAAAATGCGGAAATACAACAAAAACACAAATGAGCTGGAAGCGGCGGTGTGTAACTGCTGCGGAAAAAGCATGAAAATACAGAATGGAATGCTGCTGGAGGGGATCTGCTCGGTCGACACGACGTGGGGGTACTTTTCCGGGAAGGACCTGGAAAAGCATGAGTTTGATCTGTGCGAGGAGTGCTACGATCGGATTACATTGTCGTTTGCGGTTCCGCCGGAAATTTCGGAGGACACGGAGGTTTAGAATTTCGGGCAGTTCGGCATCGTTCTGGAAGAAAGGGGAAGGTGCAATGCAAAGAGGTTTTACGATTCAGTCGAAGGTGGATGGACTGATGCTTGACGGGCTTGTGGTGGAGCCGGAGGAGGGCGTACAGCGGACGGCGCTTCTGCAGCTCAGCCATGGAATGAGCGAATACAAGGAGCGGTATCTGCCGTTTATGGAGTTTATGGCGGAACACGGTGTAGTGTGTGTGATTCATGATCACCGCGGGCACGGAAAGAGTGTGAAGTCGGAGCAGGATCTCGGATTTATGTACGGCGCAGGCGGCGCAGGGCTTGTGGAGGATCTGTTTCAGGTTACGGTATGGGCAAAAAAAGAGTACCCGGATCTGCCGTTTATTCTGATGGGACACAGTATGGGATCCCTGGTTGTGCGCACGTATGCGAAGGAACATGATAGGGAGCTGGATGCGTTGATTGTGTGCGGTTCACCGAGCAAGAATTATCTGCGGCCGCTGGGTGCGGCTGTAGGACACGCAGAAGCGGCGGTGCTCGGGGATGAGCATCGGAGCAATCTTCTGGAGGCGATGTCGTTTGGATCGTTTGCGGCGCGGTTTGCGGATGAGAAGAGCCGGTTCGCCTGGTGCTGTTCGGACCCGGAGGTGGTGCGGGAGTATGAAGAAAACCCACTCTGTGGCTTTACGTTTTCGGATGATGCTTTTTTTGCGCTGAATGACCTGCTGAAGGAGACGTATGGATTCCATGGATGGCATTGCACAAACCGGAAGCTACCGGTGCTGTTTTTGTCCGGCGGGGATGATCCGTGTTATGTGAATGTGCGGCGCTTTAAAAAATCCATTGACCATATGCGGCTGATCGGGTACCGCAATGTCAGAGGAAAGCTGTATCCGGGAATGCGGCATGAAATACTGAACGAGAAAGAGAAGTACCGCGTATATGGCGATGTCTGGAAGTGGTTGAAGAAAGAAAAAGTGGTGGGGAATGTGGAGGGGGGAAGCACACCCCCGCAGACCCCGGACGGCGCTCTGGCAGGGAGCGGCGGTGTTTGATCATTTTTTGAAAAAAACGCTCATCAGCAAAAAAACTGATGAGCGTTTTTTTCAATGTAAGTAAATTTTTGACGATCACATGATCCATCCAAATACGGTGGAAAGGACGATCATAATCATAGAAAAGACAAACGAGTTCACCGACATCAGCGTTGCCCGCTGCCTGGACGGGATCATGTCATTGAGCAGAATATCGGTCCGGACTTCAAGAAAATCATCGGAAAAGGATCCGATAAATCCGCCGAAGACCATAAGGGCCGGCAGTCCGGTAAAGCTCATAAGAAAGGCGAAAAGTACACCGATCGTGCCAAACAGCAGAATCGCGCGGTAGCGGTATTTGTGAAAGTATACCGTCATCCGCGATCCCAGTGCCGCGCCGAGTCCCATCACGAAGAGGGCAGGGCCAAGCAGCGCGCTGTTCATGCCGGTGAGTGGCAGCTTCGCCTGTAAAAAGAAGAGAACCAGCGTAGAAACGGCACCGATGAGTGCGTTCACCAGCATAATATTTCTTGCTTTTTTCTCACGGACAAGAAACTGCCAGCTTTCCTGCACAACCGAAACGATTTCCTGTCCAACAGGATAATGAACTGGTGTTGCGTCCGTTTTTACTTCCGCAAGGCGGAATGAAATGCCAAGCGCAATCAGCCCGAAGAAGAGATCAATCGCATACGCGCGCCGGTATCCCAGCCACAGGGCAAGGCCTGCGCAGAGCGTTGCGGTGGAATTGGTGATACGGTACAGCATCATTTCGGTAGAAGAAAAACGGGCATAAAACCATTCGTCCCCGTTCTGCTTCAGACTGTCATACGCAAGTGCCTCCCGTGTGCCGGATGCAAGGTTATAGCTGAGCGCACTGCATCCAAGCGCAAGCGCCGTTGTAGCAAAGCCGGTGGAAAAAATCATCAGCGTACTGGAAATCAGGGAGGTCATCTGGCTTGCAATCAGCGTTTTCCGTCGCCCGAAAACATCGGCGACAACGCCGGAGGGGAGTTCAAAGCAGAGGCTCACGATATGGAAAATACTTTCGAGCATCCCGATCTGCAGCAGCGAAAATCCACGGAGTGCGAGCAGTGCAACCCACGAAGCCGCCGCAATCTGAAAATAGCCGACCGTGGTCATAAGATATAAAGTTCGTATTTGTTTTCTGGTATTTTTCTCAGACATAAAAAAATCTCCTTGTCAAAATATAGTAAAATTCTGATGGGGAGATACGTGCATTTTCTGTGTGATTTTAAGAATACAAGATGTGAAGTTTACTTAAAAAAGAGCGCACTATCCCCATAAACAGCTGAAACATCGCCATTTGTGAGGTGAAGAAACTGGTTTTTCCAGATCATAGTGCTACTCCTTTTGTAATCATAATTTTTTATCAGAATACCACCGGAAACGGAAAAAGTCAAAGAAAAATTTTGACAAAAATAAAAAAAACTATTGACTTTCAAGTATACTTTAATGCTACAATTTTTTCAACAATACTGAGGAAACGAAGGTTTTCTGCGGAAAAGAAAGGGGATATTTTAACATGAGTGTAGATGTAACAAAAATGCCGAAATTAGGATTTGGCATGATGCGCCTTCCGGAGAAGGACGGAGAACTGGATTTGGAGCAGATCTGTAAAATGGTCGATGCGTACCTTGCCTCCGGAATGAACTATTTTGACACCGCCTATATGTACTGCGGCGGAAAATCGGAGAGCATCGTGAAAAAAGCGCTGGTAGAGCGTCATCCGAGAGAAAGCTTTACTCTGACAACCAAACTTCCGCAGTGGATGATGGACGAGGGCATTGAGGGGCGTGACCGCATTTTCAATGATCAGCTCGCGCGCACCGGAGCAGGCTACTTTGATTATTACCTGCTGCACAGTGTCGAGGACGGCGCAAACTATGACGGCTATGTGAAATACGACTGTTTTAACTGGGCCAAGAAGAAAAAAGAAGAGGGACTGATCAAACACTTTGGTTTCTCCTTCCACGGAACGCCGGAGCTGCTTGACAAGATTCTCTCCGAGCATCCGGAGGTTGAAATTGTCCAGATCCAGATGAACTATGCTGACTGGGACAATCCGCTGATCCAGTCCGGACGTCTGTATGAGGTGCTTCGGAAATACGATATGCCGTTCCTTGTTATGGAGCCGGTAAAGGGCGGTTCCCTTGCATCAGCAGGCAAAGAGATTGAAGCAGAGATGAAACGTGTTCATCCGGATGCATCGATTGCGTCCTGGGCACTCCGCTTTGCGGCTTCCCTCCCGGGTGTTGCAACCGTGCTCTCCGGTATGTCAAACGAGGAACAGATGGAGGATAATATCAAAACCTTCCGAAATTTTGTACCGTTAAACGAGGAAGAAAAAGCAGTGATCGCCAAAGCACAGGAAGCGCTGAAAAAGAGTCCGGCGGTTCCATGTACCGCCTGTCGTTACTGCTGCGACGGATGTCCGATGGGAATCGCGATTCCGGATGTGTTCAAGGCATTGAATACCATCCGCCTGTATGGAGAAGAAGACCGCGCGAAAAATTATTATAAAAAGCTGCTGGAAACATCGGGAAAAGCAGAAGACTGCGTGCAGTGCGGTCAGTGTGAGAGTGTATGCCCGCAGCATCTGCCGATCATTGACCTGTTAAAAGAAGCGTCCGAAAAGCTTGACGTGCCGGTGACGGAATAAGAGGATTGCGAATATCCGCTTTTGCATATGCTTTAGAAAAAGGCTCCCCGGAATACTCTGAAAAAAGAGTATTCCGGGGAGCCTTTTTTTCTATGGGAAATCTTGTTGGAATTTCCTGCGGAGAAAAAGATCCTTTGGGCAGGATTGCACTGCGCGGAAAAAATGTGCCACTTGCGAGAGATGTGACGGAGCGGTTTACGACCGGAAAAATGGAATGTAAAAAAGAAAAAACTCATGTTTTACATAAACTTAACATCTCTGAGATTTTGCATTTTACACGCCGTTGTTATGATGAAACCTGTAAAAACGAAATGTAAAAAACGTCGGGATTGCGATTTTACAAAATAGAAATCACAAAAATCCCGTGTGAAAAGAGGAGAAAAGAATATTATGAAGAGAAAAGTAATTGCAATCACCTTAACCGCAATGATGGCTGCAGGAATGTTTGCAGGATGTGGAAGCAGCGACAGCAGCAGTTCTTCCACAGCAGACACTACAAAAGAGGCTTCTGCAGCAGAGACAGATGGCAGCACAGACGGTGACAGCACCGCAGCAGGCGGAGATTTCTCCGGACAGATCAGCGTGATCTCCCGTGAGGATGGTTCTGGTACCAGAGGTGCATTCATCGAGCTGTTCGGTGTAGAAGAGAAAAACGATGCAGGTGAGAAAGTAGACAACACCACCGTTGATGCACAGATCACCAACAATACTTCCGTTATGATGAGCACAGTGGCAGGTAACCAGTACGCAATCGGTTATATCTCTCTTGGATCCTTAAATGATGAAGTCAAAGCACTGAAAATCGACGGAGCAGAGGCAAGCGCAGAGAACGTAGAAAACGGTTCCTATAAAGTAAGCCGTCCGTTCAACATTGTAACAAAAGACGGTCTTTCCGCAGATGCGCAGGATTTCATGGACTACATCTTAAGCACCGACGGACAGCAGGTTGTTTCAGATGACGGATATATTGCAATCAAAGATACCAAAGCCTACGAAGGAAACTGCAGCGGTGAAAAGGTTGTGGTAGCAGGATCTTCCTCTGTAACACCACTGATGGAAAAATTAAAAGAGGCTTATACAAAAGTAAATTCAAACGCTAACATCGAAGTACAGCAGAGCGATTCCACAACAGGTATCACTTCCGCAAGCGACGGTCTCTGCGACATCGGTATGGCATCCCGTGACTTAAAGGATGAGGAGAAATCCTCAGGGCTTACCGCAACCGTAATCGCAACCGACGGTATTGCTGTCATTGTAAACAAAGAGAACCCGACCGACGGGCTGACCAGCGATCAGGTAAAGAGCATCTATGTTGGCGACACAACCGACTGGGCAGATGTAAAATAAAGAATGTATAAAGCAATGGAAAAAGAAGTAAGGGCGAACAATGGAAAATCGCTCTTACTTCCGTATCCGAAAATGTTCAGAAAAAGAAGCTGTCTTTCGGAACGTGCTTGAAAAAGCAGTTCGTAAGAAAAAACGAAAGTCTTTTTCAAACACGCTCCGCGAAACAATGAAAGGAAAGGATTTATCTTATGAAACTAAGAGAAACGATCATGAAACTTGTATTCCTGATTGCGGCATGCTGCTCCGTACTGGCTGTTGCACTGATCTGCATTTTCCTGTTCATGAATGGCGTTCCTGCCATTTTTAAAATCGGACCGCTGAAATTTTTGACCGGTACCGTGTGGAAACCGGGAAACAACATTTTCGGTATCCTGCCGATGATTGTCGGCAGTATCTGCGTGACCGGCCTTGCAATCCTGATGGGTGTGCCGGTTGCCATTCTTACTTCGGTGTTTCTTTCCCGTTACTGTCCGAAAAAGTTTTACGGCATCTGCAAATCAGGTATTAACCTGATGGCCGGTATTCCGTCTATCGTATATGGATTTTTCGGACTGGTTGTGATCGTCCCGTTGATGGCACAGCTGACAGGCAAAAACGGAAACACAATGCTGACGGCATCTATTCTTCTGGCCGTTATGATTCTTCCGACCGTGGTCGGTGTAACAGAATCCGCCATTACAAGCGTTCCGGAATCCTACTATGAAGCAAGCCTTGGCCTTGGTGCCACGCATTCCCAGAGCGTTTTCTTTGCAGTTGTCCCGGCGGCAAAATCCGGAATCCTGGCAGGTATCGTGCTTGGCATCGGACGTGCCATCGGAGAGACGATGGCAGTGATTATGATTGCCGGAAACCAGCCTCGTATGCCAAAAGGAATCACAGAAGGCCTTCGTACCATGACAGCCAATATTGTACTGGAGATGGGATATGCATCTGGACTTCACCGGGAAGCGCTGATTGCAACGGGTGTTGTGCTGTTTGTCTTTATCCTGCTGATCAATTTATCGGTGTCTATGCTGAACCGGAGGGTACATTATGGTGATTAAAGGAAATGGAGCTGTAAATACAATGGAAGCTGTAAAAATAAATACAAAAGAAAAAGAAAGAACAAAGGTTACGTATCACAAAAGTGTTTTTTCTTCGGTACTGACCGGAATTACCTGTGGAGCGGCCATTCTTGCACTTGCTATTCTGGTTTTTCTGGTTGGATTTATTCTGATCCACGGTGTGAAAAACCTGACACTGGAGCAGTTTGCATGGACCTATAATACAGAGAATGTTACGATGCTTCCGGCGATCATCAACACTGTTACGATGACAGTACTTTCCCTGCTGCTTGCTGCGCCCCTCGGCATTTTCTCGGCGATTTATCTGGTTGAATATGCCAATAAACGCGGAAAACTGGTTGGCCTGATCCGGATTACGGCAGAGACCCTTTCCGGTATTCCGTCGATCGTTTACGGTTTGTTCGGTATGCTGTTTTTTACGAAAACCCTGAAAATGGGATACTCGATGATGTCCGGTGCCTGTACACTTGCCATCATGATTCTTCCGCTGATTATGCGAACAGCAGAAGAAGCCTTAAAATCGGTTCCGGATTCTTATCGGGAAGCAAGCTTTGGATTGGGAGCCGGAAAGCTTCGTACGATTTTTAAAATTGTTCTTCCATCTGCCGTACCCGGCATTCTTTCCGGTGTCATTCTTGCGACAGGCCGTGTCGTAGGAGAGACGGCAGCACTTCTTTTCACAGCAGGAACGATTGCAAAGGTGGCAGGCCTTATGGATTCCGGCCGTACCCTTGCCGTTCATATGTATGCACTTTCCAGTGAAGGCCTCTATATGAATCAGATGTATGCAACCGGCGTCATCCTGATGCTGATTGTCCTTCTGATCAACGGCTGTTCCGGAATGATTGCGAAGAAAATTGCAAAGAAATAAAAGAGAGACGAGGAAAAAACATGAGTAAAATAGATGTATCCAATATGGATCTTTATTACGGAGACTTTCATGCCTTAAAAAATATCAATCTGAGCATTGATGTCAATGAGGTGACGGCTTTTATCGGACCTTCCGGCTGTGGTAAATCGACCCTGTTAAAATCCATCAACAGAATGAACGATCTCGTTCCGGGCTGCCGGATCACCGGTGAAATGCTGTTGGACGGAGAAAACATCTACGGCGGAAAAATGGATGTCAACGGACTCCGAAAACGGGTCGGCATGGTATTCCAGAAACCAAATCCGTTCCCGATGAGCATTTACGACAACATTGCCTATGGCCCGAGAACCCATGGTGTCCGTTCCAAAGCGAAGCTGGATGATATTGTGGAGCAGTCTCTTCGACAGGCAGCAATCTGGGATGAGGTGAAGGACCGTTTGAAGAAAAGCGCACTTGGCATGTCCGGCGGACAGCAGCAGCGTCTCTGCATTGCGCGTGCCCTTGCCGTACAGCCGGAGGTTCTTCTGATGGATGAACCAACCTCGGCACTGGATCCGATTTCTACTTCCAAAATCGAAGATCTTGCGGTAGAACTGAAAAAAGATTATACTATTGTCATGGTAACCCACAATATGCAGCAGGCGGCCAGAATTTCCGACAAAACCGCATTCTTCCTGTTAGGAGAGGTGGTAGAATACGGAGAGACCGAACAGATCTTCTCCATGCCGAAGGACAAACGGACAGAGGATTACATTACAGGGAGGTTTGGCTGATATGAGGGAAAGATTTGAGCAGCAGATGGAAATTCTGCACACGGAGCTGATTGAGCTTGGCGCACTCTGTGAGCAGGCGATCGGACGGACATATGAGGTTCTGCTGGAGGGAAACCAGAGAACAGCAGAAGAGATTATCAAAAAAGATCAGGTTGTCGATGCGAAAGAACGGGAGATCGAGGATCTCTGCTTCCGCATCATTTTACAGCAGCAGCCGGTAGCGCGTGATCTGCGCCAGGTATCTGCGGCATTAAAAATGATTACCGACATGGAGCGGATCGGGGATCAGGCAGCGGATATTGCGGATATCGTAAAGGTAACGAGTCTTGGTGTGCCGGATGCAAGCATCCGTCTGAAGGATATGGCGAAAGCAACAGCTTCTATGGTAACAAAATGCATCGATGCGTACGTTAAGCAGGATCTGAAGCTTGCACGGGAGGTTATCGATTCCGATGATATCGTGGATGATCTTTTTGATGAGGTCAAGGATGAAATTCTGCAGGGTATGCGAAAGGGAATTACCACAGATGTCCAGTCTCTGGACTATCTGATGATTGCAAAATATTATGAAAGAATCGGTGACCATGCAACAAACATTGCGGAATGGGTTGTGTACTCCATTAACGGTCACCATAAAGGGGAATAACAGATGATCTACTGCGTGGAAGATGAAAGAAATATACGGGAACTGATCGTATACACACTGGAATCGAGCGGTTTTACCGCAAGAGGCCTGGAAAGCGGAAAAGAGCTGAATGCAGCTATTGCAGAACAGCTTCCGGATCTGATTCTCCTGGATATCATGCTTCCGGGAGAGGATGGTCTTGAAATTCTTTCACGCCTCAAGGCATCGGAAGTAACAAAAGAAATTCCGGTCATTATGGTAACGGCAAAGGGCGCTGAGTATGATAAGGTCATGGGCCTTGACTGCGGAGCCGATGACTATATTACCAAGCCGTTCGGCATGATGGAATTTATCGCAAGGGTACGTGCCGTGCTGCGCCGTGCCGGAAAAGAAGAGAAGGAAAACGATGTGCTGGAGACCGGGGATCTGCAGATCCAGGTGAAACAGCATCAGGTTCTGGCCAAAGGGGAGAAGGTTACCCTGACCTTAAAAGAGTTTGAACTGCTGAAATTTTTAATGGAAAATAAAGGAATTGTCCTTACGAGAGACCGTCTGCTCGGCCATGTCTGGGGCTATGATTTTGACGGAGAAACCCGTACGGTAGACGTTCATGTGCGTACACTCCGCCAGAAGCTGGGCGAATGCGGCGAGCTGATCGAGACGGTCCGCGGCGTGGGATACCGGATAGGAGGCTGAGAAAGTAAGATGCGTAAAAAAGTCTTTCAACATGCGGGAGCGTTGATTATCGCTGCGATTATCCTGACTTTTTTCACCATGAGCTGGGCAATGTACAACAATACGGCGGAGCAGCTTCGTGTTTCGGTGAGAAATGAATGTGAGTATTACAGGTATTTTCTGGACAAGATGGGTGATGACAGTCTGGATAAACCGGCAGGAAAGATTACAGCAAGCCGGGTCACCCTGATTGACACAGACGGAACTGTTCTGTTTGATTCGGTTGAGGATGAGAACATGATGGGAAACCATTCCGGGCGGCCGGAGGTGATTGAGGCAGAAAAGACAGGGGAAAGTAATATTTCCCGTTATTCCGAAACGCTGCGGAGCAAAACATATTATACGGCATTGCGCCTGGACAATGGAAAAATTATTCGTGTTTCCCTGACAACAGACAGTGTGTTCGGTGTGATGCTGCGGAATATATGGCTGGTGGCTGTACTGATTGCGGCAGTCCTTGTCGTGGAGCTGCTGATGGTCAGCCATATGACAAAGGCGCTTGTAAAGCCGATCAATGAGATTGATCTGAATCATCCGCTGGACAACAAAGCGTATGAGGAATTGAGTCCGCTGCTTGGCAGAATTCATCAGCAGCAGAAGCAGATTCAGCAGCAGATGGAGGAGCTCCGCCATAATCAGGAGGAGTATCTTGCCATCACGGAATATATGAAGGATGGTCTGATCGTGACAAACCAGTCGGTCGTACTTTCCATCAACCGTTCGGCACAGAATCTGTTTGATGTGACGGCGGAGGAGTGCATCAACCACAATATCGTGACAGTCAGCCGCAACGAGCAGTTGAAGGAGGCACTGGATCATGCGCTGGAGGGCAGTTCCGAGGAGCGGATGCTGGAGATAAATGGAAGAGTCTATCAGCTTCTTGCAAATCCGGTGCGTGTGGACAATGTTGTATCCGGTGCGGTCATCCTGGTGCTGGATGTGACAGAAAAACAGAAAGCCGAGGTGATGCGCCGTGAGTTTTCAGCCAATGTGTCACATGAGCTGAAAACACCGCTGATGTCGATTTCCGGATATGCGGAGATCATCGAAAACAACATGGTAAAACCAGAGGATATTCCCAAATTTGCGGGCAGAATCCACAGTGAGGCGAGCCGGTTAAGCTCTCTTGTCGAGGATATTATCAAGCTGTCCAGACTGGACGAGAACGACCAGTCGATCCCGATGGAGGAAGTGGATCTGATGCAGATCTGCCGTGATGTCGAGGGACATCTTTCCATACGGGCAAAGGAGCAGCAGGTGAAGATGACACTGAGAGGAGAGAGCTGCCGGATCAAAGGTGCACGGCAGGTTCTCTATGAGATGATCTACAATCTCTGCGACAATGCGATCAAGTACAACCGCAAGGACGGTGAGGTCGAAGTGACGGTTTCACGCGGAAGAAACGGACGGGCAGTGGTATCTGTGGCAGATACCGGAATCGGAATTGCAAAGGAAGATCAGGAGCGGATCTTTGAACGGTTCTATCGTGTGGATAAGAGTCATTCCCGCAAAACGGGAGGTACGGGACTTGGACTTTCCATTGTGAAGCATGGAGCGATTCTTCATGATGCGAAGATTAAAATTGAGAGTACACTTGGAACCGGAACAAAGATTATTCTGGAGTTTTAAGTGAAAAACAGATACCGCAAAAGACAGCATGCGGGGACAGAACCTATATGGGAGGCTTGAAAAATTCATGATTTTTAAGTGCCAAAAGCGGTTCCGCCCCCCGCATGCTGTCTTTTTATGTATGGCTTTGCATCGTTACAAAAATGCAAATTCGTTGTTTTGAATAAACAGAGGATTCAATATTTGGTAAATATGATAA
>OOCY01000776.1_pt1 | contig 21662 bp, 18 predicted proteins | sample 1671291 | NCBI WGS metagenome assembly OOCY01 (sample SAMN06348141, study PRJEB24527) | human gut metagenome | biome: human gut; feature: ankylosing spondylitis patient; material: feces | host: Homo sapiens | place: China | collected 2015-10 | reverse complement strand
CTTGACACTTAATGTGCTTACTTTTTCTTAATACGATCTTGTATTCCTTATTGCTTGCTGCACTTCTTTTCTTCATACCTAATATACGGTATTTAAGGCTAATTGTTCGTACAAGAATCGCATGTTAACGCGATGATTTCTCTTAATTTCTCAGTGTAAGAAAAGTGTTGATCTAACCACATGTGTAGACAATCATTATGCGGATGAGAGTACGAAAAAGGTTCTCGAAAAAATACCCGGCTTCCACCGGCGAAAGGTCATGGAGATGATTTTTTCAAAAAGTGTTCTTCTCTGCGGCGATGGCTTTTTCGGCTAGCTCTTTGTAAAAAGCATAGCGTTCAGGATCAATTTCGCCTTTATCTACCGCGGTCTTAACCGCACAGCCAGGTTCATTTAAGTGGCGGCAATTCGTGAATCTGCAGTATTCCACCCGATCTCTGATCTCGGGCATACCCCGCATAATGTCATTAAGCGTTAAGTGAGAAAGACCGAACTCCTGGAACCCAGGGGAGTCAACAATAGCACCGCCCTCATAGTTAAACCACCGAGCTGCCGTGGTAGTTTGCTTTCCGAGGTTCAAAGCGACTGAGTATTCCTGGGTCCTTTGGCCTGCGTCTTTGACTAAGAGATTCAAAATAGTCGATTTTCCCATTCCGGATTGCCCGATCAAAAGCGTCACTTTGCCTCTAAAAAGCGGTTCGAGTGTCTTAACCGTACCCTCAGGGTCCATGGTAGCGGAAACCTCCACAACCTCGGCTCCTAGCTCTTTGAGCTGGTTAATGAAGGGGCGGACAGTCGGTTCGTCTTCTATAAAGTCCGTTTTGTTCCGAATCATCAGAATATGAATGTCGGCAGCTTCTGCCGCCAGCATGGCCTTCCAAATGAAATAAGGATTATAGGAAGGGCGCGTGGCAAAGACGACTGCCACCTGGTTGATATTGGAGGCAAGCGGTTTGGTTCTTAGTTCGTCGCTGCGATAAAGCAAAGATCGTCTTGGTTCGATTTTTTGGATCGAAACTTGTTCAGGGGACGTTTGCAAACATTCAACGATATCGCCAACAGTCAGGTCGACTTTTTTACCTTTTCGGGTTGCTTCCAGAACCGTGCCGTCTTCCTTTTCGACAAAGCTGTGTTTGCCGTGCGAAGAAATAACACGTGCTTTAAACCAAACCTGCTCTTTCATAGCCTCTCACTTACTCATTTCTTTCTGGATCGTTGCAATTCGGATCGCTGCATCCGGATGGGAAGAATAGAAGGCCGAGTACAGCGGATCAGGTGTCAGCGTAGCGGCATTGTCGGAGAAAAGCTTGACTAATGCACTAATGAGGGTACTTCCGCTGCTGTACCGGACGGCAAACGCGTCGGCTTCAAATTCATGTTTGCGTGAAAACAGGCTCGTCAGAGGAGCAAGCGGGAACAAGAAAACCGGAACCGCAACAGAGAAGAGGATCAGGGCGACTCCGTGGCTTGCTCCGTGCGAAAGGTTGACCCCTAAGCCTTCATAGAACCATGAGCATTCCGCAAGGACGGAGAGTATCCAAAAGAAAAGCAGTGAGAAGATAAAGCTGAAAGCCATCATCTTATAGATATGGTGCAGCTTGTAATGTCCCAGTTCGTGAGCCAAGACCGCTTCGGTTTCTTCCGGCGTCATTTTGCTGAGCAGTGTGTCGAACAATACAATGCGCTTATTTTTCCCAAAACCGGTCATGTAGGCGTTCCCCTTGGCGCTTCGTTTAGAGGCATCCATAACAGACAGGCCCTTAGAGGCAAACCCGATTCGGCTAAGCAGTCCCTCCAATCGGCTTTTGAGTTCGCCTTCGGGCAGAGGAGTAAATTTATTAAAGAGCGGAGCGATAAAAGTCGGATATATCCATTGGACCGCCAGAATGAAGAAGATGTAGGCGAGCCAAGCCCAGAACCACCAGAAAGCTCCTGCTGCATTCCAAATCCAAAGAACAGCCGAGAGAATGGGAATACCTAGAATCAAACTTAATATCCCTGAAAGAAGAAGGTCTTTGACGAAGCGTGCCGGAGTCGTAGTGTTAAAGCCGTATTTTGCTTCAATCCTAAATGTCGAATACCAGGAGAAGGGAAGGTCGATCAGAGAAGAAAGGAGTGCGTAGCCCAAAATAATAACGATCTGGGCCAAAATATCTGCGCCGAACCAACCGTAGACTTCTCCGTAGATCCATTGAATCAGTCCGCCGAAGGTAGCGATTAAAACAAAGCCTAAGTCGGTGATGCGAGTGAGCTGACCGAACTTAATTCGCTCAACCGAGTAATCAGCGGCTTTTTGATGGGCCTCCAAAGAGATTTTGCCGGCGAAGGCGAGAGGGACCGCCCCGCGATTCCTCAGAATCGATTGGACCTGACGGCGGTCAAGATAGTATTTGAGGACAAAATTCCCAAATAAAAACAGGATAAAAACGATTTCAAAAGCGGCAGCCGAATTCATTCGAAACTTTCAGTTAAGAAGAGATTCAGGAATTATAGAGAAGTCACTTCGCCGCCCAAAGTATGCACATAAATAAGGGATACAGCGTCTGAACAATTCTCGCCCATATATACTGAATTTAAGGAATTGAGTGACCATGAGGAGCAGAAAATGCTTACCTTTCAACATCTGAAGCGATACACGGCGATCTTCTGTTTTGCCGGAGTGGTTTCAATGCCGTCACTGGCCGGCGTGCATGTTGATGTCAACATCGGTGTGGGTTCCCCCGGATATTATGGGGTGCTTCCGATCCAAGGCGTTACTCCCTCCCTCTGGAATGCCAACCCGATCGTCGCAATCGGAGCTGCGCTCGCAGGCGCTCCGATTTACCTAACGGTTCCTGATAAGCATCGTCGCCATTGGAAACGTTACTGCGCCGAGTACGGAGCGTGCGGTGTTCCGGTGTATTTCGTCAGACGCGGCTGGTACAACAACTACTATGGACACGCAGCTCCCCCTCCTCCTCCGGGCCCTGGGTTCATGCCTCCTCCCCCGCACCATGCCGCCCCACCCCCTCCGCCGAGAGAATACGGCGGCCCAAGACACTTTAAAGATCATGGTTGGAAACATCGGCCGCCAGGTCACGATTGGGACGGTCACGGACACGGCCATAAGAAAAAGCACCACAAGGATTAATTTTTGTCGAATTTCGGCATTTATCTGGAGATCCGGCCGGAACATCGGTTCGGATTTTCTTTGTTTGTTCTAAAATGCCGAGAAAGATTCAAAATGGGGTTGAGAGCAACATGAGCAATAACGGCTTTGCGGTCGACAGAGATCCGCTGTTTAACGAGAATAATCTGATTTGGATGGATTTGGAAATGACCGGCTTAGAGCCGCAGATTAATCGCATTCTCGAAATGGCGGCTGTCATTACGGATCCGCAGCTCAATGTTATTGCAGAAGGGCCGGTGGTCGCAATCCATCAGGATGCATCGATTCTCTCCAATATGGACTCCTGGAATACCGCCACGCATACTCGCAGCGGCCTCGTAAATCGCTGTCTGGAAAGCAAAGTCACGGAAGACGAAGCAGCACAAATTTTTATTGATTTCTTCTCCAAATACGTTCCGGCAGGCAAGAGCCCGCTCTGTGGCAACTCTATCGGTCAAGACCGTCGTTTCATGGCCCGCTGGACACCGCGCCTGGAGCAGTTCTTCCATTACCGCAACCTCGACGTTTCTTCCTTCAAAGAATGCGTCAAACGCTGGGCTCCTGAAGTGATGAAAAAATATCAGAAGACTTCTCGTCACGAAGCTCTGTCCGATATTTATGACTCTGTCGAAGAACTTCGTTTCTATCGTCAAGAAATCATGAAGATCTGATTTTTTCTCGCTCCCAAAAACACGAAAGCCTCGGAAATCCCGAGGCTTTCGCGCTATTTAGAAGCGATTAAGACTTCTTCGGTTCTCTGTTGAGCCGGAGAATCAGAGAGGAGGTATCAAATCTGCCTCCGCCCATGTTCTGAACTTCACCATAGAACTGATCGACAAGTGCGGTCAGAGGAAGGTCTGCGCCGGTCTTGCGGGCCTGCTCTAAGCAGATGCCTAAATCCTTGCGCATCCAGTCCACAGCAAATCCGAAATCAAACTTGCCTTCAATCATTGTGTCGCCGCGGCGATGCATCTGCCAGGAAGAAGCGGCACCTTTGCCGATCACATCCAGAACCGTGTGCATGTTGATGCCCGCGGTCTGCCCGAAAGCAATCGCTTCTGCTAAGCCCTGAACAACGCCGGCGATACAGATCTGATTGCACATCTTGGCAAGCTGTCCGGAGCCGACCGGTCCGATTCTGCGAATCGAGCACGCAAAAGCGTCCGCAATCGGTTTGACGCGTTCAATGATTTCTGCATCTCCGCCGCACATGACGGTAAGACTGCCGCTGACTGCGCCGTCCTGGCCGCCGGATACCGGTGCGTCAACAAAGTGCAGACCTCGGGACTCAGCTTCAGCCGCCATTTCTTTGGCGACTTCTGCAGAATCTGTGGTGGCGTCCCAAAGGACGGCGTCTTTTTTCATGCCGGCAAAAGCGCCGTTTTCTCCGAGCAGCACACTGCGCAGATCGTTGTCATTGCCGACACAGGTAAAGACGACGTCAGCATCTTGTGCGGCTTCACGAGGTGTTGCGACGGCTTTGCCGCCGAATTTCTCTACCCAGGCTTGGGCTTTAGAGGCCGTGCGGTTATAAACGGTAACCTGACAGCCTGCATGCAGGAGGTGACCCGCCATCGGAAAACCCATTGTGCCTAGGCCGATAAAGGCTACTTTGGTTCCGGCCGGAACCGGGGAATAGTCTTTAGCTTGAAAATACATTAGCGAACACCCCTGATTTTTGTGATTTCTCCGGCAACTTTAACAACACGGCGAGCGAGCGAAGCGGTCGGATCCACAATGGCAGCATGTCCGTCTCCGAGCTTGATGTTGTCAGTTTCTTCCAGAATTAAAGGCAGCTCCGTGCAGCCGAGAATAAGAGCTTGAGCGCCTTTATCTCTGACCAAATGCTCGGCAGCTTTAAGCAGAACTTCTTTGCAGTGGCCGTCGGTAAAGCCGGCTTTGACGCCTTTTTCACCGTAAATAGCTTCCATGACCATGGCCTGATGCTCTTTATCAGGAACGACCATGGCAAGTTTCATGGATTTGGCTTTGCGGCCGTAAATGCCTGTCTCAATGGTTCCGTCAGTGGCCATCAAGCCGATGACGACATCCGGTCCGAATTTATCGCGGATCTCTTCGAGCGTTACCTGCTGCATATTGATGAGCGGAACGCTTAAGTGCGGAACGATGGTTTCAAAGTAAGCGTGCGCGGTATTGCAGGCAATCACGATTGCGTCAACCGCATCTTTCTCGAGCTTGCGGCAAGCGGCATACAAAGAAAGTGTGGGATCCACGCCGCCGTGAAGCAGGTATTTGGTACGGTCAGGAATCTGAGGATTCTGTTCGACGGCAACTTTGATGTGTTCCTGGTCATTCTTAGCAGGAGTTGCCTTAGTAATTTTGTCGTAAAGGTCGACAGTGGCAGCCGGTCCGAGACCGCCGACAATACCGATCTTGAAGGGTTTAGGAAGTTTTTCCCAATCGGTGAAGCAAAGGTAGGAAACGTAGGCGCTCATGGAATCCAAAACGTTGTAACCCTCGGACTTCAGAGTGGCCGCAAATAATGCCTGCATGACGCAAGTCGGGAAAACCAATTCGGCGCCTTCGCTCAGAAGGTTAGAGCAGACTTTGCCGAAGAGTTCACAGGCTTTCTTCTGATCGGGAATCACTGCACAGCGAGAGCCGCTTTCGAGTTCGTCGAACACTTCGAGCATAGCTTCGCTCGGATAAACCCATTCCACAGGGACTTCGCGGCTGACGGTTTCTGTAATGAGTTTGGCTTTATCTGTACCCGGACGGCCGAGATAACCGAGTTTCTTAACAGGATTCTTCTTGAGCTCTTCAATGCAGGCCTGAAGGATATCCGTCACAGGAGTTGTGATTTCTGTTTGAACTTCATTTAAGAAACTGATGTTTCTGAAGTTGCACAGTGCGATGACTTGAGCGCCTTTTTCAATGAGCTGATACGACTCTTCCAAAACGCGAATCTTAACGTCGCCTTCTTGGACTAACTTCGGAGCGTCTGCATCCGGAGAAGACCAGTCGAGATCTACAAGTTCAATGCGGGGACGTGAACCGTCAGGAAGGAAAGTGGATTGGAGTCTTTCCTTCAAGGCTCTGACGAAGGGGGCGGGACTAAAACTTTGGCTGATGCCGATGACTTTATGGTTCATAGTTACTCACCGTTGTTAGATTCGGATAAGTATAGAGCCGCTGTAACGTTTTGACACCTCTAATTTTCCTTAATAGCTTCGGCGCCAGGCATTCATCGGAGAAACAAAAGAATTGAGCCCGCATATTACGGGCTCAAAAGCAAGAATCATCGAAAAAACCGAAGTCTTCGGTCATGAAAAACATCGTTCTCTATTTTTGTCCGTCATTCTTAGGCTGGCTGTAATGATGGTGGTTAGAGCTTCTCTGTTCTCCGGTGACGTCCGAAACGATGTCGGATTCGATCGAATTTTTAGACAGCTTCTTAAGAACGGTCTCGGTTTTGGCGGTCGGCTGGTCTTTATCGTTGACCGTGGCAGAAACGGACAGCCAAGTCTTGCTCATCGCAATACCAACGGCAATAACAACCGGTCCCAGAATAATGCCCATGAATCCGAACGCCAGCACGCCGCCGAATACGCCTAAATAGATGAGCGACAAGGGCAGGGAAGCGCCCTTGGAAATCAGGATCGGCTTTAAGAAGTTATCCACACTGGAGACTGCAAGCGAACCCCAAAGCACGAGGAAGATCGCCATGCCGACTTCGCCTTTGTAATAGAGCCAGAAAGCAGCAGGACCCCAAACTAAGGGAGGCCCGATAGGAACGGCAGATAAGACGAACACTGCGACACCCAATGTGATGGCGCCGGGAACACCTGCGATCCAGAAGCCGATTAAGGCAACGACGCCTTGGCCGGCAGCACTTCCGACAATGCCGAAGACGACGCTGCGGGTTGTGTTGACGATAATGTCGCGAACTTCGGCACCGATGCTGCCGCTCATGCGCGTTAAGAGTGCCAAAGATTTTTGAGAAAGGACTTCGCCGTCGCGATAGAAGAAGAAAATCACGAACAGCATGAGGAATAACTGGAGAAGTCCGTCGCCTAACATCACGGCACCTGCAAGAGCCGCGCGGCTCACAGGATCAAAGAGCTTTTGTGCAATGGCGGCGAGCTCCTCTTTATTGCCCAGCAGATGCGCAGCTTGTGTGTAGGCCCATTCACCGACAAAGGGAATTTCCTTGAGTTCTTCTGGAACAGTAAAGCCAGAGGCAATCCATTCACGCACATAACGAATTAAGGTCGGGATTTCCTGGGCCGATACTAAAGATAATCCGGCAATCGGAAGCACAATAAGGATGGCCAGCAGGGACACCATGATCAGTGTCGCAACAAGATTCCTGCCTCCGACTTCCTTTCGGACTCGTTTAAAGAGAGGCCAAGAGACGATCGCGATCACAGCCGCAACCGACATCGCTGTTGCAAAGGGCCAAACGACTAAAAAACAGCCGATGGCGATGAATGAACCGAAGAGAAACCGCACCACATAATCGGCACGGTCCCTGAGGGAAGGCAATAGCATGGCTCTCAATAAAAAATGATTTAGGAAAATTTTAGTTGAAATGTGCTTTGCAACACGGAGTTGTTCTGATTTTAGGCACTAGGGAGCTTCTTCATCGAACAGCAAGGTTTCGTCCCTTGATTGAGCAGGTACTGACTGCCCCATTCGTACATCGACTCTAGAATCGGCCGAAGAGAGGTTCCCAGCGGCGTTAGGGAGTATTCAACTTTCGGAGGAACGACGGCATAAACCTTTCTGATGAGCAGTCTGGCATCTTCCAGCTCTCGAAGCTGCTGAGTCAGCATTTTTGGCGTTGCCGACGGAATCAGCCGACGCAGTTCGGAAAAGCGTAGTGTCTTGCCGATGAGGTTCCAAAGAATAAGCGTTTTGTATTTGCCGCCGATCAAAGAGAGTGTGGCTTCAACGGGACAATGGAACTCTTCAGACTGAAAAGCTTCAGAGGGTTCGGATTTAACTTTATCCATAGTATCTAAAAAGTAACTATCTATCAAAAACGGAAGTTCTTGCGTAAAAGGTAATAATACTTAGAATGATTTCGTTCGACAACGGAATTAAATATGAAGAAGAATTTTGATGTCACCGGAATGACATGTTCAGCCTGCTCTAATCGAGTAGAGAAGGTTGTGTCGCACGTACCCGGCGTTGAAGACGTGAACGTCAATCTGCTGAAAAACAGTATGACCGTCGATTACGACGAAACTAAAACCGGACTGGAGCAGATCATTCAGGCGGTGACGGACGCAGGCTACGGTGCGAGCGAAAAGCAGGCTGCAGGTTCTCCTGCTGCTAAATCCGCCGATCCCACGCTGGCGGCCAAAAAGGAAGCCGCACAGATGAAGACTCGTCTGTACGTTTCGCTCTTTTTTGCGGCCATCCTCATGATGCTGGCAATGGGTCCGATGGTAGGGATGCCGCTTCCGGAAGTCATGTCCGGAACAAAGGGTGCACCGATCAATGCTCTGACACAGTTCCTTTTAGCTCTGCCGGTTGTCTTCGTGAATTTCAAGTATTTCACGGTCGGATTTAAGACGCTCTGGCAAAGATCTCCGAACATGGATTCTCTTGTGGCGATCGGATCTTCGGCCTCCATGTTGTTCGGACTCTTTGCGCTTTACATGATGCTCTATGCATTAGGACAAGGCGACGAGGCAACACTTCATCATTACGCGCACAACTTGTACTTCGATTCTGCCGCGATGATCCTTGCCCTGATCACATTGGGCAAGTACTTCGAATCCAGAGCTAAACATAAGACGACGGACGCCATTTCCCAGTTGATGTCCTTGGTTCCTGATAAAGCTGTCGTTTTAAAGGATGGCAAAGAGACGGAAGTTCTGGTCAGTTCCGTTCAAGTCGGGGACATCGTTGTCTTAAAGACTGGCAGCCGAGTGCCGGTCGATGGAATTGTCGTTAAAGGCTCGGGCGCCTTGGATGAATCTTCTCTTACTGGAGAAAGCATTCCTGTAGATAAAAAGGAAGGAGAAGAACTGTCCGCTTCGACGCTTCTGACGCAAGGCTATATCGAAATGCGGGCCACGAAGGTCGGCGGTGACACAGCCTTAGCCCAGATTATTAAATTGGTGGACGAGGCGACTTCCACTAAGGCGCCGGTCGCCCGCTTAGCAGATAAAGTCAGCGGAATCTTTGTTCCGACAGTCATCAGCATCGCAATCATTGCTGCCATCGTTTGGATGCTGTGCGGATATTCCTGGGAGTTTGCGCTTGAGATTGCTGTTTCCGTACTTGTGATTTCCTGCCCGTGCGCATTAGGTTTGGCGACCCCGACCGCCATTATGGTGGGAACCGGTCGCGGTGCACGAAACGGTATTCTTTTCAGAAGCGCAGAAGCCATCGAATCCTTAGAAAAAGTCGATGCCGTGGTTCTCGATAAGACCGGAACAGTGACTTCCGGCAAACCTTCTCTGACGGACGTCATAGCTTTCGGGAACGTAAAACCTGAAGAACTTCTCACGCTTGTCGCTTCTGTTGAGCAGAAATCCGAACATCCTCTGGCGACTGCCATTGTCGAAGGTGCTAAAGCGCTCAATCTTTCTTTGAAGGAAGCTTCTGACTTTGTCCAGCAGCTTGGCAACATTTCCGGGACCTGCGACGGCAAATCAGTCCGTATCGGCAATAAGTCGGTGATTTCTTCGGAAGATGCTAAAACGAAAGAACTTGCAGACGGACTTGCCGACGAAGGAAAAACGCCGCTTTACGTCATCGCTGACGGCAAAATGGTCGGACTGTTAGCGATCGCGGATCCGATTCGTCCGGACAGCAAGCAGGCGATTGAAGCCATGCAGGCTAAAGGCAAAGAAGTTTGGATGCTGACCGGCGATAATGAAAAAACCGCCCGTGCCGTGGCTACTCGTGTCGGTATCAAGAACGTTCGAGGCGAAGTCAAGCCTGCCGCCAAAGAAGCCGTTGTTCGCGAACTTCAGGCTCGAGGAAAGAAAGTTCTTATGGTGGGCGACGGCATTAACGATGCTCCCTCACTGGTTAGAGCAGATGTCGGTGCTGCTATCGGCGCCGGAACCGACGTAGCAATTGAAGCGGCGGACGTTGTGCTGATGAAGAGTCGTTTGTCTGACGTGGTTAACGCTTCGGCCTTGTCTCATTCGACGATGCTCAATATTCGTGAGAACTTGTTCTGGGCGTTCATATACAACATCATCGGCATTCCGGTTGCTGCAGGCGTTTTCTACACGGCTTTCGGATGGATTCTGAATCCGATGATCGCGGCAGCAGCGATGAGCATGAGCTCCGTGAGCGTGGTAACGAACGCGCTTCGTTTGAGAGGCTGGAAACCGGTACTGAGAGATTCAGGAAACAGTGATAAATCTTCTGATCAAGTATTGCTTCCCTCACTCCGGCAGCTGGCCGATGTTGCTGTTGAGGCTGAACAAAAGGACGCAACGGGCTTCGTTTATAAAGTAGGCGTCGAAGACATGATGTGCGAACACTGTGTCAAAGCAGTTAAAGGCGCATTAGAAAAAATTCCGGGCGTAGTTTCTGCCGATGTTTCGTTGGAACAGAAGGGTGCCGTTGTAAGCGCCGATCGTGCCTTGTCTGAAGAAGAGGTCACTGAAGCGATCAAGGCAGAAGATTACGAAGTGACGTCTTTTGAAGCGATTTCCACACCTGAAGAAATCGTATCAATCAAGATTGAAGGCATGACGTGTGAGCACTGCGTGAAAGCGGTTGCCAAAGCACTTTCCGCAATTGACGGCATCACGGTACAGTCGGTTTCGCTTGAAGATGGAGTTGCCAAAGTCTCAGTTCAGGAAGGTTTTGATACTGAAAAGTTAAGGAATGCTGTGACAGAACAGGGCTATAAGGTAGTGGCATGCTAAATAAACTATTGGAACAGATACAAATGATGATCGGTTACCAAAAGTCAAAGAAGATTGGGAGGTTCATTACTTTATTTTTCGCCATCTCAGTTGGTACATACTTGCTGTTGGCGCTTTCTTTGCTCATTCTATGGCTATATGGCTGGGGCCATATGGAAGATCCTTTTGAAATGAAAGAGTTTCTTAAAATTTACTTCCCGGCTATGAGCTGTGTCTCGGGGGTGATAGGTACTGTCTTTGGTTCATGGCTTAAGGATCAGTCAATTTTAGGTCCATTTGATCCAGGAATAGAGGCGACGTATTTACGTCAAGGTGAGAACACTTTAAGAATTAGTTTTCCGTGCGTTCCGCGGCCTTTTATCTTATACAGCATTCAACTTCCAAGAGGTTGGATTTTCACGTCGAGCGGAAAAAGTTTCCTATTGGTTAACTGCCTAATTCAATTTAGAGAGCAACGCAACGCGCCTCAAGAATTGAATTTTGAGGTTTCCTCCCCTCAAAGGTTGCCTGCGGATTATTGCTTGCCCATGGACCTACTTACATCACTAAGGAGTAAACCGATGCAAATAGAGGGGGTGCTGAAATGATGCAACAGTTTTAATAACACTTTTGATGGGCGCCAAAACGCATTTTTGTCCTTGACAAAATATTACAGTGAAATTATCTCTAATTCCGCACGTACTTTATATCTACAATTTTTTCTTTGTCCTGAATTCTGTACTTCACAGTTTTCGGGACAGGAATTTAAAAAAAGGAGTAAACGTCGTTTGCCGGTTTGTAGGGCACTGCCGGAACCACCTTCGAACCATACACGTTGCATTTCTGATTGCGCAGTCTCTTAAACATTCCAATACGATTAAACTCAGGGGGCTTGAACTGCGGCTTTCGGCCTCTTCGTACAGGCTTATCCGCAGCATTCTCATTAGCGATCAGATTTATCCTCCCCTATGACTTTCTCTGCATCTGCATCGCAATTAGCGACAAAACAACACTTGCCATAAAAGTCAGCATCAAATGACCTCTGAACGTTTTCTCTCGGTGTGTTCTCAGAGGCAAAGTCTTTGTGTAGTTTTTGCAGACATCAAAAAGCTGCTCTATTTCTTGTCTTTTGTAGTAGTAAGGCAATGTCTCCTCGGCAGTAAAGTCTTTGGAGCTGACAAGAACAAAATAGCCGAAGCCGGAATTCTTCTTACTGACCTCACCGGCGGTCATCTTCTGTGATTTTGCGGACGTCAGAAGCGTGGTCAATTGGGTGTGTCTTTCTTTTTCATCGAGGCCGACATAGACAAAAACAGGTTTGCCGCTTATATCTCTGACTATTTTGCGAATATAAAGTAAGCGCTGAGAGAAGGTGACAGCATTGTTATCGGAGATCAGATCAACGGCAGCCTCTTCCACCGCTTCTCGGTACAGAATATAGTTCGGAGCCAGTCTGGTAATAAAATCGATTCCACTTTCCAAACACTCCGTTAAGTTAACCAACGTGCTGTAGCCGGCATCAAAAATAATCTCTGAGGTATTGATTCCCAAGGCCTCAAGGTTTTTAATCACATTGACCAGTAAGGACTTGTCCGGAACATTGCCCGGTTCTTATTGGAAGTAGACCGGCAAAGAGGTTCCGAGTTGCGCAACGTATGTCAGACGTACCTCCTCTCTGCTGATTCCGTTGTGGGTGCTCAAGGCAGTGAGCGGGAAGTGAATAGCATTCGGCAGTCCGGCGCTGTCGATCAAAATATTTTGAAGGTTATTCTTCAAATGCGGGTAAGCGGAGAAATATTGGCGGAAGAATTCTCTTTGGCTCTGTTCAGAGTAAGTATTGATTTCTGAGTAAAGGTAACGGTTCTCGTTTTGAGATATTTGCAGAAAAACTCCTCTTCTCAACACCGACGGTAAAAATTTCGTCCTTCAGTATCCTAATTTTTCCCATGAAACTCTCTTTGGCAAAGGTTACAAAGTTGTTGTAAACGATGTAGTTGTTGAGATATTTCGTTGCGACCCCTCGGAATCTAATATTTGTCATGGCCTTGAGTGCAGAATGGTAATAGTTGACTAACTGAATATTGAAGATCCCTTTCTTGTGTTTCTTTGTCGGAATTTGGACATGTTGGGCTTTACACGATTCAGCCAGTGAAGGATATCCTCCAAGACTGTCGGTCACAAGCGTAGAGCAGGCAAGGATCTTGGAGCCTAAGGCTGCCTTGAGATCTCCGGTTGTGGGTTTCCCGAGATTGCAAACGACGCCTGTGCTTTTTCCATTCAGGTTTACGGCTGTGGGGACGCAAACCTTTTCCTGAGACAGGCCTCTTTTTGTTGAACGCGTCCCTCGTTTTTTCGGTTCTCTGCCTGCCAGTTGAGCCGGAAACTTCTTTGATCCTTTGTAGCTAATCGAAAAGTAGACTTCGTCAACTTCAACGACACCGGCCAGTCTCACCGCACCGTGTATCTTCTGTAAGCTGTCTAATAGTCTATGCCGCCATTTGAATGCAGTATCCAAGGAAATTTCACACCTGCGTGCACACTCTCTAAGCGGAAGTCGGTCCATGAAGCACTCTACGTATTTGAACCATTGAGAAATGTCTTTCCTGCAATGATTAAAAAAGGACCCGCGGCTCCAGTCAAAGCTTTTCTCGCAGTTCCGGCAAATAAACCGCTGAATCCCGTTATGTCTGCCGTTTCTCACGACCTTCAGTGAACCGCAGTGTGGGCAGACCGGGCGCCCCGAACGACTGGCATCGAGCCTCTTGCTTAGGAAGCTTTCTATATCATCCGAGCTATTAAGAGGCTGAGCTTGCAGAAGAACTTCTAGGATGCAAGATCTCTCTTCTGCGCTTAGGGCAAAAAAACTGGGAAAGGAGCTTATCTACGGCTGTGGTGAACATAGGGTACCTCCTTAAGTTAGAGGTTACCCCTTAAGCGAAGAATCAGCAATTAATATCAATAATTACTCTGAACAGAGCCAAATATTTAAAACGAGAAGTATTTTCGTTATGGCTCGAGGCAGGCGTAAAGCAAGCAAAAAAGTGAGGGGTATATAAAAGGCGGTAAGTTGTGCGCTTCTAACGAAATCTAATGAATAAATTGTGAAAAGAAACACTAGGAAGATATACGCGATTACCCTTAGCAATGAGGCACTCGAGCCTTGTGCATCTGAGTTTTTGTCAAAGTAACTCATTGTTTTCTCTTCGGTTCCTTATTATTAGACTCACTCAATCTAATAATACAGAACTATTCGTTCAAGCCTTTTCTGACAATATATTCGCTAATGGCTCTTTGGGCGCGAGCCTCTTTCCCCATCTTCTCTTGTTCTTTGGAGCAGCGTTCGACTTTTACAAGCTTGTCATCCTGCCAGCCATAGCATTCTAAATTTTTGCCGTTAAGGGTAACCATGCCTGGTTTTCCGATAACAAAGCCCGAACCGGACCAGCCAATGAAAGAGACGGCACCTTCTTCGATATCTTTAGCAAAAAGGTTCGTGCCTTTTTCGTTTCCAAGGATTTTTCCTGTGGACATGGCCAAAAGGGAAGGAAGGATGTCCCTGTGGGAAACCCATCGATCAGTATCGACGGATGCTTTTAAATTTTGATCAGGGAGCCAAAATAGGACAGGGACCCCGAAAACATGGTGCCAATTGCCCTCAGACTGATACCTCATTCTTGCGTTGTGATCCCCGGTTGCTGCCACGATCGTATTTTTCAACCAACCTTTATTCCTAAGGTCAAGAATGAAATTTCCCAAAGAGTTAGCCGCATACTGATAAGTCTTCAGAAGCATTTCCATGTTTCCGTCATAAGAACCCTCAAGATTGATGGTCTTTGGCAGCTTACTGATATCTACTTTTGAAACTTGTTCTCCGTCCGGAACCTTAAAAGGCGGATGATTGGTCGTCGAAAGCATCATGATAAACACAGGCCTTCCGGTTCCCTCTGCCTCTTTCAGCAAATCTTCAGCGAACTTAAACATCCACTTATCTCCGATTCCCCAAGGGCTTTTCTCGGCGTTAGGAAATTTTTCTCCGATGGCGGCTTGACCATAGATCTCTTCGAATCCATAAAACTTAAATGTGTCGTTGATCTGTCGCCATGGTTCTGGGCACCCTGTAAGAAAGATGGTTCTGTAACCAGCCTCTTTAAAAGCACGGACTTGGGAGAATGAGAGCTCCTTTCTGCCGTAGATACTCTGAGAAATGGGGCTGATCGGTGTGTCGAAAAGAAGTCCTTCCAAAGAAGGAAAAGTTCCGTTTTCGATACTGACACCTTTACGAAAGACAACAGCGTCTTCCATAGCAGTTTCTAATGAGCCCAATGTATTATTGGCCAATGAATCATGAGAGTTAAAGATGTCTCCGCTCATTGATTCCATGACAGTGAAGACAACATTAGGTCTAAAACTTAACTGTGTGGACGTATGTGCTCTAACAGCAAGATCTTTTTTAGCCTCTTCAATATTCGAATATCCGAATTTAGTGAGCGCTTGAGAAGGTTCTCCTTTGATCTGAAAATTTCTCCAGGCTTTAGTGGCTTCATATAAAGCTGCGGCTCCATTAGGAACAGAAGCATTGATTAACTGAACTTTACTGACTGCGAAATCTTCCTGTCTGAGAGGAAATTTCCCAATGGAACCGCGAATAAAAAAGGCAAACAGTAGGGTACTGACAATGCCAAGTAAGAAAAGTTGATAGCCCTTAGGATTAGCTTTTAGTCGGTTGAAGAAAACAGAAGAAGCTGTGAAAGGGACTGCGATGCCGGCAGACAAAACTAAGAGATAAGTGATGATCGGCCAATCTTGCCAAAGCGTTTGTAATATTGCCTTTGTGTCGTCCTGGAAAAAACCGAACACCAATGGGCTTATAGGAGTCTTGTAAAAACTAAAAAATCCAAAATTAACAGCATCAAGCAAGACCATTCCGAATAACCCCAAACCCGCGAGAATGGCCGAGTAATTAAAAAGAAAAGGTCTCCAATATGAAAGAATAAAAACCAAAAAAGCAGGGAGCAGGGCTAGAGATAGCCATTTTGCATCCACACGAATCCCAACTCCTAACGCAGGTAGAAAGTTGTGCGCGGCAATATTGAGGCCTGCAGAAAAATAGTAAAGAAAGAAAATGCGGAAAAGGCTTAGTACGATTAATGATGCAATAAAGAAAACGATGGCTTTAAGGAAATGTTTAAACCAATAGTTTTCCTGCTTTATAGAAAATTCGTGATCCATAACAAAGTGGAGAACTCGTTCTGTTTAGAATTAAATTTATATTCCGAGAAGGCGATTAAATAGTATTACAGGCAGTTTTGTCCGAGGTGCTAGAAATTAATTGTCTGTTTTCCGCCTCGTCTTCTTTGCCAAGTAGCGTCGAAGGTCCGCCTGAACTTTGCCCATTGCCGGTCAATCTTTTTTCCTCCGAAGTACCGGAAGTATTTTGCCAGAGGAATTGCTTCCGGGCTTCCAAAGCCGTCTACAACAATGAGACGCTTAATATTCCCAGTCTCATCACAGTAAATCATCATATTACCCGCGTGCAGATCACTGATAATGATGTTTTTTTCCTTTAGTTCTGTATAGAGCTCACGAAACAATTTTTCCAACTTTGTCAGCTGATTATCCGAGGCATCAGCAACAAATTCTTCAACGCGGAAGGCAAAAAGATTTTGCTCAGGATGATCGGCGATCAGTTCCTGTTCGATAATGACTTCATCTTTCGTCTCAAAGTCAGAGATAAAGGAGGGAATGAAAGAAGAAGAAATGCCCCGCTTCTTTAGAAATTTAAAATACTTTATCTCTCGGCGTGTCTCTTTGGAATGAATCTTTTTGCTGATTTTGAAACAAGAGAATTCGTTGTTCAAATTTCTTACGCATATTCTTTCAGCTCCGGTAGCAACCACCGGGCCAAAGAATTTAGATAATTCACTTTGCGTCTTCGTACTCATGCCCATACACTTTTATTGCTATCAGGAAGATCCTGATTCATGAAAAAATTATAAGGTAAAGGTGAAAGGATCGTTAAAAGGATAGAGGAACCGGCGCTTGTTAAATCTTCTTTGTCTGATTAAGGGCTGTGAGTAAGAGTTCTGAGCGTTGAGCGGTTGACGCTGCTGAAGGAAGAGGCTATGTGAAAGAAGCGCCCTTAGTTATGTAACTTCTTACTTGGCATATAGGACGCCCCTTTGAGGTCTAATGTGCGAGTTTTTTAGATAATTTGCGTTTTTTCCTTTCAATAAGTACTGATAAGTAGATCAGTAAAAGTTTTGTGAATCTGCCGAAATCTTTGTTTTTAAGATGCCATAAAGCATATCTTCTGATGCTATTGGGGTCCTTTTTATAAACTAGCTCTTTTGAAAACCCCTTCCAAGGACTTGAGCCATAGTATTTCTGATATAAGCGCGTCGAGAAAGCTTCTGTCCACGGCTTGGAGCGGTTTGCATAATGGACAATGACGGAATCAGTTGGGCGATCTTGATCCTGTTCGCCATGGACGGTTAGCTCTTGAATGAAATTAAATTTTTTCGGAAGAATGACTCTTCTGTCTTCCAGTGCGTCATTTAGAGCCATCTGATCGGGAGATTTATATTGACGATTATTCTCAAGAACAGTAAGAGTCTTTTGAGCTATGTCGGACTCAACGTATGGTTTGACGTTAATAAGCATCATTCCTGAATTGAAGTCTCTCCTGCCATGCCGCACAGATGAACCATCTTTTGCCTTTATGTCCAGAACAACAGCGGCTAATTTGCCCTTCAAGTCTAGATCCGCAAGCTCTTTGAGGCTTCCGACACAGAGGGTGTCACCGTCAAGGTACAACATTTTGCTTAACGCAGGGAACAACTCTGGAAGGAAGATTCTGATGAAACTTGCGGGAGGAAAATGAAGAGTGGAGCGGCTAGCGGTGATTTTTTCACACTCTTTCGCCGTCAAGGAGTGAAAAAGGATTTCTGAATTCGGAGAGCAATTCAGCTGCTTGAAGTAGTCCAAATTCTTATCGGAGACGTCAACGCCCACAAGATGAACGTTCAAAGGAAGCGTTTTGTTGTTTTCCAAGACAGAGAAGGCACTAATTCCGGTCGGCAGACAGAATGCATCGTCAAAGCAGAAGAAAACATCCAATGCTTCTTTTACGTTCTTATCCTTTCTTGGGATCAAGACTGAGGAAACGATACTAGGCAGCTTTTCCGTTTCGGTGGTCATTGTGGATGTTTCTCCAGAATAAATGGATTGCAAAAAAAATCAAATAGGTGGGAATTAAGACAATTCTAGTGCTTCTTTAAGAAACGAGAACTTTCCTCTAAAACCTGTTTCAGATAAGGAGGTACAGATTGGTCTTTTGCCGGGTTGTAAGCAGGATCCAGGAAAGAAAGAACTCCGATTTCATTAATCAAAACAACCCTGTCTTTTTCTACAAAAGCATCTTTTGAGTAATTACTGACATAAACAAAAGGGTTTCTTCCACTGGGTTCAAAAAGGTCTTTGCCAACACTGTAATCTGACACAGGATTCTTGCAGCCAAGGACTCGAGGCAGCAGAGTGGGCACGACATCTAAGGCAGAAGTTCGATAGCCAATATCTATAGAAGCTTTGCCGGGCCACTTAACGATAAAAGGAATTTGTGCCTGATATTTTGTAAAGTTGCCGTTGTGTCCCCAATAGTTTTTCCCCGTATCATTAAATTCTTCTCCGTGGTCAGAAGTGATAACGATGATGGTCTTATCGATATCGATGTTCTTGCCTAAGAATGAAAGCGCACGCCCTAGATTTTTATCTGTGAAGAAGACGGAGTTTTTATACCTATTGAAATAGGGAGTCCTGTCAAAATCGTTTGAAAGCTTGATTTGGTTGACTTCTTTCCAGTAAGGTTTGAAGACGGTAAATTCTTCTGTTTCCGGAAAGATAGCCGAATGTACTGAATCTAGGAAAAGAAAGGCGAAGAAGGGCTTGTTTTTTGGTACAGACGTTAACCACTTTTCCATGTCTTCTATTGCAGATTCGTCTTTTTCAATGGGATTATTTCCTTTGGAATTTAAGCGGGCGTCCGGCAAGGTAGCAAAAACCGTCTGGTTAAATTCCGGCATTGTGAGCGGGGCAGAGGCAAAAAGGCCGATCTCGTAGCCTCGAGTCTGTAGAGCTTTAATCAAAGCAGAGCCCGATTTTGACGCTTTGGAGCTGTCCCAATATGAACCTGGAATTCCGGTAAATAGCGTGAAGATCCCGTGTCGAGTGTTAATGCCTCCAGAGTAATGGTTCTTAAAATTTATAGCATTCTTCGAAAACGCAGTGACATTAGGCATCGTTTGTTCAGTGATCATGTCAAAGCGGAGAGCATCGACAACTAAGAAAACGATGTTATAGCCTTCTCCTCCGGAGCAATTGAGCTTACTCAGAGGATAATTCATAGCGCCTTTTGCGTCTGTTTTTTTGAATGTGTATACATCTTCTCTGGAAACCAATCCTGTTTTTATCAGAAGTTTATTGAAATGCAAAGGACGACTTAAAGGTAAGTTCTCCTCAACTTTTGAGGTGTACGGGTTATGGTAGGCAAAGCCGAATCCGTACACGCCTTGGCAGACAAGCAAGCCGACGAGAGTAAAAGCAAGAAGATAAGAAGGCTTGAAGCGGGGTTGAGTATTAGAGAGTACGTTAGCCAACCAAAAACAGACGAGGGCAGCAATGAAGCAGGCTCCCATTAACAGACAGATCTGAAGAATCATGGAACCAGAGAAACTGACCACTTGACCCCCGCCAAGTAAAGTCATTTGCAGCATTGCAATATTTAAATGCAACCTGAATTGCTGATAGACGAAGCTGTCGGTCACAAAGAAAATTAAAAATACCGACAAAACGATATAAGCACAAAATTTCCCAACTTTTTTATTTACAAGAGAAATCAGGGCAAAAGGGGCGGCCAGAAGCAGGTTTAAGAAAGAGTAATAAAAAAATGAATAAGAGAAAAAATAGACAGGGCTCCATAAAGGGGCGCCTGTAAACTCATCCGGAGAGGTAAAACGGAAACTTAAAATTGAAAAAATGAGTCCAAGAAGAAGCGGAAAATAGATAAAAAACTTCATATTTTTTGTATTCATTTAAAAACCTTATTACTTCTTAGAACTCTCAGATAACTTTTCCATGGCGATAACATAACGGTAAAACGTCGTATGAAATGCAGAAACGCCGATCAGAAAGCCTCTCCATCCATCTAAAAAACCTCTTCGCAAGAAAAAATGTCGACAAAATGCCCAAGAAGCGTGACCTAACCCTCTGAACATTCCAATTTTTTTGTTTTTAGCAAGCATGGCGTCGGCACCCAGGTCCGCATATTGCATCTCTTTAGCCATAAGCGTTTTGACAGTAGGGAAAGAGTAGTGTCGGAAAGAAGATTTCAACTTCTCAACCTTCCCTGATGTAGTAAAACCTTCATGAACCTTTCGGTCGGTATAACGATATTCGCTCTTTTTAAATAAAACGGCATGTCTAAAGTCAGGATTCCAGCCGGAATGCAGAACCGGTTTTCCAAGAAGAAAAGTCAGTCTATTGGCGAGATAGGCAGAAGCAGAAGGATTTTTTAACGTCTCCTGAATTTCTTCAGCTAGCTCAGGGGTGCAAACTTCATCAGCATCAAAGCAAAGGACCCAATCAGAAGTTAGATGGTCAAGTATTCTGTTCCGGGTTGTACCGAAACCATCAAAGGGTACCTCAATTACATCGCAGCCCAATGATTTTGCGATTTCTTTAGTTTTGTCAGAAGAACCAGTGTCGGCGACCACAATTTTCGGACACCATGAAAGAGCTTGAATACAGCGGGCGATGCAGTGCTCTTCATTTTTAGTCATTATGTAAGCCGTTAAATCCGGCAGGCTTTTTATAGTTTCAGTTTGCATTTTCTTTTCTTGCTAACTCACAAACTTCAAGAAGCTTGGAGATATGTTTATCCAAAGAAAAATCGACTAAGAATTTTTCTGAAGCTCCTTTTTTGGCGGCTTCTGTCATGGAATCTTTCCGATTGAGGCAGTTTCGGATTGCTTTGTCGAGAGAATCAATTGAAAAAGGATTGAACTCTTCTTTCACAGCCTTTGAGATATAGTCTTTACAACCAAGATTTTCAGAAATCGCTACCGGTACACCCATACAGAGTGACTCGATAGGAACGAGTCCGAAAGGTTCGTAAATAGAAGCGAGGATAGAGAAGTCGGTCTGCGCATACAAAGCCGCCATATTTTTCTCATAGCCCACGTAACAAATATTCTTATAGTCTTTTCTACTAATAGGACGCCCTGCCACAGCTAAAGCAATCGGAAGGTCGGTATTTTCAAAATACTTTTCTAAGAGTTTGAACCCTTTCCTGGCGTGACTGGAAGACACAAAAAGAAATGTCGTTTTGTCCTTTAACTGTGGGAAAGAAGAAAGTCGAATTCCACATGGCTTCTCCCCTTCATCTTTTTGAGGCTTAAAAATGCTCAGGTCGACAGGAGGCGGTATCAAAAAAAGACGCTGCACAGGAATTTGGTAGTAAGTTCGGATTTCCCCTTCAACTAGCCGAGAGTGCGCTACTACATACTTTGCCTCCTGGTATGAGGCCTTTTCGAAGGGAAGAACGAATCTGTCGAAAATGCTTTTTTTCTTTCCCGTTGCCTTGAGAAAACCGGGGTGAGTTCCGCCACATATCACAA
>OOCY01000764.1_pt1 | contig 22246 bp, 18 predicted proteins | sample 1671291 | NCBI WGS metagenome assembly OOCY01 (sample SAMN06348141, study PRJEB24527) | human gut metagenome | biome: human gut; feature: ankylosing spondylitis patient; material: feces | host: Homo sapiens | place: China | collected 2015-10 | reverse complement strand
AGTCATTCTTTTGTCTCAGCGCTTGGCGCTCAAGTATAATACCATACGCCGGGCCGGATGTCAACACTTTTTTGCAAGTTTTTTCAGGTTTTTTCGCGCTGACTCAAATCCGCTTCATCCTCTTGGATTCTTCAGGTAAATTCTTTTGTCTTATATAATGTATTATATAAAGGGGCACAGTATAGACAATGGCCTTTATTACCCTGCGGAAAGCACTACTTCCTTTGTGCAGATTGTCAAGAGGTTTCGTCTCAAATTTTGTTCCGGAAATTTTCCTCTATTTTTGGCGAAAGCTACAAAACACAAAATGTAGTGGTTCTTCCATTGACATATCACTAAATAGTGATATGATAGTATTAACGACCAATGAGAGTTGCGGGTGCCTCTTGTATCAGGAGACACCCGTTCACACTGTATACGCGAAACAGGAGGAGCGCTATGAAGATCATCAAACGCAACGGTGCGGAAGTGCCTTTTGATATTACCAAGATCATCACCGCTGTCACCAAGGCCAGCGATTCGGTAGGCGGCAAGGCCCGTCTCTCCCGAGAGCAGATCACTGACATCGCCGCAGCTGTGACCGACCAGTGTCAGGCACTCAACCGCGCTGTCAGCGTGGAAGAGGTACAGGATATGGTGGAAAACCAGCTCATGGACATCAAGGCCCATGACATCGCCCGCCACTATATCACCTACCGCTATACCCAGAGCCTCAAGCGCCAGACCAACACCACCGACGAGCGCATCCTGAGCCTCATCGAGTGCCAGAACGAAGAAGTCAAGCAGGAGAACGCCAACAAGAACCCCACCGTCAACAGCGTCCAGCGCGACTATATGGCCGGTGAGATCTCCAAAGACCTGACTGCCCGCCTGCTGCTGGACCCGGAGATCGTTAAAGCGCATCAGGAAGGCCTTATCCACTTCCACGACTCCGACTATTTTGCCCAGCACATGCACAACTGTGACCTCGTCAATCTGGACGATATGCTCCAGAACGGCACCGTCATCTCCGGCACCTATATTGAGAAGCCCCACAGCTTCTCCACCGCCTGCAATATCGCCACCCAGATCATTGCACAGGTGGCTTCCAACCAGTATGGCGGTCAGAGCATCAGCCTGACCCATCTCGCCCCCTTCGTGGACGTCTCCCGCAAGAAGATCGCTGCCGAGGTCGAGGCCGAGATGGAGGGTCTGGATGTCTCTGACGAGCGCAAGCGTGAGATCGTGGAACGCCGCCTGCGCAGCGAGATCAACCGCGGCGTCCAGACCATCCAGTATCAGGTCGTCACCCTCATGACCACCAACGGTCAGGCCCCCTTCATCACCGTGTTCATGTATCTGGGCGAAGCCCGCAACGCGCAGGAGAAAGCTGACCTCGCCATCATCATCGAGGAGACCATCCGTCAGCGCTATCAGGGCGTGAAGAACGAGGCCGGTGTCTGGATCACCCCCGCCTTCCCCAAACTCATCTACGTGCTGGAAGAGGACAACATCCACCCCGGTGACCCCTACTACTACCTGACCGAGCTGGCTGCCAAGTGTACCGCCAAGCGGATGGTCCCCGACTATATCTCCGAGAAGAAGATGCTCGAGCTGAAGGTAGACAAGAATGGCGAGGGCCACTGCTACACCTGCATGGGCTGCCGCAGCTTCCTGACCCCCTATGTCGACCCCGAGACCGGCAAGCCCAAGTATTATGGCCGCTTCAATCAGGGCGTCGTGACCATCAATCTGGTGGACGTGGCCCTCAGCTCCGGCGGCAACTTTGATAAGTTCTGGAAGATATTCGACGAGCGTCTGGCCCTCTGCCACCGCGCTCTGCAGGCCCGCCACAAGCGCCTGCTGGGTACCCCCAGCGACGCCGCCCCCATCCTGTGGCAGTACGGCGCATTGGCCCGCCTCAAGAAGGGTGAGAAGATCGACAAGCTGCTCTTCGGCGGCTACTCCACCATCAGCCTCGGCTACGCCGGCCTGTATGAGTGCGTAAAGTATATGACCGGCAAGAGCCACACCGACGCCGGCGCAAAGCCCTTCGCCCTCAGCGTGATGCAGCACATGAACGACAAGTGCAACGAGTGGAAGAAGGCCGAAAACATGGACTACTCCCTCTATGGCACCCCGCTGGAATCCACCACCTACAAGTTCGCCAAGTGCCTGCAGAAGCGGTTCGGCATCGTCCCCGGCATCACCGACAAGAACTATATCACCAACAGCTACCACGTCCATGTCTCCGAGCACATCGACGCATTCACCAAGCTGAAGTTCGAGAGCGAGTTCCAGAAGCTGTCTCCGGGCGGTGCCATCAGCTATGTGGAAGTCCCCAATATGCAGGACAACCTCGAGGCGGTCATGAGCGTGCTGCAGTTCATCTACGACAACATCATGTACGCCGAGTTGAACACCAAGTCCGACTACTGCCAGTGCTGCGGCTACGACGGCGAGATCAAGATCGTCGAGGACGACGGCAAGCTGGTGTGGGAATGCCCCAAGTGCGGCAACCGTGACCAGAACAAGCTGAATGTCGCCCGCCGCACCTGCGGCTATATCGGCACCCAGTTCTGGAACCAGGGCCGGACGCAGGAGATCAAGGATCGGGTGTTGCACTTGTGACCCCCTCAGGCGCTTCGCGCCAGCTCTCCCAAGGGGAAAGCCATTGGCAAGCTACCCAAGCACAAAAAATTGCAAGGCAAAGCAGCGTGCTCTGCTTTCAGGTCTGATTTATGAACTACGCGACTATTAAATATTACGACATCGCCAACGGGCCGGGCGTCCGCACCAGCGTCTTCGTTTCCGGCTGCCGCCACCACTGCCCCGGCTGCTTCAATGAGGTGGCATGGGATTTCGGCTATGGCCAGCCCTTCGACAAGCCCGTCCGCAACGAGGTGTTCGCCTCCTGCAAGCCGGACTATATCACGGGCCTCTCCCTGCTGGGCGGCGAGCCGATGGAGCCGGAGAACCAGCGGGAGCTGGTGACCTTCGTGCAAAATTTCAAAGCCCTTTACCCGAAGAAAACGGTCTGGTGCTACTCCGGCTACACCTGGGAGCAGCTGACCGGCAAAGTCCCCTGCCACGCGCGGTGCGAAGTCACCGACGAGCTGCTGAGTCTGCTGGATGTGCTGGTGGATGGCCGCTTCGTGGAGGCTGAGCACGACATCTCCCTCCGCTTCCGGGGCAGCCGGAACCAGCGTCTGCTGGATGTTCCCAAGTCCCTCGCCGCCGGGCAGCCGGTGTGGTGGCAGGACGAAAAAGTGTTCTCCACCCATACGATGGAATGATAAATAAAAAGCGCAGATTTTCCACAATGAGCCTCTCCGCTCGTGGAAGATCTGCGCCTTTTCTTATTCTCTGCTTCCCACCACATCCTCAATGGCCCGCAGGAAGGCCATGCCATAGCGGGCGGCTTTCTTTTCGCCGACGCCGGTGATGTTCAAAAACTCATCCATGCTCAGGGGCTTGCTCTGGACCATCTCGCGGAGGGTAGCGTCGCTGAACACCATGTAGGCCGGAACATTCTGCTTCGCTGCAAGACGCTTGCGGAGGGCGTAGAGCGCGGCCAGCAACTTCTCGTCTGCCTCGCTGAGGTCGCCGCCGGCAGCAGCACGGCGGGCCGACAGCCGCCGGGAGTTGGCCGCAGCCCTCTGCTTCGCGGCGGCAGCGCGCTGTTCCACCTCCTGCGCATTCTGCTCGGCAAAGAGGCAGCAGGAACAGTTGCCGCACTTTTCAGGTGCAGCCTCGCCGAAATAGTTCAGCATGAACCGCCGTAGGCACTTCTGGGTGGTGGAGTAGAAAGTCATATACTTGAGCCGCTCTTCCGCCTTGCGGGCCGCCTCGGCTTTGACGTCGGCGGGCAGGCCGTTATCCGCCTCCATCTCCTTGTCGATGAAGAAGCGGATGGTTCGCACATCCGTACCGGAATAGAGCAGGATGCAGCGGGACGGCAGACCGTCGCGGCCCGCGCGGCCCGCCTCCTGATAATAGCTCTCCAGATCCTTGGGCATATTGTAATGGATGACGAACCGGACGTTGGGCTTGTCGATGCCCATGCCGAAGGCGTTGGTCGCCACCATGATTTGAACGCGGTCGTAGAGGAAGTCGTCCTGATTCTTCCGGCGCACCTCGGCGTCCAGCTTGGCGTGGTAGGCCGCTGCCCGGATGCCCCGGCTCTGGAGCAGGCGGGCCGTCTCGTCCACCTGCTTCGTAGTGCTGCAATAGACGATGCCCGCGTTGTCGCCCTCCCGGAGCACAAGGTCCAGCAGCTCCTTCGGCTTCTGGCTGGGCAGGGCGCGGCGCGTCTCGAAGTAGAGGTTGGGCCGGTCGAAGCCGGTCGTCACCTCATAGGGCTGATGGAGCTCGAGGTGGCTGCGGATGTCGTCCCGCACCCGGGCCGTCGCCGTGGCCGTGAACGCGCCCACCACCGGGCGATTCGGCAGGCTGTCCACGAACGCCTTGATTCGCAGATAGCTGGGGCGGAAGTCCTGCCCCCACTGGCTGATGCAGTGGGCCTCGTCCACCGTCACCATACTGATGAGCTTTTCCTGCGCGAACCGCTGGAAGCCCGGCATTTCCAGCCGCTCCGGGGCCACATAGATGATCTTATACCAGCCCTCCCGGGCGCGGCGGAGCATGAGGGCCTTCTGGTTGTCGGTGAGGCTGTTGTTCAGGAAAGCCGCAGCCACCCCCGCCTGCACCAGCGCCCCCACCTGGTCCTTCATCAGGCTCACCAGCGGCGACACCACGATGGTGATTCCCGGCAGAAGCAGCGCCGGCACCTGATAGCAGATGGATTTGCCCGCGCCGGTGGGCATCACCGCCAGCACATCCTGCCCGTCCAGCAGCCGCCGGACGATGTCCTCCTGCCCGGGGCGGAAACTGTCGTAGCCAAAAACTTTTTTCAAGATAGAATGCGGGTCTGCCATGGGTGCCTCCTGCGTTTTTCAAATCTGTATCCGTATTATTATAGCACAGCCCGGCCCGAAATGGTATCAGATCGCTCTTCTGTCGTCGTTTTTTGGCAGGTATTTGCTGGTGTTCCTAGCTTTTTGTGCGCGAAAATGCTATAATAAGAATACATATCTCCATCTCCGGCCCATTTTGTTCTGAACATGGCCGGGCAAGCACGATAAGGAGCTTATTTTTATGCAACAGAAACTCATCACCTTTGCCGTCCCGTGCTACAACTCGGCGGCATATATGCGCCACTGCATCGAAACGCTGCTCTCCGCCGGGGAGCAGGCCGAGATCATCCTCGTGGACGACGGTTCCGTGAAGGATGAGACCCCGGCCATCTGCGACGAGTACGCCGCCAAGTACCCCACCATCGTCAAGGCCATCCATCAGGAGAACGGCGGCCACGGCGAGGGCGTCAACCAGGGCATCCGCAACGCCACCGGCCTCTACTACAAGGTCGTGGACAGCGACGACTGGCTGGACACCGACGCCCTCCAGAAGGTGCTGGCACGCCTGCACGCCCTCGTGACCCGCGGCACCGCCCCCGACCTCATGATCTGCAACTATGTCTACGAGCACACCGAGGACGGCACCAGCCACACTGTGCGGTACACCAACATCTTCCCGCAGGAGCGTCTGTTCACCTGGATGCACGTCGGCCACTTCCGCCCTGACCAGAACCTGCTGATGCACTCGGTCATGTACCGCACGGAGGTGCTGCGCAAGTGCGGCATGGTGCTGCCCAAGCATACCTTCTACGTGGACAACATCTTCGTCTACCAGCCTCTGCCTTTCGTCAAGACCATGTATTATATGGACCTCGACCTCTACCGCTACTTCATCGGCCGCGCCGACCAGAGCGTCAACGAGAGCATCATGGTCAAGCGCGTGGACCAGCAGCTCCGGGTCACCAGGCACATGATCGACTGTCAGGACCTCGACGCCCTCAAGGGCGAGAAGAAACTGCGGGCCTATATGCTCCACTACCTCTCCATGATGATGGCCGTCAGCGACATCTTCCTGCTGCTGGACGGCAGCGCCGAGGCGAAAGAAAAGCAGAAGGGCCTGTGGCAGTATCTGCGCGAGCACACCAGCGCCGCAGTCTACCGCTCCATCCGCTTCGGCTTTGGCGGCGTGACCAACCTGCCCTTCCCCAAGGGCGACGCCATCGTGGTGGGCGGCTACCGCATCGCACGGAAGATCTTCAAATTCAACTAAATTCACGATTGTTGCATACAACAGGGTCGCTGCGCAGGCAGCGGCCCTGTTTTTTTGCCTTTTTCGGCCATTTGTTAAGGAATCTTCAATTTTGCCGCCTGAAAAGATGTTGCTTTTTAGAAAGTGGAATAGTATAATTTATTACTGTGCTGTGTTTTTTGGGCTTTTGGCAAGCAGCAAGAAAACGCGCCCGACTGAGAAAAAGGAGGAAAGGGCGGCTGCGCGTCGATATCGTGCTGCTGCCCGCAATATCGCATGGAACAGCTTCTCATCTGCCTTTCCGCGGCGCTCATCGCAGGTCTTTTGATGTCGCGCCTCGCAAAGGCGATCCATTTGCCGGCGGTCACATCGTATCTGCTGGCGGGCCTGCTGCTGGGGCCTTTCTTTCTGGGGCGTCTGGGCCTGAGTAATTTTGGCATCGGCTTCGGCACCCTCGAGCAGGTGGACAGCCTGTCCATCATCACCCAGGTGGCGCTGGGCTTCATCGCCTTCGTCATCGGCAACGAGTTCCGTCTCTCGGCTCTTGAGAACATGGGCAAACAGGCCATCACGGTCGGCATTTTACAGGCCGTCATGACCACCGCCCTCGTGGATGCGGCGCTGGTCATCCTGCACTTCATCCGGCCCGACATCATCTCCATGGCCTCGGCCATCACGCTGGGTGCTATCGCAGCAGCCACGGCCCCTGCCGCCACCCTGATGGTCGTCAAGCAGTACAAGGCCGACGGCCCCCTCACCCGCCTGCTGCTGATGGTGGTCGCCATCGACGACGCCGTGGGCCTCGTGCTCTTCTCCGCCTCCTTCGGCATTGCCAACGCCCTCGAGCAGGGCCGCATCGACGCCATCAGTATTCTGGTGGAGCCGGTGGTGGAGATCGTCTTCTCGCTGGGTCTGGGCGCTGCGGCGGGCTTCGCGCTCAACCAGCTGGAAATTTATTTTCACTCCCGCTCCAAGCGCATGAGCCTTTCCGTGGCCTTCGTGCTGCTGACGGTGGGCCTGTCCATGGTCACCTTTGACATCGGGCCGCTGCACTGCGGCTTCTCGCTGCTGCTGGTCTGCATGATGACCGGTACGGTGTTCTGCAACATCTGCCCCACTTCCGATGAGCTGATGGACCGCCTCGACCGCTGGGTGTCGCCGGTGAACATCCTCTTCTTCGTGCTCAGCGGTGCAGAGCTGGATCTGAACATCCTCTCCGACCCGCTGGTGCTCCTCATCGGCGTGGTGTACATCGCCTTCCGCTCTCTGGGCAAAATTTCCGGCGCCTTCGTCAGCGGCCGGGCCACCCACTGCAGCCGCAACATCCAGAAGTACCTCGGCATCACCCTGCTGCCGCAGGCTGGCGTGGCGCTGGGCATGGCAGCCGAGGCCGCTGAGCTTTCCGACGGCCACATGGTGCGCAACGTCGTGCTCTTCTCGGTGCTGGTGTATGAGCTGGTAGGCCCCACCCTCACCAAGCTGGCGCTGACCGCCGCCGGCGAGATCATTCCCGAGGGCCGCACCAATGCCCGTATGGCCAACAAGCCCGAGTTCCCGGTCTCCCTCGACTAAGTCTGCCTATGACAAACGGCACTCCGAACTGCTTCGGAGTGCCGTTTACTGTATCTTTTGGTCGAATTATATGTTATAATCGTCTCACGGTCCTTACCGACCCAATTTCATTGGGAAGGGAGGTGTGTCCTATGCACGAGATGTTGTCTTTCATGGTATCTGTCGCAGCTGGTGTGACTTCGAATCTCATCAGCAAGTGGCTTGACAGAATGCTGAACAAGGACTGTAAGCACTAAAAAGAAGACCCCTTCTTTGGAGCTGCAACTCCAGGAAGGGGTTTTCTTCTTTTGGTGTGAATTCTATGCACGAATTCATTGTCTTTCTGTCTTTATTATATGCGATCGTACAGAAAAGTCAAGCATTCACTTCAAGATAACTTCGCCATTCTCGGCATCCACCGTCAGGCTGCCGCCCGCTTTCAGGGTGCCGTCGATGATGCGCTCGGCGGCGGGGTCCTCCACAGCCTTGCGGATGACGCGGCGCAGGTCGCGGGCGCCGAATTTGCCGCCCTGACTCTTGGCCACGAGGGCAGAGAGAGCCGCCGGGGTGTAGCTGTAGGCGATGCCCTTGGCTTCCATACTGGGCTTGTACTCATCCAGCATGAGAGCCGCGATGCCTTCCAGCGTCTGCTGGCTCAGCGGCTTGAAGGCGATGACCTCATCCACACGGCCAAGGAACTCAGGCCGCAGGAACTGGCTCAGAGCCTTGCGGGTCTTTTCCTCACTCAGCTGCTCCTCGCTCTTGTTGAAGCCGAGGCCGGAGGTCGTCTTGTCGCCGCTGCCGGCGTTGGAGGTCATGCAGATGACCGTATTGGAGAAGTCCACCGTCCGGCCCTGTGCATCGTTAATCTTGCCCTCGTCGAGGATCTGGAGCAGGATGTTCATAACGTCGGGGTGGGCCTTTTCGATCTCATCGAACAGCACCACGCTGTAGGGGCGGCGGCGCACCTTTTCGGTGAGCTGGCCGGCCTCCTCGTAGCCCACATAGCCCGGAGGCGAACCGATCATGCGGGACACCGCATATTTCTCCATATACTCGCTCATGTCGAGACGGATGAGCGGGTCGGGGCCGTCGAAGAGCTGGTTTGCCAGCTGCTTGACCAGCTCCGTCTTGCCGACGCCGGTGGGGCCGACGAAGATGAAGCTTGCGGGACGGCGGCGGCCCGACAGGTCGGCGCGGCTCCGCTTGACGGCCTGTGCCACCAGATGGACAGCCTCGTCCTGACCAATGATCTTCTTTTTCAGCTCGGCTTCCAGCCCGGCCAGTTTGACGAACTCCGTCTCCTGGATCTTTACCGCCGGGATGCCCGTCCACAGCTCAATGACCTTGGCCACATCGTCCATGGTCACTTTTATCTCGCTGGCAGCAGCCTGCTTTGCGGGCAGCTCTGCCTCGAGCTTGGCGATGCGGGTCTTCCGCTGGGCCACCTGCTCGTAGTCGATGGCCTCATTGACGTCGGAGGACTCCATGTCTGCCTCTTCCTGCCTGAGGCCGTCCAGCTCCTTCTGCATCTCGAGATACTCCGAGATGACCGGGTGGGCGAGATTGCAGCAGGCGCAGGCTTCGTCCAGCAGGTCGATAGCCTTATCGGGCAGGTAGCGGTCCGTGATATACCGCTCACTGAGGGTGACGATGGCACTCAGCACATCGGCATCCACCTGCACATGGTGGTGCTCCTCGTAATACTTCTTGATGCCGTTCATGACGGCCAGCGTATCGGCCACGCTGGGCTCTTCCACGCGGACAGGCTGGAAGCGGCGCTCAAGGGCCTGGTCCTTCTCGATATACTTGCGGTACTCGTTGAAGGTGGTGGCGCCGATGACCTGGATCTCACCGCGGGAGAGGGCGGGCTTGAGGATGTTGCCCGCATTCATGGCGCCCTCGCTCTCACCGGCGGAGGTGATGGTGTGGATCTCGTCAATGAACAGGATGATGTTGCCGGCGGCCTTGACCTCACTCAGCAGGCCCTTGACCCGCTGCTCGAACTGGCCGCGGAACTGGGTGCCGGCCACGAGGCTGGTCAGATCCAGCAGGAAGATTTCCTTATCCTTCAGGCCCACAGGGACATTGCCCTTGGCGATGCGCTCCGCGATGCCCTCGGCAATGGCCGTCTTGCCGACGCCTGCCTCACCGATGAGGCAGGGGTTGTTCTTCTGGCGGCGGCTCAAGATCTGGATGGTGCGGTAGATCTCGCGGTCGCGGCCCACGATGTCGTCGAGCTTACCCTCCCGGGCTTTGCGGGTCAGATTCTCACAGTAGGTGTCGAGGAATTTGCGGCGGGGCGGCTTCTTGCCGTTCTTCTGGGCCTTTTTGCTGTTTCCGGCATCGCCCTCCGCCTTGACGCCCAGCGGGAAGGTGGCGCTGGAGCCGGGGACAAGGTCGTCGTCCCCTTCGTTCTCCTCGCCGTCCATGAGCTGGCCCATATTCATCATGAGGGAGAGGGGGTTCGCGTCCCCCATCTCATCCATCATGCTCTCCATCCGGTTTTCCATGTTATCCATGTCCTCGTCGGACATACCGAACTGCTTCATCAGGTCTTCCACCGGCTTGATGTGCAGCTCACGCGCACAGTGCAGGCAAAAGCCCTCATTTTTCATCTGGCCGTTCTCCATCCGCTGGACGAAGATGATGGCCGGACGTTTCTGACAGCGATTGCAGACCATATAGGTTCCTCCTAAAGCTCCCCTTTACAGGAAGGGGTTGAACAGATTGAATGCTTTATAGTAAAGGCTGCCGCTCATGACCGTATCGTTCAGGACGGTCAGATTGCCGCCGGTGATGACGATGACGGCCCACACCACGCAGAGCACCAGATAGATGTCCATGGTGCTGGCGACACAGCCGGTGACCCAGCCCAGCCAGCGGTTGACGGTGCCGATGACCGGCAGCCGGTTGACGAGGCCCAGCACGGTGACCAGCATACTCACCAGCATCCGCAGCAGGGCAAAGGCCACGAAAAAGAGCACGACCGAAATGACCGGCGTGAGCAGCGGAGCCAGCACCTTCTGGACGATGGCGTCCGCCAGCACCACGGCGTTGTCGCTGAGCACAGCCGAGATGGAGCGCTCGCAGGTCTCCACGATGGAGGCGCGGAAGCTCTCGGGCAGAAAGCCCGCGTACTTGTCCGCGATGCCGGTCAGGTCCACGACCCCTCCGGCCGAGATGCTCTCGGCGATCTGGGTACGGAAGCTCCCGGCCAGAAAGCGCTGGAACACCTCGGCAGCGGCCCAGCCCGAAAAGACCCGGGCGCCCACGAGGCTGAAGACATTCCCGCCCAGCTGGACACTGGATGCGAGAAAGCCCTTGCGGGCATAGCGCACAGCCAGAAGCAGCCAGACCACGGTACATACTATATCAAAAAGAAATGACGGATTCTTGAACATATCTTGTTTTCCTTATTATGTATTGCTTTGAGCGTTGTTTTCCGCCGCAGGCGGGGTCAATCCCTGCACCGTATTGCCGCAGAAGACCAGCAGCTGCCTGCGGTCGGCCAGCAGACCCTGCGGGCGGGCCGAAAGGCTCTGGGTCCACTGGGAGGTGCCGTCGGTGGAAAGGCACTCCACCCCTGTATCGGTGAGCAGATAAAAGGTGTCTCCTGCCCGGACGATGCGGTTGGACGCCTGCACCTGCGTGGTGTTCTCGACGCCGAGGTCACGGCCCAGCATCACGGCCTGACAGAGCTGGCCGGAGGCCAGCAGAAGGGCAGTATTGCCCGAAGCGTCCACCGAGATGTCCCGGAGGGTCTGCCCGGTAAAGTCATAGGCTGCCCTCTCGCCGCCCGATGCGTTGTAGAGGACAGCGCGGCTGTCGCAGACGGCCAGGATGCTCTGGGAACCGATCCAGCTCAGCCACTGAGCCGCGCCGCTTCCGCTGCCCACCAGCATGGGGTCGCCCTGCGCCAGGGTGACGACATAGAAATTCGTGACCATCTGTCCGCCGTTCACCGTCACCGCCGCCACTGCCAGCCGCCGCCCATCCGGCGAAAAGGCCAGCCGCAGCGGGGTGCCGTCGGCGATGGTGAGGCTCCAGCTCAGCAGCTGCTCCATTGAGGACGAGTAGACCCGAAGCCGGGCCGCGCTGCCGGGGTCCTCTGTGACGACGGCCAGCGTGCCGTTGTCGGCCATGGCACAGAGGGTGATGCTGTTCTCCATCGTCTTGGTGTAGAGATTCTGGGTCCGGCTCTCCACCCGCAGCTCATTGCCCGAGCGGTTGTAGAGCACAAAGCGGTTCTTGCCCACAGCCAGCGCAGGGCGGGCGTAGCCGCTCTGGATGGAGTTGAGGCGGGTGCCGGTGCGGGACCAGACCACACACCCTTCCTCGCCCAGCTCCACAAAGCTGCTGTTCATGGCGGCAAGCTGTTTCACCTCCATAACGCCGGTCTGCTGGGGCCAGCCCGTGCCGGGGAAGAGCAGGATGCGGGCGGTATCGGCCCAGTCCTTGGCCATGGCAACAGAGCTGCCCACGATGCCGGTGGTGAACAGCACCACCAGCGTCAGCGCCACGACGATGAGTGCCGTGCGGCGGATGCGCCGGTTGCGCACCCGCTCGCGGGCCTGCTCGAGGTATTCGACCCGTCCCGCCGAAAGCGGCTCGTCCGACACAGGCCGGGGGCCGCGCTGTCTTTTTCTCATACTCTCCTGTCCCTTCGTGCAATGACAGTGCTCCCAAAGGGGCGTTTTCCCTCCGGGAGCATCGGTCGTGTTTGCGTTATTCTATGGGCGTGTCGTAGTCCACGCTCTTGAGGAAAAGCCCTTTCGCCGCCAGCGTCGGCCCGGCGTTTTTGCGGTCGCGGCTGGCGAGGATGCCCGGCACGGCCTCAGGCGCAAGACGCCCCGCACCGGCCTCACAGAGGGTGCCTGCAAGGATGCGCACCATGTTGTAGAGGTAGCCGTCCGCCGTCACCGTGATGTCGATGTCGTCGCCCCGGCGCTGAACGTCACAGGCCGTGATGGTGCGCACGGTGTCGCCGTGAGCCGCAGCCGAGCTGCCCGAGGCGCAGAGGGCGAGGAAATCGTGCTTTCCCACAAAATACTGCGCCGCCTGCTGCATCCTGTCCGCGTCCAGCCGCCCCGGCACTTTGGTGTAATACCGCGCGGCAAAGGGCGAGTCGATGGGACTGTTGTGGATGCGGTAGAGATAGGTCTTGGTGTGGGCCGCATAGCGGGCGTGAAAATCGTCCGGCACCACCCGCGCTTCCAGCGCCCGGATGTCCGGGGGCAGATGCTGGTTCAGCGCCAGCGGCAGCTTTGCCGCCGGGATGCGGGTGTCGGCGTGGAAGTTGAGCATGAAGCCCAGCGCGTGGACGCCGGCGTCGGTGCGGCTGCAGCCCTTGATGTCGGGCCGACAGCCCAGCACCGCCTCCAGGGCGTCCTGAAACGCAGCAGCTACGCTCCGCCCGTTGGGCTGCACCTGAAACCCGCAGTAGTTCGTGCCGTCGTATGCTAAAGTAAGAAGATAGTTCATCAATGAAATTACAACTTTCCCGTTCGTATCCTTCAAAATCGGAGAAACGAGAAAAAAGCGTTTAGCGAAGCGGCTAGCTTTTTTCCGTTTCGACATCCTCTTTGGGATTATCAAGGGCGAGCAGCCCCTAGTTCGTGCCTCCCTGTCCTTGCCGCGCTAAACACGCGGCATTTGCTTCGCAAACCGGACTGTCGGCTTGAAAGCCCCACTGGGGCTTTCATGGCTTCGCCACCGCCGAGCCTCTCAATCGCGGGCGCTTTTCTGGTTCTCTTTTGGCGCGCAAAAGAGAACTTCTCCCCTGCACTTTAGAAATTCGGGAACACCAGTCTCGAAGCGAGGATCACCGCAAAACACGCAATGCACACTGCAAGGTCGATATAATCCTGCTTTTCGCACCGCAGCACCTTGAGGCGGGTGCGTCCGTCGCCGCCGCGATAGCAGCGGCACTCCATAGCCATGGCCAGCTCGTCGGCGCGGCGGAAAGCCGAGATGAACAGCGGCACCAGCACCGGGACCAGCGCCTTGATGCGCTCGGTCATCTTGCCGTTGTCCAGCTGCGCACCACGGGCTTTCTGGGCGTTCATGATCTTGTCGGTCTCCTCGATGAGGGTAGGAATGAACCGCAGCGCGATGCTCATCATCATGGCCAGCTCATGCACCGGGAAGTGGAGCCTGCCAAGAGGCTTGAGCAGCTGCTCGATGGCGTCCGTCAGGACGATGGGGCTGGTGGTGTAGGTCAAAAGGCTCGTGCCCGCGATGAGGGCCATGACGCGCACCGCCATCAGTACAGCATACCGGATGCCCTCCGCGTAAACGGTCAGAAATCCGAGCTTGAACACCGGGTCGCCCTCGCCCGAGACAAAGAAGAGGTTCAGCACCGCCGTAAAAACGATGATGGGGAAGATGGGCTTCAGGCTCTTGAGGATGAGCTTGAAGGGGATTTTCGCTACCGCGTACATCACGGCGAGGAAGACCAGCGAAAGCGTAAGGCCCAGCGGGTTGGACGCCGCAAAGAGCAGCACGATATACAGGATGGTCAGCACCAGCTTGAGCCGGGGGTCGAAACGATGGACGAGGCTGTTGCCGGGGAAGTGCTGGCCGATGGTAATATCTCTCAGCATCCGGCTGCACCCCCTTTCTGTTCTTCATTCCGGGGTAAGACGAGGGTCTCCCCTGCATCCCGCCGGGCTTTTGCCGCCAGGATCATCTTGACGGCGTAGGGGATGGTGTAGACGTCCGCCGGGACGTCCACGCCCATCTCCCGCAGCTTGAGGAAGATCTTCGTCACCTGCGGCACGGAGAGGCCCAGTTCCAGCAGCTCGGGAGCGCGGGCAAAGACCTTCTCCACCGTGTCGTACATGGCGATCTTCTTCCGGCTCATCACCAGCACCTTGTCGGCGTACTTGGCAATGTCCTCCATGCTGTGGGAGACCAGAAGCACCGTGGTGCCGGTCTTTTTGTGGTAGTCCTTCACCTCGGACAGGATCTCATCCCGTCCCTCGGGGTCGAGGCCGGCCGCAGGCTCATCCAGAACGAGGATACGGGGCTTCATGGCCATAACGCCCGCCACGGCTACGCGGCGCTTCTGTCCGCCGGACAGCTCAAAGGGGCTGCGCTCCAACAGCGCTTCATCGAGGCCGACGAATTCTGCTGCCTCGTGGACGCGCTTATCGACCTCCGCCTCGTCGAGGCCCATATTCTTCGGGCCGAAGGCGATGTCCTTATAGCATGTTTCCTCAAAGAGCTGGTACTCCGGGTACTGGAACACCAGACCCGTCAGGAAACGGAAATCCCGGATCTTTTCCGGCTCGGCCCAGAGGTCGCGGCCATCAATGATGATCTTGCCGCTGGTGGGTTTGTTCAGACCGTTCATGTGGGTGATGAGGGTGCTCTTGCCGGAGCCTGTGGCTCCGATGATGCCCACGAAATCGCCCTCCTCCACCTCAAAGCTCACGTCGTCCAGCGCGGTGACTGCGTTCGGCATACCGGGGTTGTAGACATAGCTCAGGTGTTCTACTTTGATAATGCTTGCCATGTTTCCGTCCCCCCTTACTTCAGCAGCTCATACAGAGCCTGTGCGCACTCGCCGGTGTCGATGATGCCTTCGGGCATGGGGATGCCGGCCTTGACCAGCTCATCCCGCAGCTCTGCGGCCTGCGGCACGTCGAGGCGGAGAGAACGGACTTTTTCGGTCTGGCTGAACACCTCTTTCGGGGTGCCTTCCATCACCACATTGCCCTGGCTCATCACCAGCACACGGTCGGCCTGCGCGGCCTCTTCCATGTAGTGGGTGATGGACACAACGGTGATGCCCAGATCCTTGTTGAGGTGGTGGATGGTCTGCATCACCTGCTCACGGCCGCGAGGGTCGAGCATGGCGGTGGCCTCGTCGAGGATGAGGCAGTCGGGACGCATGGCGACGACGCCCGCAATGGCGACGCGCTGCTTCTGGCCGCCCGAGAGGTTGTGGGGTGCGCGCTCCCGGAACTCGTAGATGCCCGCCATCTTCATGGCGTCATCAACGCGGCGGCGCATCTCTTCCGGCGGAACACCGAGGTTTTCCAGCGCGAAAGCCACGTCTTCCTCTACCACCGTGGCGACGATCTGGTTGTCCGGGCTTTGGAACACCATGCCCACGGTCTGGCGGATGTCATAGAGCTTGTCATCATCGGCGGTGTCCATGCCCTCGACGTACACCTTGCCCTCCTCCGGCAGGAGGATGGCGTTGAAGTGCTTGGCAAGGGTGGATTTGCCGCAGCCGTTTGCGCCCAGCACGGCCACGAACTCGCCCCGCTTGACCTGCATGGAGACGCCGTTGAGCGCGTAGCCGGGCTGCTCCGAGTCGTAGCGGAACTTTAAGTTTTCTGCTGTCAGTATCGTTTCACTCATTTGTTTTCTCTTTCTGGTGGTGCGCCCCTCTGAAAGGGGCTGTACCCCATTCTTAGATGTTAACCTCTCCGTCAATGCTTCGCATTGCCACCTCTCCTATCGAGGAGAGGCCTTGGCATTCCGTAAAGCTTTATCTCTTCGCCAGAGGCTCCCCTCGCTAGGGGAGCTGTCGAGCGATAGCGAGACTGAGAGGTTTACTCTTCCCAAATCGCCGTCGCGCCGCAGGGGACGACGCCGCCGGTGGCGGAGACGGGCAGGCCGATCTCGTCGCAGCTGGTCTTTCCGCCAAAGCGGGGGATCAGCGTCGTCTTGAGCATATACTCCATGACGGCGGGCGAAAGGCCGGTGGTGTAGCTGTTGACCGCAAAGAAGAGCGGCTTGTCGCTCAGCACCTCTTCGCACTGGCTGATGAGGTCGTAGATGCAGTCTTCCAGCTTCCAGATCTCGCCGCCGGGGCCGCGTCCATAACTCGGCGGGTCCATGATGATGCCGTCGTAGGTGTTGCCGCGGCGCTTCTCGCGGGCGACGAACTTGGCGCAGTCGTCCACCAGCCAGCGGATGGGCCGGTCGGCGAGGCCGCTGGCGGCGGCATTGTCCTTGCCCCAGGCCACGATGCCCTTGGAGGCGTCCACATGGCAGACGGTAGCGCCCGCCGCCGCACAGGCCAGCGTTGCGCCGCCGGTGTAGCCGAAGAGGTTCAAAACTTTAATGGGCCGGCCTGCGGCGCGAATTTTCTTGGCGTACCAGGCCCAGTTGACGGCCTGCTCCGGGAAGACGCCGGTGTGCTTGAAGCCGGTGGGGCTGACGATGAGGGTCAGCTTATCCTCCCCTTCGCCGCAGGTGATCTTCCACTTTTCGGGCAGACGGCGGCGGTACTCCCACTCGCCGCCGCCCTGATTGGAGCGGTGGTAAACGGCGTCCGCCCTGGCCCAGAGGGGGCTCTGCTGGGGCGTCTTCCACACCACCTGCGGGTCAGGCCGGACAAGAAGCGTCTCGCCCCAGCGTTCCAGCCGGTTGCCGTCGGTGGCATCCAGCAGCTCGTAGTCTTTCCATGTATCTGCAGGGCGCATATGCGTCCTCCTTCCTGCTTTTTATCTCTATCTTAACCTTTGATGATCCGCTCGTTGATCTTATCCACGATGCGCTTGGCGCACAGGTCGATGGCCTCGAGGTCCTGGCCCTCCACCATGACGCGGATCTTCGGCTCCGTGCCGGAGACGCGCACCAGCACACGGCCCATGTCCATCAGCTTCTGCTGCTCGTTCTCGATGAAGTCGGCCAGCACCTTGTCTTCCTTGTAGGCGGCCTTCTGGGCGGCATTGGCCGCCACATTCACCAGCACCTGAGGGTACTGGGCGTAGATGCCGTTCAGCTCGCTCATCTTCTTGCCGCTCTTGGCCAGCAGCTTGAGCAGCTTGCCGGCGGTCAGCTCACCGTCACCGGTGGTGGTGTGGTGGAGCAGGATGACGTGGCCGCTCTGCTCGCCGCCGATGGCGTAGCCGTTCTCCCGCATGTTCTCGAGAACATAGCGGTCGCCGACGGCGGTCTTCTCGGTGCGGATCCCCTGGGACTCCATAAACTTGATGAAGCCCAGGTTGGACATGACGGTGACGACCGCAGTATTGCCGTCCAGACAGCCCTTTTCCTTCATGTTCATGGCCAGCAGGGCGATGACCTTGTCGCCGTCGATCTCCTGCCCCTTCTCGTCGCAGGCGAGGCAGCGGTCTGCGTCGCCGTCAAAGGCGATGCCGCAGTCAAAGCCGCCCTCGACGACGGCCTTTTCCAGATTGTCCAGATGGGTGCTGCCCACACCGGCGTTGATGTTCTTGCCGTCAGGCTCCACGCCGATAAAGGTACACTTTGCGCCCAGACGGGGGAACAGCTGCCGGGCTACTGCTGCGGAGGCACCGTTGGCGCAGTCGATGCAGATGTTCAGGCCGGACAGGTCGCCGTCGATGGACTCATACAGGTGGTCGGTGTAGTCCTTGATGCCGTCGGTGCGGCAGGTCACGCGGCCCACATCGCCGCCGGTGGCCAGCTTGAGGCCCGCGCACTGATTGTCGATGTAGGCTTCAATTTCGTTCTCCACCTCGTCCGGCAGCTTGTAGCCGGTGCCGGCGAAGATCTTGATGCCGTTGAATTCCATCGGATTGTGAGACGCCGAGATGACCACGCCGGCGTCGGCGTTGTACTTGCGCACCAGATAGGCCACGGCGGGAGTGGGGACGACGCCCAGGCTCTCGACGTCCGCGCCCACGCTGCACAGACCGGCGGTCAGGGCAGCTTCCAGCATATCCCCGGACTGGCGGGTGTCCTTGCCGATGAGGATACGGGGCTTATGGCCGGTGCTGCTGGTCAGCACGGCGGCAGCGCCGCGTCCGATGAGCATCGCCATCTCACAGGTCAGGTCTGCACCGGCCACGCCGCGCACACCGTCGGTACCAAAATACTTTCCCATAGTAAATACCTCACTTAAAATAAGCTCTGCTGTCCATTGTCCTCGGCGCTGCCGCTCTCAGGCGCTTTCAGGCCGAGATGCTCATACGCCAGCCGGGTGGCACAGCGGCCCCGGGGCGTCCGGGTCAGAAAGCCCATCTGCATCAGGTAGGGCTCACACAGGTCTTCCAGTGTCACGGCCTCTTCGCCGAGGGCTGCGGCCAGTGTTTCCAGACCCACCGGGCCGCCGTTGTACATTTCAATGATGGCGCGGAGCAGGCTGCGGTCCAGTTCGTCCAGCCCCAGCGCGTCCACGTCCATCCGCTTGAGGCTCAGCAGCGCCACGTCCCGGTCGATGATGCCGTCGCCCAGCACGGTGGCAAAGTCGCGCACACGCTTGAGGAAGCGGTTCGCCACACGGGGTGTGCCGCGGCTGCACTTGGCCAGCTCATAAGCACCCTCGGGGGTGATGGGCTGGTCGAGGATGCCCGCCGAGCGGATGATGATATTGCTCAGCTCGTCAGGGCTGTAGAGCTCCAGCTTGAGCAGCACACCGAAGCGGTCGCGCAGAGGGCCGGTGATCTGGCCCGCACGGGTGGTCGCACCCACCAGCGTGAACCGGGGCAGATTGATGCGGATGCTCTGGGCGCTGGGGCCTTTGCCTATCATAATATCCAGCGCATAGTCTTCCAGTGCCGGGTAAAGCACCTCTTCCACCTGCCGGGAGAGGCGGTGTATCTCGTCGATGAAGAGGACGTCGCCCTCCTGCAGATTGGTCAGCAGAGCGGCGAGGTCGCCGGGCTTTTCGATGGCCGGGCCGCTGGTGATGCGGATCTGCACCCCCATCTCGTTGGCGATGATGCCCGCCAGCGTCGTCTTGCCTAGGCCCGGAGGGCCGTAGAGCAGGATGTGGTCCATGGGCTCGCCCCGGCGCTTGGCCGCTTCGAGATAGATTTTCAGGTTCTGCTTGACCTTTTCCTGTCCGATGTAGTCCTCCAGATGCTGGGGGCGGAGGTTGTTTTCCTCGCTGTCCGCCGCCGTCATCCCGGGCTGCATCATTTTTGCGCCATAGAGCGCGGTATCGTCCTGCATCGTTTACCTCCTGCCCGCCATGCTGCGCAGCGCCAGCTTGATGATCTCTTCCACCGGGAGCGTACCGTCGATCTTGGAGACGGCCAGTGCGGCTTCGCTCTGGCTGTAGCCCAGCGACACCAGCGCGGCGATGGCCTGCCCTGCCCCCTGTGCGGCGGCGGTATCCGAAGCAGCGCCCGCCACGTTTTCCAGGTCGATGCCGGCGGCAAAGCCTTTGGCGACCTTATCTTTCAGTTCCAGCACGATCCGCTGGGCCAGCTTGGGGCCGACACCGGACGCGGCCTTAAAGGCTTTGTGGTCGCCCGCCGAGATGGCCAGCGCCACACGGTCGGGTTCCATGACGCTCAGGATGGCAAGGCCCACTTTCGCGCCCACGCCCGACACCGAGGTGAGCAGCTCGAAACAGGCCTGCTGCTCCTCGCTGGCAAAGCCGTAGAGGCTGACGTCATTCTCGGTGACGTTCATCACCGTGTAGATGGTGGCTTCGTTCCCCACGCCGGGCAGCGCACCGGCCACGCTGGCCGGACACTGGGCGTAGTACCCCACGCCGCCGCAGCAGATGACCACAGCGTTCAGGGTCTTTTTGATGATCTTTCCGGTTAAGCTGTATATCATAATAACAACCTCAGATCGGCCCCGGCACACGCCGTACAAAACGGTTGAGCTGGCTGCCGTTGGTGTGGCAGAAGGTAATGGCCATCGCCAGCGCGTCGGCGGTGTCGTCGGGCTTCGGGATGGCGGGCAGATGCAGCAGGATGCGGGTCATCTCCTGCACCTGCTTTTTCACGGCTTTGCCGTAGCCGGTGACGGCCTGCTTGACCTGCATCGGGGTGTACTCGTAGATGGGCAGACCCGCCTGCGCCGCCGCCAGCAGGATGACGCCGCGCGCCTCGGCCACGCCGATGACGGTGGTCTGGTTGTGCTGGTAGAACAGCTTTTCAATCGCCAGCACCTCCGGCTGCGTCCGCTCGATGACCTCTTTGACGCCCGCATACACCTCGTCCAGCCGCCGCTCGAACGGCACGCCGGCGTCGGTACACACCGCGCCAAAATCCACCGGTGCAAAGCGGTTTCCCGCGTAATCCACCACGCCCCATCCCACGATGGCGTAGCCCGGGTCGATGCCCAATACTCTCATTCTGCGATACCTTTCCTATTGTAATCATCTTATTATAGCACACCTGTAAAAAAGGGGCAACGATAACCTTTTAACTCCCAGCCTTCGCCCGCTTTCCCGCCCCTCCGGCAGAGGCGTCCCGGCCAGCCCCGGAAAGATTTTTTGAAGATTTTTGCAAAAAGGGCTTGATTTTTATTCCATCCTATGCTATCATAATTGAGCTGACTACAGCAAAACAGAATATGGACGGTTAGCTCAGCTGGTAGAGCATCTGCTTGACGTGCAGGAGGTCACAGGTTCGAGTCCTGTACCGTCCACCATACAGTTCGTACTCGAACCCGATTCTTTATGAAAAAGGGTTCGGGTACGTTTTTTGTTTACGGGAGGTTCGCGGTTGCGGAGTGTAACGAAGCAATGAAAGCCCCAGTGGGGCTTTCAAGCGACAGAACGGTCTTGCGCAGCAAGATGGAGGGGCCTCGCCCCGACAAGTTCCTGCGGAGGCACTACTCAGAACGGTAAGCAAGAACGAGCAAAGGCAGGGTATCACCATGGCGGTGGTGCCCTGCCTTTTACGTTTGTCCCTCCTATATGCGTGTTTCGGGTCAATCGCTGCGTACGTCCGTACACAGCCCGTACGCACGTACGCAGGAAAATGAGCAAGTTCTGGCATATAGGGGTGGTCTTTCGGTTGGCAGTATGATATACTCGGCTCAACATAATAGTTGTAGACAAATGCAATTTTGAAAGTGTATCAATCGTATCTTAAATAAACGCACCATCTAAAAAGGAGGTCTTAGCTATGAAAAAAGCATCGAGCATTTGGGTTCGCAGAGGTGTTTTGATTCACCGCTTGCATGGTCAAGGGTTGGCATTAGCTCTCCTATTAAAGCAAAAGCCGATGTCTGCTCCGCAAATTTGCTCATCCCTTTTGGAAAAGGAAATTCACGTTGACCGAAAGAAGATTGGGAAACTTTTGGCAGACCTTGAATGGTGGGGAATTGTTTCTAACGAGAATGGTATATACAGCTGTCAGTGTGCTGCGTTGGATGGTTTCCAAGAGAACTATAATGAAAGCCAACTGATTGATTTGATTGGGCTGACTCAAAACACTGTAAATGGCCAGTCTTTTTACAGTTCTGTGCCTCCAATGAGTGTTAGTTCTCGTGGGCCTAGCGGGGCATGATTTTCGGATAGTAAACAGCAGGGTTTGGGGCAGGCACGCCCCAACAAGAAGCTGTCCCAAAGGGGCACAACATTTTCAAGAATTGAAAATTTGTGGCCACGGGACGGTTCTTGCCCTCTGCGTTTTCCCGAATTTCTGAAATTTCATTTTTCAATCTGCTTGCAGATCGTTGACAAGCTGCGCTTGATTCGATACGATAAGAGCAAGCAGGACACACAGCCAAGGAGGTGCAACCATGACCGCCGTGATCTACGCCCGCTATTCTTCCGACAGCCAGCGCGAAGCGTCCATTGAAGGACAGCTGCGCGACTGCAAGGACTACGCCGAGAAGAACGGTATCACCGTGGTCG
>OOCY01000730.1_pt1 | contig 23048 bp, 15 predicted proteins | sample 1671291 | NCBI WGS metagenome assembly OOCY01 (sample SAMN06348141, study PRJEB24527) | human gut metagenome | biome: human gut; feature: ankylosing spondylitis patient; material: feces | host: Homo sapiens | place: China | collected 2015-10 | reverse complement strand
ACCGATCACTTTCTTCGCAACCGGAGCAAGTACCTGACCAATTGTTCCTGTTCCGCTGAACAGATCAAATACAACCTGATTATCGATATCTCCGATATATTCTCTTACTGTTTCATAAAGTACTTCTGCCCCTTTGGAGTTCGGCTGAAAAAATGAAAATGGTGTAATCTTGAATTCCAGTCCGAGAAGCTTCTCGTAAAAGAAGTCCCGTCCATAAAGAATTCTTGTCTCATCACTCTTCACGACATCGGACAGAGAATCATTCAATATATGAAGGATTCCAACAATCTTTCCTTCTAATTCTAATGCCAGAAGTTCTTCTACTAATGGAGTTAAGTCATATTCTTCCTGTGTTGTCGTTACAAGATTCACAAGAATCTCACCTGTTGTATCACCACGTCTTAAAAGAAGATGACGGAGATAACCGACATGCTGCATTTTCTTATAATAACTTACATTTCTTTCTTTAAAATAATTCAGCACACAGAGAAGAATCTTGTCCATATCTTCATGGACAAGCTGACAGTCTCCTGCTGTCAGTACATCATAAGTACTTCCTTTTTTATGAAGACCGAGAGATAACGGACCGTCTTTGAATTCGTCTCCAAAAGAAAATTCCATCTTGTTACGGTAATGAAATTCCTTCGGGCTGTGCTTCACACCCTCGAAAAGATACTCGCCCTTTACTACCGGATCCATGATCCTGCGGATCTGCCCTTCTTTCATCTTCACCTGTTCTTCGTATGGCATTGTCTGATACATACAGCCACCACAGGCAGGAAAGATACTGCAGACCGGCTCCCTTGTCTCCAGTGGAGATTTCTCCAACACTTCAAGAAGTCTTCCTTCTGCATTTCCTCTTTTAAACTTGTTTATCATAAAATGGATCTTCTGTCCCGGAATCCCATTTTTCACAATAACATACTGTTCTTCCTCCGGAACAAATACAATCCCCTTGTTTGGGAAATCTACACGTTCAATAATCCCTTCGTAGATCTGACCTTTTTTCATCCTTTTCTCCTATCAATTCTAATCTATTTTTAACAGAAAAACAGACAGGATGGTTTCTTCTCACACCCTGTCTGCACTTTTGCAATTCACTCAAGAATTATACCTGATCATCCTCGCTGAAGTAATCATCAAAATCGTCATCAAAATCATCTTCAAAATCATCAAGATAATCCGGTGATACGAAACGATATACTGCATAAGCGATTGCAGCTACTGCTGCTACTGCTCCGATGATAGCCAGTGTCCAGATTACTGTGTTCTTCTGCTTCTCAGCCTCATTCTTATGAAGAATCTCGTTCAATCTTGTTTCTGCAATGATGTCTTCTATTCTCTTGTTCATATTAACACGTCCTTTCTTCACCTTTTGTGGTGACAGATAATCTGTGTTTATTATAACACCTGACGATTCATATTACTACTGATTTATCATTTTTTTATAACTTTCTCATACCTTTACAAGCTTGGCAAATTTTGCAAACATCTTGCGTGTTCCGACACTGTCAAATTCAATCGTAACCTCGTGATCTCGTCCGCCTTCTTTGATATCCGTTACTGTTCCTTCCCCAAACTTCACATGACGTACCCGGTCTCCGACCTCATAACCAAGTGGACCATTTCCACCTGCTGCCAGCTGACTGCCCTTCTGCAGGGATGCCAGTGCCTGACTTCCTGTAACTGTCTTACTCGTTCCCTGATTCTTCGCAGGTGCCATTCCGCCAAATGCTCCTCCGAATGCCTGTGCCCGAAATGCTTCTCTGGCACGTGCATATGTATTCTGTTGTGCTGGCATCTCCGTCTCCTGAGTAAACTTCTTGTTTCCTGTATCAAGCAGTTCCCTCGGGATCTCTTTCACAAATCTTGACATTGGATTGTACTGTGTCTCACCGTGCACCATTCTTCTGCGCGCACTTGTCAAAGTCAGTTCCTGCTCTGCCCTTGTAATTCCAACATAACAAAGTCTTCGCTCTTCTTCCAGTTCTTCTCTGTCTCCCGCATTAATACTCATATATCCCGGGAAAAGTCCATCTTCCATCCCTGCAAGATAAACACGTGGAAATTCAAGTCCCTTTGCACTATGTAAAGTCATCAGAACAACATATTCCTGGTCTTCATCCAGACTGTCAATATCCGCAACCAAAGCAACTTCTTCAAGGAATCCACTCAATGTTGCCTTTTCATCTTTATCCTGACAACTTTCCTCATAAGTTGCCGCTTTACTGATCAGCTCATCTATATTCTCTTTTCTTGTTTTCGCCTCTTCTTTATCTTCATTTTCAAGGCTTTCTATATATCCTGTCTTCTCAATCACTTCCTGTAAAAGATCTGTGATACTCATCTCTTCTGCCAACGTCTTAAAATACTCGATCAATGCCGCAAAAGAGTCCAGTTTTGTTGCACTTCTTCCCACTCCTGCGATCAGCCCCGGTGCCAGTAAAGCCTCATAAAACCCAATTCCACGTTCTGTCGCAGACTCCTGAATCCGGTTAATTGTTGTAAGACCGATTCCTCTCTTTGGGACATTAATGATTCTTCTAACCGCAACATCATCACGTCCATTGTCGATTGTCTTGAGATAAGCAAGAAGATCCTTAATCTCTCTTCTCGCATAGAAATTCACTCCACCGACAATCTTATAAGGAATGTTCATGGCAATAAACTTCTCTTCCAGCAGACGGGATTGTGCATTCGTACGATAAAGAACTGCACTGTCATTATAGGAACCTCCCTGTCTGACAGCACTTTTGATATCTTCGCCAATGAAATCTGCCTCATCAAACGCAGTATCGAACTGACGCAGACGAATCAGTTCGCCTTCTCCGTTCTCCGTCCAAAGTGATTTTTCCTTTCTTCCACGGTTATTCGCAATCACGCTGTTCGCTGCATTCAGAATATTCCCTGTAGATCTGTAGTTCTGCTCCAGTTTGATCACCTTTGCATCCGGAAATTCATGCTCAAAGTCAAGAATATTTCGGATATTCGCTCCACGGAACTTGTAGATTGACTGATCATCATCTCCAACGACGCAAAGATTCTTATATTTTCCTGCAAGAAGGCTTACCAGCTGAAACTGAACTGTATTTGTATCCTGATATTCATCTACCATAATATAGCGGAATCTTTCCTGATAACTCTCAAGCACATCCGGCTGTGTCTGCAAAAGCTGTACTGTCTTTACAAGCAGATCATCAAAATCCAGCGCATTATTCGCCTTCATCTGCGCCTCATACTCACGGTAAACCTTAGCAATCTTCATCTTTGCAAAGTCTCCTCCGGCATTCAGTTCAAATTCATCCGGAAGGATCATCTCATTCTTGGCAGATGAAATTGCTGAAAGCAGACTTCTTTCTTTAAACACTTTCGTATCCACATCTACTTTCCGACAGACTTCCTTAATTAATGTCTTCTGATCATCTGTATCATATATCGTAAAATGATTCTCATACCCTAATCTGTCAATAAACCTTCTCAAAATACGCACGCACGCAGAGTGAAATGTACTCACCCATACACTTTCCGCTCCAAAACCGACAAGGTTATCCACACGCTGGCGCATCTCTTCTGCCGCTTTGTTCGTAAATGTGATTGCAAGAATATTCCATGGGTTCACGCCACGTTCTCCGATCAGATATGCGATCCTGTGTGTCAGAACTCTTGTTTTTCCTGAACCTGCTCCGGCAAGGATCAGAAGAGGACCGTCCGTGTGGTAAACAGCCTCTCTCTGTGGTTCATTTAATTTATCATAAATGCTCATCTTTCCACTCCTTTAAAGTTATAAAGATATCTGTAAATGTATTCCCATTATCAAACACACGTTCCTGTTTGTCAACTACATTTTCCGGCCTTCTTATCTTTTGCTTGCTATCTAGTTTTAAATACTATATAATAAATGTATTGAGGTGATAACATGAATATAGACACAAGTAATCTGTTAAACAGCATTTTAGAAGAACTTTCTTCTTTAAGTTATGTGCATCCCGGCGATGTTCCGAATATTAATCTTTACATGGATCAAGTAACTACTTTTATGGATGAGCAGCTGGCTTCGACCAAACGTTACCCGGATGATAAGATCCTGACAAAGACTATGATCAATAATTATACGAAGAACAATCTTCTTCCACCCCCGGTGAAGAAGAAGTATTCCAGAGAGCACCTGCTCCTTCTGGTCTTCATTTATTATTTTAAAAATATCCTTTCAATCAAAGATATTGAGACAGTTCTTGCACCGCTCACAGAGAAATATTTTCCGGATGGAAGCTCTTTTGAATTAGCGGATATTTACAAAGAAGTCTGCAAGATTGAAAAAGAACAGCTGGATTCCATCAAAGAGAATGTAACTGCTACTTATGAGAAATCTGCTGAGACTTTCACTCATCTTGCTGATGGCGAAGATAAAGAGATCTTACAGCAGTTTGCATTTATATGCAGCTTGAGTTTTGATGTATATATCAAGAAAATGATCATTGAACGGATCATTGATGACCTCTCTTCCAAGTCTTCAAAAAACGAAGAGAAAAAGAAAGGGAAATAAACAATTCTGTTTAAAACAAGATACAGCCTGCGAAAGACTTTTTCAGGATCTTTCACAGGCTGTATCTTTTGATTGATAAAAGGTATCTTATTGTAAGTTTAATTCTCAAGTGTTATTCTTCCGTTCCATTCTCTTCCTCAGCAAGCCCTACACGTTTGAAAACCATATCATATCCATCATTCCCATAATTAAGAGAACGATTCACACGACTGATTGTCGCAGTAGATGCTCCTGTCTTCTCCGCAATCTCCAGATATGTCTTCTGTTCACGGAGCATTCTTGCCACTTCAAATCTCTGTGACAATGAAAGCAGCTCATTGATCGTACAGATGTCTTCAAAAAATGTATAACACTCTTCTTTATTCTCAAGGCTTAAGATTGCCTGAAACAGATAATCTACTGCCTCGGTTCTGATCTTCTTACTCATACGAAACAATCTCCTTCTCAACCGGCTAATTATACGATGGCTTACGGTATACCATAAACCATAGCAATACCTTTTGCCTTTTCAGGCCACTTTTTGATTTTATCACATTAAATTTTTAAAGTCTACCATTTCTTATGAATTTAAACTAAATTCTTGCACAATTTTGATTTTTTTCTAAAATATTTTATGTAAAACACACTTTTTTCGTTGTTCTTCCTCTTTTAAGATGCTATAATAAATCTGTTATAAATATTTTGATACAAAAGAGAGGAGTACATGATTAATATGAAGTGCCCAATATGTGGAAAAGACCTGGATTTGCAGAATAAGCAGATTGGCACCAGCGAAAACGGGGATCCAATCTTTAATGAATATGCAATCTGCCATAGCTGTAAAAAGCAATGGAACCTTGATAAACAACGTGCGAAGAAGATCGCTGCTAAGAAAGCTGCCGAAGAGAAAGCAAAAGCTGAAGCTGAGGCCCGCGCTGCTGAAGAGAAGGCAAAAGCTGAGGCTGAAGCCCGCGCCGCTGAAGAAAAAGCGAAAGCTGAAGCTGCTGCCCGTGCCGCTGAGGAAAAAGCGAAAGCTGAGGCCGCCGCCCGTGCCGCTGAAGAGAAACGAGCTGCCCGCAGAGAAGCAAAAGCGCGTGCCCGTAAAGAAGCGATTGCCCGCCTTGCTGCTGATAAAGGGATTTCAGAAGAGGAAGCTGAGCGTATCCTTAAAGAAAGAGCCAGAGCACGCAAAGCCGCTGCACAGAAAGCTGCCACTGCTCCCACTGATGCTACTGATGATTCCGAAGAGCAGAAATATGGGAATATTCCAGCGGAAGAGATCCGTGATAAGCGTGAAAAAGCAGTTCGCAAGGGATACGAAGATATGCTTGCAACTGATCCTGACAGTAAAGCTGCCAAGAAGAAAAAGAAAGAGGAAACCAAAACTGCGAAAGCAAAAGAAGATGTAAAATCCAGAAAAATGGATGAATATGATGATGCGAAATCCTCTGATGATGAAGATGATGATGAATATGAATATGTAGACGAATATCCACGTTTCAGACCTGGGCGCATTATCCTTGGAATCATTTCCCTGCTTGCATTTGGTTTCTGTATTTATAAAGGTTTCGTAACAGGACTCAGCACATCAGGAGCTGACGTGACTTCTGCCCCTGGCATGAATTATGTCATTGTTGCTCTTTGTATGCTTATCACTGCACTGTTATACTTCATCATGAATAACCGTGATACACTTTTTGCATTCCTTATCCCGATGATTGTCTATATCGGTAGTGCTGTTTTTGCTTTCCTGAAACATGGAGATGAATTCGAGCTTCTGATTTTAGCCGGTGCAAGTGGTGTACTTGCTGTTATTTCACTGATTCTCGCAATTGCTTCCCGCGGTGGAGATGATTACGATGATGAAGATGATTACGACGATCCATTTGAAGAAGAACACGATAATTAAAATCGCGTTGTAAATCTTTTTGGTTTCTAAGAACAATTTATATAAGATAATTACAAGGGAGTATCATTTTTCGGTACTTCCCTTTTTTGTCCTAGTATGCATTTTTTATATCATATATCTAAAACATTTTTAGGTGTCAAAAAACTTTTTTAGAATAGTTGTTGCTTTTTGTTGAATATGTGATAAAATGTACCTATAGGTATCTTTATATAATTAAAAATACACAACAAACACATACTCCTCAAAGATTTTTCTTTGGGGATTTTGTCACAAAGAAAGGAGTAACTGACATGGCATCATTTATAGTAAATGGTCAGGAAGTCTCACCTTCAAAGAATCAGAAACTGTTACGGTTCCTGCGTGATGAGCTGCACATTACCTCTGCAAAGGATGGCTGCAGCGAAGGCGCTTGTGGAGCCTGTACTGTTATCATTGATGGACAGACTTGCAAATCCTGCGTACCTGACACAGATTCATTGGCCGGAAAGAATGTCATCACAGTCGAGGGACTTTCTGATTGGGAACAGAAAGTTTACACTTATGCTTACGGGAAGGCAGGCGCTGTACAGTGCGGATTCTGTATTCCTGGTATGGTTATGTGCACAAAAGCACTTTTGGATGTAAATCCGGAACCAACCGATGATGAGATTCGCTATGCGCTGCGCAACAACTATTGCCGCTGTACAGGATATGTTAAGATCATGGACGCGGTACGTCTGGCAGCTAAGATTCTGAAAGAAGGGGTTTTACCAGATGATGGAGATTCTAGCTGGACTCTTGGTTCCCGTGTTTCTCGTATAGATGTTGAAGAAAAAGTGCTTGGAACAGGTAAATATCCGGATGACTATTATCCGGAAGGAATGCTCTATGGCGCTGCTCTTCGTAGCAAATATCCACGAGCTCGCGTACTTTCTATTGATACCTCTGCTGCCGAGGCTCTGCCTGGCGTAGAAGCAGTTGTAACAGCCGATGATATTCCTGGGGAGAATAAGATCGGACACTTAAAACATGATCAGTATTCACTGATTCCGGTTGGTGGACTGACTCATTATCTCGGAGATGCAATTGCCCTTATAGCTGCAACTGACATGGCAACTGTAGAAAAAGCAAAGAAACTTATTAAAATTGAATATGAAGTACTTCCTCATGTGCATACAGTGGAAGAAGCTGCTGCTCCGGATGCACCTCTTGTTTATGATGAAGAAGAGACTAACGTATGTGCTTATAAGCACATCAGCCGCGGAAATGCGGAAGAAGCAATCAAGAATTCCAAGTACGTGATCTCACATCACTTTGAGACACCTTGGACTGAGCATGCTTTCCTTGAACCGGAATGTGCTGTTTCTTTCTATGATGAAGACGGTGACATTTTCGTATATTCAACAGACCAGTCTGCTCACCAGACACTACACGAAGTTACACTTATGCTTGGAACGGATAAAGTAAAGGTTCAGAACGCATTAGTCGGCGGTGGTTTCGGTGGCAAAGAAGACATGACTGTTCAGCATTTAGGTGCATTGCTTACTTATGTAACAAAGAAACCGATCAAGATGAAATTATCCAGAGCAGAATCCTTGCTTGTTCATCCAAAACGTCACCCATTCTACATGGATATGACAATGGGATGCGATGAGAACGGAGTGATCCAGGGTGTAAAAGCGATTGTTAAATCTGACACAGGTGCATTCGCTTCTCTTGGTGGCCCGGTTCTTGAACGTGCATGTACACATGCAGCAGGACCTTACCATTATGAAAACTTTGAGATTGAAGGAACTGCTTACTATACAAATAACCCACCAGCCGGAGCATTCCGCGGATTTGGTGTTACACAGACTTGTTTCGCAACAGAGACACTTCTGAACATGATGGCCGACAAAGTTGGTATCACACCTTGGGAAATCCATTACCGTAATGCGATCCGTCCAGGCGAAGTACTTCCAAACGGACAGATTGTAGATAACTCTACAGGTCTTGTAGAGACACTTGAGGCTGTCAAAGAAGAGTATGATGCTGCGCTTGCGGCCGGTAAGGCTGTTGGCCTTGGTTGTGCTATGAAGAATGCCGGCGTTGGTGTTGGTATCCCGGATACAGGACGTGTAAAATTAATAGTTGAAGAAGATGAAAAACTTCACATCTTCACTGGTGCTTCCTGTATCGGTCAGGGACTTGGTACTGTACTTGTACAGATGATCGTTACAAATACAGATCTTTCCCGTGATGATATCGTCTATGAGCGAAGCAACACATGGATTTCACCTGATTCCGGTACAACTTCCGGTTCTCGTCAGACACTTGTAACTGGTGAAGCGTGCCGCAGAGCATGTGAAAAATTCATGGAAGCGAAAAACAGCGGTAAATCCATGAAAGATATGATTGGAGAAACCTTCTACGGAGAATATCTCGCTAAGACTCATCCACTTGGTGCAGATGTGCCTAATCCAATATCTCACGTTGCTTATGGATATGCAACTCAAGTCTGCATCCTTGATCCTAAGACAGGTAAGATTGAGAAAATGATTGCCGCACACGATGTTGGTAAAGCTGTCAATCCACTCTCCTGCGAAGGTCAGATCGAAGGCGGTGTTGTAATGTCTATGGGATATGCACTCAGAGAGCAGTATCCAATCGATGAAAACTGTAAACCAATTGACAAATATGGTTCCTTAGGGCTTTTCCGTTCTCACGAAATTCCTGAGATTGAAGCAATCGTTGTTGATAAACCTGGTCTGGATGTTGCCTGTGGAGCAATCGGTATCGGAGAGATCACATCCATCCCTACTGCTCCTGCAATCGCAGATGCATATTGCAGATTTGACGGAGAAAGACGCTACAGCCTTCCTCTTTCTAACACACCATATGAAAGGAAGAAATAATCATGGCAATTAAAAAGAGATTTCCTTACCGGGCAGCTCTGGTTGCCTGTAACGGTGGCTGCCGCGCAGCCGGCTCTGAAGACGGTGGATGCAAAGATGGCTGCATCGGATGTGGAGCCTGTATAGAAAAATGTAAATTCGGCGCGATTTCCATGAATGAATATGGCGTTGCCGAAGTAGACGAAGAAAAATGTATTGCCTGTGGACAGTGTGCAAAAGTCTGTCCGCAGAACCTGATCAAGATTCACGAATGTGCAAACTACATTGTAGTAAAATGCTCTAACAAAGAAAAAGGAGCTGTAGCACGTAAGCAGTGTGAAGTCAGCTGTATTGGATGCGGTATCTGTGAGAAAACATGTACCGCCGGTGCAATTCATGTAGAAGATAATTGCGCTGTGATCGACGAAGAGATCTGCTTAAGCTGTGGAATGTGTTCTGTTAAATGCCCAAGACATGTGATCCATGATCTCCGCGGAGTATTTACAGCAGTAAGATAACACAAAAGCTATCGACTACGATAACAACACAGATATGTGTTAAGTTATTGTAATCGATAGCTTTTTTATCTACTCATCTTCATCCAGAAACTCGATATCATCATCGTCATCGAGATAATCTAAATCATCTAGATCTTCCAAATCATCTAAGTCATCCAGATTTTCCAGATCATTCAAGTCATCTAAGTCATCCGGATCTTCATCAAAATCATAATCCTCTGTCGCATCTGCCTCATCAGCAGTTACTTCAATTTCGACGTCTTCCTCCCAATCTTCCTCGTCTACATCAAACTTCTCTTCTTTAAAGTTCTCCACTTCATCCTCTTCCAAATCATCTTCAAGATCATCAAATTCATCCATGCTGACAACTGTTGTGCCCTTGTCTTCTTTCCGGACATTTTCCGGAAGACTCTCGATAATCTCATCCAGCTCATCAAAATCATCCAGATTCTCAACCAGTGCCCTTGCCTTCTCGACTTCATTTTCTGTAGAATGTTCTTCACGGATCTCTGCAGCTTTAAGTAAATTCTTTTTCTTACGTTTTCCGGATTCCAAAAGAAGCTGGATCCAGATACTAAGTACACCAATTGCAACACAAAGTGCCACATGAATCATTCCGTTTTTATATGGCTGCAGATAAAAGATACTGCTGCCCGCTGCCATTGCTCCAAATACAGAAGAAGAAGCAATCAGCATAAAGTTATGAAACTTAATAGAAAGCAATGCACACACAAGACCAATACCCGCACAGATTCCATACATAATAAAATCCTGTGGTTTCATCAAATGTACACTGACAACAAAAACGAGTACCGCTACAGTCACAAATCCACCAATCTGCTTCTTCCATGCACCAAGCACCGCCAATACAAGTCCCACACCTGCTCCCGCCGCCAATGAGATCATCTGATCTAGACCTGCAATCACTCCGACCGCAATTCCAGCTGCACATCCTGCCGACAATCCTGCGATCACAGACCAAAAACGTACTAACTTCAGCCCCGTCAGACATAACAGTACTGCTCCGACCGTTATAACGATCAGAGAAACAAATTCCATCTGACTCAAATGATGACTGCTTTCATTAAGTCCAGCCAGAACAACATCCAGGTCAAAATTCAGAATTGTATCAATCATATCATTTACATTCATTATTTACACCTTCGTCCCTTACTATTTATTACTCACTACTGCTCATTTTAGCAATTTTTTTTACTGATTACAAGTGTTCATTTCACCTTTCCATTGACTTCTTATTCTTCTCCACTTAAAATAGAAGAGAAATGCTATTGCTGACCGCATAATACTATGAACAGCAATGAAATGCTAACATAAAGGAGTTTATTATGGAACAGTTAAGAATACCTGCTGGCTATCATTCCCCTCTTACAATTCGTGAGACAGAAGTAGCCATCAAAGAAGTGAAAGACCACTTCGAGCGTGCTCTAGCAAAGAATCTCCACCTGACACGAGTGTCAGCACCACTGTTTGTCCGTCCAGAATCTGGTCTGAATGATAACTTAAACGGTGTTGAACGTCCGGTTTCCTTTGACATCAAAGAACAGGATGGTTCTGTTGCAGAGATCGTTCATTCTCTTGCAAAATGGAAGAGATATGCATTGAAGAATTATAATTTCCATTCCGGCGAAGGACTTTACACAGATATGAGTGCGATACGTCGTGATGAAGATACAGACAACATCCACTCTCTGTATGTTGACCAGTGGGACTGGGAAAAAGTAATTTCTAAGGAAGAACGTAACACAGAGACACTTCAGTATACTGTCCGCAAAGTCTACCGGGCTCTGAAAGATACAGAAGAATACATTTCCAGACGTTACAACTATATTGATCCTCTTCTTCCTGATGATATCTTTTTCATCACTACACAGGAGCTGGAAGACCTTTATCCGGATCTTACTACCAAAGAACGTGAAAAAGCGATTGCGAAGGAAAAAGGCGCAGTGTTTATCTCCAAGATTGGTGGCGTACTTGCTTCCGGCGAAAGACATGACGGTCGTGCTCCGGACTATGATGACTGGGAGCTGAACGGTGACATTATCGTTTACTATCCGGTTCTTGACATCGGTCTTGAACTCTCTTCTATGGGAATCCGTGTTGACGAAGACTCGTTAAAGGCACAGCTCAAAGAAGCCGGATGTGAAGATCGTGCAGAACTTCCATTCCAGAAGGCACTGCTCAACGGCGAGCTTCCATATACAGTCGGCGGCGGTATCGGACAGTCCCGTATCTGTATGTATTACTTAAGAAAGGCTCATATCGGTGAAGTACAGTCTTCCCTCTGGCCTGAAAATGTAGTTGAAGCTGCTGCTGATGCCGGCATCCACCTTCTCTAAACACAAGACAGACCAGCCAATTATATGATAAAAAGCAGATTCGAATTCTACTGGAGCATCTCTCCTTTGAATTCGAATCTGCTTTTTTATTCTCCTCTTATTCTACAATCAGCAACTGTTCTTTCTCTTCCTCAGACACCCTGTTCCAAAAAACATTAAAATCATCAAATTCCGGCAAATAGATATCTGCCGTATTCCAGATCTGTGCCAGATTCTTGTCATTTGCCTTATCATAAACTGCTACTGTCTTAAATCCTGCATGTTTTGCCGTCCTCAGAGCCTGATAAGTATCTTCAAACACCCAGGTCTGTTCCGGCTCCGTATCCAGTTGCAAAAGTGCTGCGAAATAAATATCCGGCTGATCCTTACCGTTTCCGATCTCAGATGCTGTAAAAACCCCTTGAAAATAAGACAATACCTTCAATCTGCTCAGAGCTGCTTCTGCATTCTTCCGGTCACCTGTTGTTGCGATCACCATAGGAATCTTTCGCTCTCTGAATTCCTCCAGATACTGACGAACTCCTTCTTTCAGTGGAACACGCTTTGCATAATAATCTTCCACTTCCTTATTCAGCCCGTGTACAACCTCTTCCACTGTCTTCTCCAGGTTATAATGTGAGATCAGATAATCTGCCGCCTCCTCCAGGCTCATCTCAAATAATGTCTCTCCCAGATTCTTCTCGGCCTCAATTCCCAAATGATCCAAATACAATTCTCCAAGATTCTCCCAGACAGGCATGGAATTGAGAAGGACACCATCTACGTCAAATATTACACCTTTTATCATGTCATTCCTCTTTTCTGCTATGCACTACATTATAATCTCCCTGGAAACGCATGTCAACCGTTACTGTTCACACGATGTGCGACCAGCAACGCATCTCGCCATTTTAAATCGCCTTTGGCGATGGGGCGAGATGCATTCAAGTCAAAACACGCATCCTCCGTGTCAATCAGCGGAATGATTGACACGGGAGTAAACAGTAACTGTCAACCATCAGAAAAAGACCTTCTGCCGGCAGATCAACCACTTGCAAAAGGTCTTTATAAAATGCTGTTATTTATTTTGTCTCAAGGATCTTATCAACACTTGCCAGTTTTACACTCAATACAAATACTTCAGCGGCAACTGCAAGTTCTTCCGGTGTTGGATAAGACGGTGCGATACGGATATTGCTGTCATGTGGATCTTTTCCATAAGGGAATGTTGCTCCCGCTCCTGTCATAACAACGCCAGCTTCTTTCGCCTTCGCAACAATCGCTTTCGCACATCCATCCAGCGCATCAAAGGAGATGAAATATCCTCCGCGTGGCGCGATCCATGATCCAATCTCAAGTCCGCCAAGTTCTCTTTCAAGAACTTCAAGAACAGTCTCAAACTTCGGACGCAGGATATCTGCATGTTTCTTCATATGTTCTACAATTCCGTGAATATCTCCGAAGAATCTTACATGACGCAGCTGGTTTACCTTATCATGTCCGATTGTCTGCACACGCATTGTGTTTCTGATATCCTCCAGGTTCGCATCAGATGCTGCCACTGCTGCAATTCCTGATCCCGGGAAACTGATCTTAGATGTAGAAGAAAACTTGTAAACCATATCCGGGTTACCTGCCTTCTTACACTCCATCAGAATCTCAATCAGATAATCCTGTTTATCTTCATATAAATGATGTACGCAGTAAGCATTATCCCAGAAGATACGGAAATCTTCTGCTGCCGGCTTCAGGTTCGCAAAACGGAACACTGTCTCATCAGAATATGTGATTCCCTGCGGGTTAGAGTACTTCGGTACACACCAGATTCCTTTGATTGCCGGATCACTGCTTACAAGTTTCTCAACCATATCCATATCCGGTCCTGTTGATGTCATCGGTACATTGATCATCTCAATTCCGAAATGCTCTGTAATCGCGAAATGTCTGTCATATCCCGGAACCGGACATAAGAATTTTACCTTATCAAGCTTACACCATGGAGTACTTCCCATGATACCATGTGTCATTGCACGTGCTACCGTATCATACATCACATTCAGACTTGAGTTTCCGAAAATGATCACGTTATCTTTCGGAACTTCCATCATATCTGCAAGAAGCTGTTTTGCTTCATCAATTCCATCAAGTCCGCCATAGTTACGGCAGTCAACACCATCTTCACAAGTCAGATCAACACCACTTGTCAGTGTATCCATCATCCCCATTGACAGATTCAGCTGGTCTGCTGACGGTTTTCCTCTGGACATATCCAGTTTCAGACCTTTTGCCTTCACTTCTTCAAACTGCGCCTCCAGGCCACTCTTTAATTCCAATAACTCTTCTTTGCTCAAATCTTTATATGCAGTCATTGCAGGAATCCTCCACTTTCTTTATTTTTTCACTTTTGTTATTGTATATAATTTTTGACGTTTCGTCAATGGGTTCTTGCATTCTTTTTTATTTTTTTGTTTTTTTCAGCTTTATTTTCACATGTTTTGCATTTCAAAAATGTTTTTCATTCATTTTCCACTATATTCCGTGTTATCACTCTATCCCATCAGGTTTTATCTATGCATTATTGATTTTTTCTCCCCTCCTGTGATATCCTTAGAAAGTAGATTCCAGTCAGCATTCCACTTGACTGTGAATAAAAATCTTATAATTCTATGGAGGTACTAAAATGAATTTTACATTTGCACACAATAACCTGAATGTATATGATCTTGAAAAATCACTGGATTTTTACCAGAAAGCTCTGAATTTAAAAGTAGAACGTGAAAAACTTGCCGATGACGAAAGTTTTAAGCTTGTATATCTCACAGACGGTGTGACTCCGCATCTTTTAGAGCTCACCTGGCTGCGTGATATGGATCGACCATATGAACTGGGAGATAATGAGATCCATCTTGCATTTGCCGTCGATGATTTCGATGCTGCTTACAAAAAACATAAAGAGATGGGATGTATCTGCTTCGAAAATCCATCTATGGGAATTTATTTTATTGAAGATCCTGACGGATACTGGCTGGAAATTGTACCGGGCAAATAAGAAAAGTTTAAAAAAAGGAATCAGCATCACTGATTCCTTTTTTGGTTCTAATATCTTACATAATATGTAACACGTACAGAACTTACCTTAACCGGTACTCCTGTCTGCTGTGCTTCAATCATCTGTCCTCCGCCAATATAAATCGCTACATGCCCCGATGTCCAACAGATATCTCCCGGCTGAGGATTGCTTACAATTGTTCCTTTTGCAAGAATATCTCCACTTGTTCTTGGAATTGAAATTCCAGCCTGTCTGTAACAATACTGTACAAGTCCTGAACAGTCAAGTCCAACTCCCGGTGTAGTTCCGCCCCATACATATGGAACTCCGATCTGTGAATAAGCTGCATTTACAATAATGCTTCCCTTATCAGCACTATAACTTGGGCTTGATGAGGAAGAACTTGAGCTTGAACTGTTGGAAGAACTACTGCTTGAGCTTCCTGAACTTGAGCTGCTGGAGTTCGAACTACTGGAGTTTGAACTACTGGAAGAACTATTGCTTGAGTTATTTCTATTAGATGAACTACTGCTTGAGTTATTCTTCTTAGCTGCTTCCTCAGCTGCTTTCTTCGCTGCTGCTTCTTCTGCTGCTTTCTTCGCTGCTTCTTCCGCTGCTTTCTTCGCCGCTTCTTCCGCTGCTTTCTTTACAGCTTCATCAATCTTAACATCGAGATTTGCGATTTCACTACTCTTCTCTGTGATTGTTGTATTCAGTTCATCCTTCTGCGCATCATACTCTGTCTGTGTCTCCTGCAGATCAGCCATCTTTGTCTCAAGCGTTGTCTTAAGATCTTCTACTTTCTGAACTGTCGCAACATACTCTTCGAGCTTATCTCTGTCATAAGAATGTACCTGCTGGGAATATTCTGCCTGTGTCAGTACACTGGAAATATCTCCGGATGTCAGTACCTTCTCTACTGTAGCAGTTCCTGTTCCTTCTTCATACATATACTTAATACGAAGCTTCATAGCTGCATACTGCTGTTCCTGTTCCTCCTGCGCTGTCTTCAGATCTTCCTCCGTCTGAGAGATTTCCTCACCTGTTTCGATCAAATCATTCTCAAGATCAGAGATCTTGGTCATAAGTGAATTCAGCTGTGTCTGAAGATCGCTTACCTGATTCTGTGTCTCCTGCTTCTTCTGCTTCAGATCACTGACTTCGTCGGCAAGTACCGGTGTAACAGTCATTGTACATGCAAGTGTTACTGCAAGAATCAAACTGCTTACTTTTTTTAACTTCATCTTTCCACCTATCCTTATTTTTATCTAGTCCCCCATGTGATGCATTATAATTTTTCGTATCATAACTCGTTGTAAATAGTTACATTATAATTCCACATACTCATATGTTATAATACAACATCTATTGTGTTTTTTCAACATATTTCTCGTAACAAGAGGGTATTTTATTTACATTCTACCTCAACATTATATCGTATTTATGTAATATTTTCAATAGTTTTCCTTACTTTTTTCATTTTTTCGTAACATTTTTGTAACAAAAAATCTGGAAAGTTCTCTTTATTCTTAGATAAACTTTCCAGATTCCTGTTTCACTGTATGATCTTTTATTTTCTACTGAATATATAAGTTTGTATATCCCATCAGGCTTTCATCCACTTCTCTTGCCACTTCACGACCTTCACGGATAGCCCATACAACAAGAGACTGTCCTCTGTGCATATCTCCGGCTGTGAATACATCTTTCACATTGGTAGAATATTTTCCTGCCTCTGTCTTTACATTTGTGCGTTCATTCACTTCTACACCAAATGCTTTTGTTACATAATCCTGACTTCCAAGGAATCCAGCTGCGATCAGAACAAGATCTGCATCTACGGTATACTCGCTTCCTTCTACCGGAACCATCATTTTCCGTCCGGTCTTCTCATCTGTCTTACTCTCAAGTTTGATAAGAACTGCCTTACAGAGATTTCCTTTCTTGTCTTTTACGAATTCTTTCACTGTCGTTGTGTAAACGCGAGGATCAGAACCAAACACAGCGATTGCTTCCTGCTGGCCATAATCTGTCTTGCAGACTCTTGGCCACTCCGGCCATGGGTTCAGCGGTGTCCTCTCGTCCGGTGCTTTCGGCATCATCTCCAGCTGGAGAACGCTCTTTGCTCCATGACGGATAGATGTTCCGACACAGTCATTTCCTGTATCTCCGCCTCCGATTACAATTACATTTTTTCCTTTTGCAGAAATGTAGCCTCCTGTTTTAAGCTTCATGTCATTTGCCCATAGTGCTTTCGTTGTTGATTTCAGGAAATCTACTGCAAAATAAATTCCCTGTGCATCTCTTCCCGGTGCTTTGATATCTCTTGGATTTGATGCTCCGCATGCAAGGATCACACGGTCATATTCTTTCAGGATATCTGCCGCCTTCACGTCTTTTCCGACATTACATCCTGTCTGGAAGATAATTCCCTCTTCTTCCATAATCGCAATCTTACGGTCGATAATCTGTTTCTCCAGCTTCATATTCGGAATTCCGTAGCGGAGCAATCCACCCGGTTTGTCCTCACGTTCAAAAACAGTTACCTGATGACCTCTTCTGTTCAGAAGATCTGCTGCCGCAAGTCCGGACGGACCGGAACCAATCACTGCGACTTTCTTTCCCGTACGCACTTTCGGCGGATTTGCCTTTGCATATCCCATCTCATATGCATTTTCAATAATTGCATATTCATTACTTTTTGATGCAACTGCTTCCTGATTCAGTCCACAGGTACATGCATTTTCACACAGTGCCGGACATACACGGGAAGTAAATTCCGGAAAATTGTTTGTCTTTTTCAGACGTAAATAAGCTTCCTTCCAGTTTCCATTGTAGATCAAGTCATTCCACTCCGGCACAAGGTTGTGCAGTGGACATCCACTGGCCATTCCTGCAAGCGGCTTTCCAGACTGGCAGAACGGAACTCCGCACGCCATACAGCGCGCGCCCTGAAGTTCCTGTTCTTCTTTGCTAAGAGGCGTATGGAACTCATTGAAATGTTTGATGCGTTCCAATGGGCTCTCTGCCGGTTTATCCTGTCTTTCATAATCCATAAATCCTGTCGGTTTTCCCATCTCTATGCCTCCTATCTTCCGTTCTTGATCATATTAAATGCTTCGATTTTTGCTTTTTCTCTGCTAAGTCCTTTTTCTTCCATCTGGATGATCGTGGACATCATTCTCTCATAGTCTTCCGGAATGATCTTCTTGAATTTTGGCAGATATTCTTTGAAATTATCAAGAATCTTCTTACCTACCTCAGAGTTTGTATAAGCAACATGCTCCTGGATCATTCCTTTTAATTCCTGTACATCATACTTATCTGTGACACGTTCAATGTTGACCATTGCTTTATTTACTTTACGATACAGGCTGTTATCGAGATCTATTACATAGGCAATACCGCCGCTCATTCCGGCTGCAAAGTTCTTTCCAACCTGTCCAAGTACAACAACACATCCACCTGTCATATATTCACATCCGTGATCTCCGACACCTTCTACAACTGCACGTGCACCAGAGTTTCTTACCGCAAAACGTTCTCCGGCAACACCTCCTACAAATGCTTTACCACTTGTAGCTCCGTAAAGAGCAACATTTCCGATAATAATGTTCTCATCTGATTTAAATTTCACACCTTTCGGCTGGCAAACAACCAGTTTTCCACCGGAAAGTCCTTTTCCAAAATAGTCATTACTGTCTCCTGTCAGTTCCAGTGTCAGTCCTCTTGGGATAAATGCTCCAAAGCTCTGACCGCCGGCACCTTTACACTGGATCACATAGCTGTCTTCTTCCAGTCCTTCCGGATATCTTCTTGTGATCTCAGATCCGAAAATTGTTCCGAAAGTACGGTCTGTATTTGTAACATCTACTTCAAGTCCTCTCTTTTCTCCTCTTTCAAGGGCTGGGAGAAGCTGTTTCAATAGTACTTTTTCATCCAACGTCTTGTTAAGTTCAAAATCATAGACTTTCTTTGGATTAAAGATAACACCTTTCTTCTCTTTCGCATATGGATTGTACAGAATCTGTGACAGATCCAGTGTTGCGGCACGCTCTGATGTCGGAACGTCTTTTACTTTCAGAAGATCTGTACGTCCTACCAGTTCATCCACTGTGCGGACACCAAGTTTTGCCATATATTCTCTTAATTCTTCTGCAATAAAACGCATAAAGTTAACAACATATTCCGGTTTTCCGCTGAAACGTTTTCTAAGCTCCGGATTCTGAGTTGCAACACCAACCGGACAAGTATCCAGGTTGCAGACACGCATCATAACACATCCCATTGTTACAAGCGGAGCTGTTGCAAATCCAAACTCTTCTGCTCCAAGGATTGCTGCGATCGCAACATCACGACCACTCATGAGCTTACCATCTGTCTCAATACAGACACGCTCACGCAGACCATTCTGAATCAATGTCTGATGAGTTTCTGCAAGTCCAAGCTCCCACGGAAGTCCTGCATTCTGAATCGAGCTTCTCGGTGCAGCTCCTGTTCCTCCGTCATATCCTGAGATCAGGATAACTCCGGCTCCTGCCTTTGCAACACCGGCAGCGACTGTTCCTACACCTGCTTCTGATACCAGTTTCACAGAAATTCTTGCATTTTTATTTGCATTTTTACAGTCATAGATCAGCTGTGCAAGATCCTCGATTGAATAGATATCATGATGTGGCGGTGGTGAGATCAGGCTCACACCAGGTGTTGAATGACGAGTCTTCGCAATCCATGGATATACCTTTCCACCCGGAAGATGTCCTCCTTCTCCTGGTTTTGCTCCCTGTGCCATCTTGATCTGGATTTCCTGTGCACTGACCAGATACCTGGATGTAACTCCGAATCGGCCGGAAGCAACCTGCTTGATTGCAGAGCATCTGTTTGTGTCAAGACGTTCAATATCCTCTCCTCCTTCCCCGGAGTTTGATTTACCATGAAGCATATTCATGGCGATCGCCATTGTCTCATGTGCTTCTTTTGAAATAGAGCCATAGGACATCGCACCTGTCTTGAATCTTGTTACGATTGAATCTACGCTTTCTACTTCATCAAGCGGTACACTCTTCTTCGGGAAATTGAAATCAAGCTGACCTCTCAGATTGATCTTCTCGCCTTCCTCATCAACCATCTCTGTATACTGCTTGAACATTTCATAATCACCACGTCTTGTGGACTGCTGAAGCATATGGATTGTCTGTGGATTATAGAGATGTTCTTCTCCGCCACTTTTATATTTATGTTTTCCAACACTGTCCAGTGTCATATCAACCTGCAATCCAAGCGGATCGAATGCTTCTGTATGGAAAGCAGTGTAATCTTCTGCAATTTCTTCAATACCGATACCACCAACACGGCTGACTGTATCTGTAAAATAGCGGTTAATAAAATCTGTCTTGAGACCGATTGCTTCAAAAATCTTTGCTCCCTGATAGGACTGGATTGTTGAAATTCCCATCTTGGATGCAATCTTAATAATTCCATGAATTACCGCTGAATTATAATCATCTACTGCTGCATAATAATCTTTGTGAAGCAGATTTGCCTCGATCAGATGACGGATTGACTCATGTGCAAGATATGGATTGATTGCACATGCTCCATATCCAAGCAGTGTTGCAAAATGATGAACCTCTCTAGGCTCTCCACTTTCCAGAATCATCGCGACTGAGGTTCTCTTCTTTGTACGTACCAGATGCTGCTGCAGTCCAGATACTGCCAGAAGTGACGGGATTGCAACGTGATATTCATCTACCTCACGGTCTGTCAGAATCAAAATATTAGCGCCCTCGCGGATCACACGGTCAACTTCAATGAAGAGATACTCTATCGCCTTCTCAAGACTTGTGTTTTTATAATAAGTGATTGGAATCTCTGCAACTTTGAATCCATCCACTTTCATATTTTTAATTTTCAGAAGATCTGTATTTGTCAGGATCGGGTTATTGACTCTGAGCATCTTACAGTTCTCTTCCTTCTGCTCCAGAAGATTACCGTCTGTTCCGACATAAATAGTTGTAGAAGTCACGACTTCCTCACGGATTGCATCGATCGGCGGATTTGTAACCTGTGCAAACAGCTGTTTAAAATATCCGAACAGTGGCTGACGTTTCTGCGAAAGCACGGAAATCGGTGCATCCATTCCCATCGCTGCGGTTCCTTCGGCACCGTTCTTTGCCATTGTCAGAATAGAAGTTTTCACGTCTTCATAAGAATAACCAAACGCTTTCTGAAGCTGTGTACACTCTTCAGCTGTATATTTTGGCACATCCTTATTCGGGATTTTCAAATCCTTCAACTGAATCAGATTACTGTCCAGCCATTCTCCATATGGGAACTGATTTGCATATTTTTCTTTTAATTCCTCATCATCGATCACGCGTCCTGCAACCGTATCAACCAAAAGCATCTTACCCGGGTGAAGTCTTTCTTTCATCACAATCTTGGATGGATCGATATCCAGAACTCCAACCTCTGAAGAAAGAATCAGATTATCATCATCTGTAATGTAATATCTGGAAGGGCGAAGTCCGTTACGGTCAAGCACAGCTCCCATAACATCTCCATCTGAGAACAGGATAGACGCCGGACCATCCCATGGCTCCATCATTGTTGCATAATACTGATAGAAATCTTTCTTGTTCTGGGACATCTCTTTATTGTTGATCCATGGTTCTGGAATACAGATCATAACTGCAAGCGGAAGATCCATTCCACTCATCACCATGAATTCTAATGCATTATCAAGCATCGCGGAATCAGATCCGGAAGTATTGATCGCAGGAAGCACCTTGTGGAGTTCACCTTTCAGACATCCTGCCTCCATTGTCTCTTCACGGGCACGCATCTTATCTGCATTACCACGGATCGTATTGATTTCTCCGTTGTGGACCATAAAGCGGTTCGGATGCGCTCTCTGCCAGCTTGGTGCAGTATTTGTACTGAATCTGGAATGCACCATTGCAATTGCAGAAATAAATTCTTCGTCCTGCAGATCTTCAAAGAAAAGTCTCAGCTGTCCTACAAGGAACATTCCTTTGTAAACGATTGTTCTACTGGAAAGTGAAACAACATAAGTGTCATCACTGCTCTGTTCGAAAATTCTTCTGACTACATACAGTCGACGATCAAAATCAATTCCTCTCTCGTATTTTGCAGGGCGTTCAATAAATGCCTGCATAATACATGGCATGCAATCTACCGCTGTCTTTCCAAGAATGTCCGGATGAATCGGAACTTCTCTCCAGCCCAAAAGTTTCAGTCCTTCTTTTTTTACAATAACTTCGAAAATCTTTTTCGCCTGATTGCGTTTTAATTCATCCTGCGGAAGAAAGAACATACCTACGCCGTAATCTCTTTCATCTTTCAGCTTAATTCCAAGTGGCTGACAGACTTTCTTGAAAAATCCATGAGGAATCTGTGTCAGAATACCCACGCCATCTCCTGTCTTTCCTTCTGCATCTTTTCCGGCTCTGTGCTCAAGTTGTTCTACAATACTCAAGGCTCCTGCCACTGTACTATGTGTCTTTTTGCCTTTGATATTGACAATTGCACCAATACCACAGTTATCATGTTCAAAACTTTCGCGGTAAAGACCACGATTCTGACTTTCCATTTCTTTCCTCATAGTCGCTATCCTTTCTTCCTGTAATCTAAAGTTTACTTTAAAATCTTCTTTATTCGGCGCATTCAATCATTTCTTTCTCACGTCGTGTAAAACTTTTTCTAGAATATACACCCTTTTACCCAGGCTGTAAATAGGGAAATCCTTGTGAATTGTCTGATTATTTGATTTTTCATTGATTTTATTTGAATAGTCAGATTATTTTGATTTCCTTATAAAAATAATATTAATTATTAAGATT
>OOCY01000716.1_pt1 | contig 23346 bp, 18 predicted proteins | sample 1671291 | NCBI WGS metagenome assembly OOCY01 (sample SAMN06348141, study PRJEB24527) | human gut metagenome | biome: human gut; feature: ankylosing spondylitis patient; material: feces | host: Homo sapiens | place: China | collected 2015-10 | reverse complement strand
CGGAGAAGCCCAAAAAATGCGTTTAGCGAAGCGGCTAGCATTTTTGGGCTTCGACAACCCCTTCGGGGTCTGAAAGGGGCGAGCAGCCCCTTTCTCGTGGGTCCAGCGCGTCGAAATCGCTGGTGGTTTTCTGGTTCTCTTTTGACATCAAAAGAGAACAATTAGCCTTAATGAAAAAGCGCTCTGCCCCGCGCACAGGCGCGAGAACCATTTCTGGTTCTCTTTTGGCGCGCAAAAGAGAACTTTAGCTTCTCTTTGCCGCCAGCGCAATACTCAGCTGTGCCACATCCGACGGCGACACGCCGGGAATGCGTCCCGCCTGCCCCAGATTTTTCGGGCGGATGCGGGCCAGCTTCTCGCGGGCTTCCAATGTCAGGCCGGTGAGCTCTGTGTAAGAGAAATCCTCCGGGATGAGGGTCTTCTCGTGGCGGGCCGCCTCGTGTATCATCCGGTCCTGCCGGGCAATGTAACCCGCGTACTTGATTTCAGTTTCCAGACGCTCGGCCAGCATGGGCGTGATGCCCTCACCCCAGCCGATCATGCCCGCGATGAGCGGATAGTCGATCTCCGGCCGGCGCAGCAGCTCTTCGGCAATGCCGCCCTCCGCCGCCGGGGCGAGGCCCGCTGCTTCCATCGCGGCGCGCAGGTCCGCCGTGCGCAGATGGGCGTCATGCAGACGGCGGCGCTCTGCGTCCAGCACAGCCTGCGTCTGCTGGTACTTTGTCCAGCGGTCATCCTGCACGAGGCCGTATTCCCTGCCGATGGGCGTCAATCGGGTGTCGGCGTTGTCCTGACGGAGGGTCAGCCGGTACTCGCTGCGGCTGGTCATCATCCGGTAGGGGTCCATGACGCCCTTGGTCACAAGGTCATCCACCAGCGTGCCGAGATAGCTCGACTGCCTGGGCAGGATGAGCTGGCTTTCGCCCAATGCGTTCCGGGCAGCGTTCAGACCGGCCAGCAGACCCTGCGCGGCAGCTTCCTCGTAGCCCGAGGTGCCGTTGAACTGTCCCGCACCGTAGAGGCCCCGCACCACCTTGCTTTCCAGCGTGGCTTCGAGGCTGGTGGGGTCTACGCAGTCGTACTCGATGGCGTAGGCCGGGCGCATGATCTCAATATTCTCGAAGCCCTTGATGCTCCGGTAGAATGCATTCTGCACATCTTCCGGCAGACTGCTGGACGCACCCTGCAGATACATTTCCTCGGTATTCTCACCGCAGGGCTCCACGAAGATGGGATGCCGGTCCTTCCCTGCAAACCGCACTACCTTGTCCTCGATCGACGGGCAGTAGCGCGGGCCGACGCCCTCGATCATGCCGCCGTAGAGCGGGCTGCGCTGGATATTGTCCAGAATGATTCTGTGCGTCTCAGGGTTGGTGTAGGCGATCCAGCACTCCACTTTGTTGTGCATAGGGGCATCAGTCATGAAGCTGAAAGGCTGAAGTTCATTGTCCGGGTCGCCGGGCTGGCATTCCAGCTTAGAGAAGTCGATGCTCCGCCGATGCACCCGGGCAGGCGTGCCGGTCTTGAAGCGGCGCAGCGGCAGACCGGCGGCTTTCAGGCTCTCGGTGAGGGCGTTGGCCGCGTGCATCCCGTCGGGGCCGGAGGCGTACCATGCATCGCCCACAAAAATTTTTCCGCCGAGGTTGGTGCCGGTGGCGATGACCACGCACTTTGCGCCATACTCCCCGTTCAGCTGGGTGACGACGCCCTTCACATGGCCATCCTCCACCTCGATGGAAATGATTTCCGCCTGATGGATGGCCAGCCCCGGCGTCAGCTCAAGGGCGTGCTTCATATATTCATGATAGCGCTTGCGGTCGGTCTGGACGCGCAGAGCGTGGACAGCGGGACCTTTGCCCTTGTTGAGCATCCGGCTCTGTAAATAGGTGGCATCTGCCGCAAGGCCCATCACGCCGCCAAGAGCATCCAATTCGCGTACCAACGTACCTTTTGCCGTTCCGCCGATGCTGGGGTTGCAGGGCATATTGCCGATGGCGTCCAAGCTCATCGTGAACACCGCCGTCTTTGCGCCCAGCATCGCGGCAGCATGGGCCGCCTCAATGCCCGCATGGCCGGCACCGATGACGATAACGTCGTAGTCTCCTAAATGGTTCATTGTTGTCTATTTTTTCCTCTGAGTTTTTATGTGCATATCGCGCCTGTGCGCGGGGCAGAGCGCTTTTTCATTAAGGCTGATTGTTCTCTTTTGATGTCAAAAGAGAACCAGAAAACCACCAGCGATTTCGACGCGCTGGACCCACGAGAAAGGGGCTGCTCGCCCCTTTCAGACCCCGAAGGGGAAGTCGAAGTGGAAAAATGCTAGCCGCTTCGCTTAACGCATTTTTCTCACTTCTCCGATTTACGGCTTCGCCGAGGGTGTTACGTTTCTGCTGGACGTTATGTCCAGCAAGGGCGTAAAGTCTGCTGCGGAGCAGCAAATCGGCGGAGGCTCAAAATGCGGTTAAGAGATCTTCACGCCGAATGGCGTGAATCTCCAGCATTTTGAGTTGGAGCCCACCTCTCCGGGGTTACTAGGGGCGAGCAGCCCCTAGTTCGTGCCTCCCGCGCCTCGAAAGTAGCGGGCACTTTTCTGGTTCTCTTTTGGTGCGCAAAAGAGAACTAAGCCCTGCGTAAAATTGATTTTTATTTCCCCACGCAGAATCTCTCAAACACCTCATTGATGACCGCCTCCGAGGCGTTCTCCCCTGTCAGCTCACAAAGTGCATCCAGCGCGTCGTCCACGCAGACCGACACGGCGTCCAGCCCGAGTCCCTGCGCGGCGTCCAGCGCTCCGGCCACGGCATCCCGGGCGCGGGTGGCAGCGGAAAGCTGCCGCTGTCCCGAAAGGCTGGCAGCGTGGGGGTCGATTTGGTTGGTCCCCAGCAGGCGAGCTACCGCCGCCGCGATGACCTTCCGCGCCCCTTCTTCCTGACAGCAGACCGGCAGCACCATCGCAAAATAGGGTGCGATGAGCTCGGCGTCGAACCGGGTGGGCTTGTCCTCTTTATTGACCAGCGCGATGGCCGGACGACCCGCGCAGCGCTGAGCCAGCTCCAGGTCCTCCCGGGTCGGGCGCTCCGAGCCGTCGAAGACGGCGAGGATAAGCCCCGCCTCGTCCAGCTTCTTCCAGCTGCGGCGGATGCCTTCGGCTTCGATCTCGTCTTCCGTCTGGCGCAGACCGGCGGTATCGAAGAGATTCAGCCGGACGTCGCCCAGCTGAACAGCCTGCTCCACCACGTCACGGGTGGTTCCGGCCACCGGCGTGACGATGGCCCGGTCGAATCCGGCCAGCAGGTTGAGCAGGGTGGATTTGCCCGCATTGGGCTTGCCCACGATGGCACAGTCCACGCCCTCGCGGAGGACAGCGCCTGCATCGTAGCTCTGGATGAGGGCGTCCAGCTCCTGCTCTACCCCGCCTAAAACGTCGCAGAGATGGCTTTGGCTCAGTTCCGGGACATCTTCCTCAGGGAAATCCACCCAGGCGGCCAGATGGGCCTGCAAGGCCGTCAGAGCATCTTTCTGGGCCGCTATCTTCCGGGCCAGCGCACCGTTCAGGGAGGCATTTGCCAGCGCGGCCCCCTGTCGGCCATCGGCGGAGATGATGTCCATGACGGCTTCGGCCTGGGTCAGACTGAGCTTGCCGTTCAGGAAAGCGCGGCGGGTGTACTCGCCGGGAGCGGCAGGCGACGCGCCCGCCGCAATGCAGGCTTCCACCAGCCGCCGGGCGACAGCACTGCCGCCGTGGCAGGAAAGCTCCACCACATCCTCGCCGGTGTAGCTGTGGGGCGCGCGGAAAAACAGCGCCACGCCCTCATCGAAAGCCTCTTCCCCCTCCACGAATGCACCGAACATGGCGGTATAGCCTTTGGCGTCCGCGACTTTTTTGGCCGGGTTGGCCGGACGGAACACCTTCGCCGCCACTTCATAGCTTTCTGGGCCGGACAGCCGCACGATGGCGATGCCGCCCGCACCCGGAGCGGTAGCAATGGCCGCAATGGTCGAATGCTGCATCTTCTCCCCTCCTTATGCGCAGATGAATACAGTATATTCTACCACGAACCGCCAAAAAAAGAAATATGCTGCGCAAAAAAGGGTGTGCAGCCCCTAAGAGACTGCACACCCCGTTGCGTGTGAAAGAAAAATCAGAATGCGGCAATATCGGCCGTAGTGATGGCCTTGCCGGGCAGGGTGCGGCTGTCGGCGTTCTCCGACAGAGCCAGCTTGCCCTCGCGCAGCAGCTTGACGGCCTTCTCGTGGTCAGCAGCGTTCCAGTTGTCGCCCACGAGCTTCCAGTTGTTGTCCACGTGCGGCTCGATGGTGCCGCCCTTGACGGTGCGGATGTACTCGCCCAGCAGTTCGCGGATGCCGCCCACATCGCCGCGCACGTCGATCTCCAGCAGCTTGGGCAGCTCGTCGCCCTCCTTGAAGATGTCGGCATAAGCCAGCAGCTGGGTGGTGGCACGGTAGTTGTTGACGGCCACCACGAAGCTGTCATCGTCCTCCACCGGACGGCCATCCATCCAGGTCAGGTTCTGGATGCGGTTGCCGGGCTGCTTGGAGATGTCGAGGTCATACTTGACGCCTGCAAAGGCATCGTACAGGTAGTAGCGGACGGAAGAGTCGAATGCGATGGTCACATCGCCCGGCTCCCAGGTCTTGAAGAAGGCAGCAGACCACTCCATGAACTGACGCAGCTGCCAACCGTTCATCTGCAGCTTGTACAGGGTGTTCTGGTAGGTGTAGATGCTTGCCATGTCGCACTTGCGGATGGTGCCCTCGCGCATCTGGGAGGTCATGGAGGTCAGAGCCGTTGCGGCCACCTGAGCGCCGGTGTAGTACATCTGTACCTCGTTGATGAAGTCCAGCAGAGCGGTATCCTGCACCATGGCCTGCGGCAGGCAGTCGATCTCGTTTTCGGGGGCCAGATCACCGCCGACCAGCTGGCCGATGGGGGTCACGGCGTCGTCCTTGGCGCGCTGGTCGTACTCTGCCAGCAGAGCAGTCAGCTCGGGGTCGGGAGCGTAGTCCTTGATGATCAGGTTCTCAGAGGTACGGTCCTTCACCTTCCACTTACCGTTCAGGCCGCGCTCCAGATAGACGTGGATGTCGGAGACGGTGGCACCGGCATTCTTGTTCTCGACCACCAGCACGCCGTTGATCATCTTGTTGGGGATGCTCTTGTGGCCGTGAGCGGCGACGATGACGTCGAACTCGGGGCAGGCATTTGCCAGGTCGGTGACGCCGGAGCCATAGACGCCGTACTCATTGTCAACATCCATATGCATAACGCCGATGATGACATCCACATCGTTCTTGATCTTATCAATGATCTTGCGGCTCTCGTCCACCGGGTTGGTGACAGTCCAGCCCTCGAGGTTCTTGGCGTCCCAGCGGGTGATGTTGGGAGTGACCATACCGATGACGCCGATCTTGACGCCGCCCTTGTTGATGATGGTGTAGCCGTCAGCCAGAGGCTTGCCTTCGGGGCTGTAGACGTTGCCGGTCAGCACCTTGGCCTTCTGCTGGGAGAGCACCTTTTCCAGCGTGGCCATGCCATAGTTGTACTCATGGTTGCCGGTGACGTAGACATCGTAGCCGATGGCGTTCTGAGCAGCGATCATGGGGTGGACATCGTCGTTCAGGAACAGCTCAGCGGAGTTTGCCTGAATGGTGTCGCCTGCATCCACGACCAGCGTGGTCTTGGTGCGGTTCTCCTTGATGGCAGTTGCCTGCTGGGCCACGCTGCCGGAGGCGTCGGCCTTGTTGGCGGCGTAATCCCAGGGGTCAAACTTACCGTGGGTATCGCTGGTGGCAAGGATCTGCAGGTCCATGCTCCACAGGTCTTTGATGCCGGCAGCGGAAGCAGCCGGGACCAGACCGCTCATTGCGGCGGCGGTAGCCGATGCACCGGCCACGCGCAGGAAATTACGGCGGGAAATCTTATTCTGTTCCATAATAATTCCTCTCTTTTTTGCTTGGTATACACTCCGAAGCATTTGTAGCTCTAGTATAAGGCTTGCCGATATTGTTTTACAATGTACAAATAGGAGAAAAATTTCTTCCGGAATTGGACATGTTCTCCAATTTTTCGATAAGAACGACTTTTCTTTCGAAATCATTCTTTCAGATTTGCTTTTCATCGTAAACCATCTTCACGCAAAAGATGTGTAAATTTATAGTGTTCCTCGTACAAAAAAAGACCCTCCCCTGCACGGCTTCCGCCATGCGGGAGAGGGTCTTATCCTTCAGCTTTTACAGCTCGATCTTGCCGAAGCTCAGATCAGCGAAGTCATCCACACGCTCGGTGCGCTTGGGTGCCACAGGGGCAGCATTCTCGGCATCGCGCGGGGTGTAGGTGCGCTCAGGCACATTGGAGCGGTAACCGCCCCGGCCTCCATTGCCATTGCGCGGGCCGCGGCCATTCCGGTCACCACGGCGCTCACCGCCGCGATGATAGCCGCCATTGCGGCCATTGCCGTTGCGGTCACGGCCGCCGCGGGGTCCGCGGGGACGTGCATTTGCGCTCTCGGCCACAGCGTTGGGGTCGGTGGAGTAGATGACCACACGGCGGTCACGGCCCTCGCCCTTGCTCTCGCTGCGGACGCCCTCCATCTTGCCGATGGCAGAGTGGATAATGCGGCGCTCGTAGGGGTTCATGGGCTCCATAGCAAAGCTGCGGCCGGTGCGGCGCACCTTGGCACCGATGCGCTGTGCCAGTGCGGTCAGGTCGCTCTCGCGCTTGTCGCGGTAGCCGGCCACGTCGAGGCCCAGCTTGATGTAGTCGCCCTCGAGGCGGTTTGCCACGAGGCTTGCCAGATAGGACAGGCTCTCCATCGTCTCGCCGCGGCGGCCGATGAGGGCGCCCATCTTCTCGCCGTCCAGACGGATGATGGTAGCCTCACCCTTCTGCACAGCGCTGAACTTGACGTCCTGCACGCCCATCTTCTCGATGACTTCCTGCAGGTAGTCCACAGCGGCCTTGACCTTGGCGTTCTCCTCGATGTTGATGGGGACTTCCACCTCTTCGCCCTCTGCGGCGGGAGCAGCCTGCTCTTCGGCAGGGGCAGCTTCCTCAGCGGGAGCGGCAGGCTCTTCCACAGCAGCGGGAGCCTCAGGGGCAGTCTCTTCGACGACAGGCTCAGCCGCCACAGGGGCAGCCTTCTCCTCCGCAACGGGAGCGGGCTCCTCAACGGGGGCAGCAGGAGCTGCCGCAGGCTCGTCCGGCAGCTCGACGCTGACGCGGACCTTGGCGGGAGTGAGCTTCAGGCCCAGAAAACCGGTCTTCTGGGGCATTTCCAGCACTTCGTAGCTGACGTTGATGTCGTCCTTTTCCACGCCCAGCAGAGCGCAGGCGTTGGTGCGTGCTTCATCGACCGTCTTGCCGGTCGCTTCCTGCGTACGGATCATAACCGTCAATCCTCCTTTTTGTTCTGCAGCTCGCTCAGCGGGACAGTGCGCTCGTCCTTGTAGCGCTCAGCATCCTGCTGGCGGGCATACTCGAGGCGGCGCTTGTTCATCTCGCTGGCGGAGATGTTCTTTTCCACGACCTCACCGGTCTTCTCGTCCTGGATCTTGATGGTGGTGCTCTTCACGCCGCGCTTCTCTTCCTTCCTGCGGGAAGCGATCTCGGCCTTGACCTGCTCCTTCATCTTCTCGGGGTCATAGATCTTGCGCATGACCTGGGTCTGGACGGTCATCACGATGTTGGAAATGACGTAGTACAGAGAGAATGCGCAGGGAACGGTAAAGCAGAAGAAGACGTACATCAGAGGCATCATATACATGGTCAGCTTCATGCTGCCCTGCATCTCCTGGCCGGAGGCCTTCATGCTGATGTGGGTGGAGATGAACATGGTGACGACAGCCAGGATGGGGAAGATCAGCAGGGGCAGGTTGTCTGCTGCCAGGCTGTACTGCGGCACACGGGTCAGGTCGATGCCGAAGAAGTCCATGTGCTGGCCGAACTCGGTGATGGTGTTCAGCTGGTCTGCGGTGAACACAGAGGTGACTGTGGACTCACCGGCCAGCACCTGTGCGATGATATTGGTGTCGCGGGTCACCTGAGTGAAGCTGATGCCCAGAGCGGTCATGGCATCGCCTGCGGCGGTGATGGCCTCGGCGCCGATGTGGAAGATGCGCTGCAGCGGGCGGTACACGACCTCGATGACGCCGAACATGACGAGGAAGTTGACCAGCATGGGCATACAGCCGGCGGTGGGCTTATAGCCAAACTCCTGCTGCAGCTTGAGCAGCTCTTCCTGCTGCTTTTCGGGCTTGTCCTTGTACTTTTTCTGGATGTCGGCGATCATCGGCTGGAAAGCGGACATCTTGGCCATGCTCTTCTGCTGGTTGAGCTGCAGAGGGATGCTGAGCAGGCGGATGACGATGGTGAAGATGATGATGTCCCAGCCGTAGTTCGGGATGAGGTTGTAGATCCACTCCATCACATAGCCGAGAGGTACACCGAGGATGTACAAAATATTCATGTCTCTGTCCATTCTGCCCCGCCTGTGGTGCGGGACGGTTATTTTTATCGTAGGACACGCCGCCCACAGTTCAGCACGTCACAAGAAGCAATTATAATAGCTTTTCCTCTCAGCCTCCCCTCGCCAGGGGAGGTGGCACGCCGCAGGCGTGACGGAGAGGTCTTCCCCGCTTCAGCGCTCTTCCAAAGAGCATCGGCGAAGAGGTTTTCCACTTATTTTTCGTGTCTGGTGGAAAACAGAGCCGAGGCCGAGAGATGCCGGGCCGGATTTTTCCAGCGGCCCTTTTCCGGCACAGGGTCGTAGCCCCAGCGGCCCAGCGGATTGCACCGGGCGATGCGCCATGCCGTCAGCAGCAGCCCTTTGACGCAGCCGTGGGTGCGGATGGCCTCGATGCCGTACTGGCTGCAGGAGGGCGAAAAGCGGCAGTTCCGGCCCAGCCCCGGGCTGATGAACTTCTGGTAGAGCCGGATGAGCCCGCAGAGGGCTTTCTGAAAGATGCTCACGCCTCGGGCTTCCGGACCGGCGGCAGGGTGGCTGGGGGCTTTGCGCCCGGCTGTTTTGCCTTATCCGGCAGGCCGGCCTGGGCAAAGAGCTTCGCCACGATGGCGCTGAGCTGCCAGCTCTTGAGCCGGGGGGTCATGCCCCGGGCCACGAAAACGAGGTCGTAGCCGCCGATGTTGTAGTCGAGATGCTCGTCGATGGCGGCCTTCATGACGCGGCGGGCGCGGTTGCGCTGCACGGCGTGGCCGATCTTTTTGGTGGCCGTCAGGCCCACCCGGGTGCGCTTGCTCCGTGTTTTGAGCACGTAGAGCACCAGCGCCTGGTTGACATAGGACTTGCCGCGGGCATACACGCGGCCAAACTCGCCGTTGCGGCGGATGGGACGATAGCGCATCCTGTGCGCCTCCCTTCAGGTGATGTGGGAGCACCGCCCGGAAAAAAGCAATGCTCAGTGTTCAGTATAGCAAAAAAACGCCGACATGAAAAGCTCATCCGGGCGTTTTCTCTGCCAAATCTTTGACAGTTTTTTTAGGCAATGCGACTATTCACCGCAGCTTTCCGACCTTTTTTCCCGAATGCCGGGTAAAAAAATAAGACCGCCAATCCAATATCAGCGGCCTTTTTGCGCATATTCCATTCTGCGCCGGACCTGATGCATACTGCTCAGGATCAGACGGTCAGGCTCTTGCGGCCCTTAGCACGGCGTGCGTTGATGACCTTGCGGCCGTTCTTGGTGCTCATGCGGGTCAGGAAGCCATGAACTTCCTTGCGCTGACGCTTCTTGGGCTGAAAAGTTCTCTTCATGGTGTATTTCCTCCGTAAAAACTCGTCCCCGGTATGGGGTCTATTCTGGTCCCAAAATGGGGACAGGCTTGCAATTCAACAGTATATCGCACACTATGGCCTTCTGTCAAGCATTTTTTTCGCTTTCCTTCAAACTTTTTTGAAAAACCTCTGTGGAGAAACTTTCAACTTTTTCACCCATTTCCCGTGGAAAACTTTTTATCCACAATATCTTGTGGCTTTTCTCCGCCTTGGACACAAGGCCATTTCCCAGACGCAGGTATGTCTTTTTTATGTATTATAAATTACCTTATATAATATAGACGCAGGGGGATTTTTGTGGTATACTAACCTGGTATCAGCAGCATTGTTGAAAACTTCAATGGAGTGGATGTACTATGGATTCTTTCAAGGACGTTTTAGAGGCTGCCCAGAGCTACTGCAAGGCGCAGATGGCGGAGCCGACGTATAATCTCTATATCGACGGGTTGGAGCCTATCAGCTTTGAGGACTCCAGCCATATCACCCTCTCGGTGCGCAACGACTTCATCTGCAAGATCGTAACGGACCGTTATCTCGGCCTGCTCAAAGAGGCCTTCAAGACAGTGCTGGGCTTTGACGTGGACATCACCCTCGTCGTCCCCAGCACGCCGCCCCACGAAGTGGTGCTGGCCCAGCAGTACGAGGCGAACCCCGCCTCCCCGCAGGGCAACTATGAATTCACCTTCGAGAACTTCATCAAAGGCCCATCCAACCAGTTTGCGTTTGCTGCGGCGCAGGCTGTTGCGGCCAACCCCTCCGGTGCCTACAACCCGTTGTTCATCTACGGCGGCTCGGGCCTCGGCAAGACCCATCTGCTGACGGCCATCCAGACCGAGATCAAGCGCACCCACCCCGACTTCGTCATCATGTATGTCACCTGTGAGCAGTTTACCAACGAGCTGATCGCGGCCATCCGCGCCGGCAGCACCGAGGACTTCCGGATGAAGTACCGCGTGGCCGACCTGCTGCTGGTGGACGACATCCAGTTCATCGCGGGCAAGGAGTCCACCCAGGAAGAATTCTTCCATACCTTCAACTCCCTCCACGATGCCCACAAGCAGATCGTCATCGCGTCTGACCGCCCGGCCAAGGAGATCAAGAGCCTGGAAGAGCGTCTGCGCACCCGCTTCGAGTGGGGCCTGACCGCCGACGTCCAGCCGCCGGATTTCGAGACCCGTGTGGCCATCGTCAAGCGCAAGGCGGAGCTTCTCCACCTCGACCTGCCCGAGGATGTGGCCGAGTTCATCGCCAACCATCTGAAAAATAACATCCGCCAGCTGGAAGGCGCGGTCAAAAAGCTCAACGCCTACTATATGCTCGAGGGCATCCAGCCGGTCATCAGCGTGGCACAGAATGCCATCAAGGACATCCTCAACGAGACCCAGCCCGTGCCTGTCACCATCGAGAAGATCGTGGGCGAGGTATCCCGCACCTTCAACGTCTCCCCTGCCGACATCCGCGGCACCAAGCGGAACGCCAATGTGGCCTCCGCCCGCCGCGTGGCCATCTACATCCTGCGCGAGGTCACCGGCATGAGCATGGAGGAGATCGGCCGGGAGTTCTCGGGCCGTGACCATTCCACCATCGTCTACTCCCTCAAGACCATGGAGCGGGACATGAAGAATGACCAGCACCTGCGGGAGACGGTGAGCGACATCATCAAGAATGTGAAGGCTTAACGCACCAGAGCCGGTATAAAAGTCATACTCATTCAGGGGTCAAACCCCAAAATATGGGGAGAAAGAGGAACAAAAAGGGGAAAATAGACCCAGATATTGTGGTGAAAGGCCGAAACTTTCCACTCTTTCCACATGGTTTTCAACATTCAACTTCCGTTTTTCACAGCGGATGTGGAAAGAATCACCGCTCTTCCCGATTCAACATTCCATTCACAGTTCCTCAACATCTCCGTGGAAAACCAAATCCCCGCATCCCGGCAAGGGTTTGCAGAGTTTTCCACATCTTCCCCACCCCCTACTACGATTACTACAACAAGTTCAATAAAGAAAACAGGTTTTTGCATCGGATCCCATGAGGAACGACAGCAAAACTGACGCAAAAAAGGAGAGAAGAAGATTTGAACATCATCTGCGACAAAACTCTTCTGAGTGCAGCCATTGACGGCGTATCCAAAGCAGTCACTCTGCGCTCTACCATCCCGGTACTGGAGGGCATTTTACTGAAGGCAGAAGGCTTCCAGCTGACCCTCACCGGCTACGACCTCGAAATGGGCATCGTGACCACCATCGAAGCCAATGTCAAAGAACCCGGTGAGATCGTGCTGAATGCCAAGCTGCTCAGCAGCATGATCAGCCGGATGCCGGCAGGCCAGATCACCATCCAGTCTGCCGATAATGGCAAGACCACCATCCAGAGCGGTGTGGCGCAGTTCGAGATCCAGTCCATGTCGGCCACCGATTTCCCCGAGCTGCCCAATACCGGCGCCGAGGAGACCCTGACCATCAAGACCGGCGTGCTCCGCGATATGATCGACCGCACCCTCTACGCTGTCAGCCAGGATGAGAAAAAACCTGCGCATACCGGTGAACTTTTTGAGATAGAGCCGGATAAAATGACCATCGTTGCCCTGGACGGCTACCGTCTGGCCATCGTGGAACGGCCCGTCACTGCCGTCAAGGACATCCGAATCATCGTCCCCAGCAAGACCATGACCGAAGTGTCTCATCTGCTGCCCAACGACGACGAAGAGCCGGTCCACATCTGTGCCAACCGCCGCTACGTCGTGTTCATGACCGCCGGCTACACCATCATGAGCCGCCTCATCGAGGGCGAGTTCCTCAACTATCACAACGTCATTCCGGCAGGCAGCCGCACCCGTGTGACCATCGACACTAAGGAGTTCATCGAGACCATCGAGCGCGCTTCTCTGATTATTACAGAGCGTTTAAAAAATCCCCTCCGCATCACTTTTACAGAGGGTAAAGTCGTCGTCCGCTGCCAGACCAATCTGGGCCGCGTCGTCGATGAGTTCAACGCCGAGTGCGAGGGCGACGAGGTGGAGATCGGCTTCAACAACCGCTACCTGTTGGACGCGCTGCGCAATGCCCGCACCGAGAAAGTGCGGATGGAGATCAGCGGCCCGCTGAGCCCGGTGAAAGTGCTGCCGGTGGAGGGCAATGACTTCCTGTATCTGGTCCTGCCCGTCCGCTTCAAAAACGACTGAGAGGCGTAATAAAATGCAAAAGATCCTCATCCATACCGAATTTATCAAGCTGGACGCCCTGCTGAAATATGCGGGCCTGTGCGAGACCGGCGGCGAAGCCAAGGAGCTCGTTCAGGGCGGGGCCGTGAAGGTCAACGGCGAAGTCTGCACCATGCGCGGCAAGAAGTGCCGCCCGGGCGATACCGTGGAGCTGGACGGCCAGACCATCGAGATCGGGATGGGCGGCTGATGCGGCTGCTCTCTCTCGAAGTCGAAAATTACCGGAACATCGCCGCGGCCAGCCTGACGCCGGGCCGGGAGCTGACTGTCATCTGCGGCAACAACGGCCAGGGCAAGACGAACCTCCTGGAAGCCATCTGGCTGCTCACCGGCGGCAAGAGCTTCCGGGGCGGCAAGGACGCAGAGCTGGTGCGCCGGGGCGAACCCTTCGCCGTACTCAAAGCGTCCACCCTCCGCGCACAGCAGGAAGAGCAGGAAAAGGAAGAGCCGAACCGCGTCCGCCTGACGGTGGGCGCGCCGGATTCCCCCCGCCCGGGCCGGACAGTCTCGGTGAACGGGGGCGCAGTCAAGAGGGCAGCAAGCCTTGCGGGCAGCTTCCCGGCGGTGGTTTTCGACCCCGGACACCTGAGTCTCGTGAAGGGTGCGCCGGAAGGGCGGCGGAAATTTCTGGACGCTGCCCTCTGCCAGCTCTACCCCGGCTACCTGACCCTCTACCGCCGCTATGTCCGGGCCTTGCAGCAGAAAAACGCGCTGCTTCGACGCTCTTCCAATGGCATTGAGCGGCCTTATGCCGAAAAGCGGGCCTTGTTAGAGGTGCTGAATGTGGAGCTTGCCCAGCAGGGCGAGGCCATCCAGCAGCGGCGCAGAGCCTATCTCGCCGCCCTCTCCCCGCTGGCCTGTGCCAACTATGAGGAGCTTTCCCGCGGGGCGGAAACACTGAGTCTGCGGTATGCGGCCCAGTTCGAGCCGGGCGGTCTGGCCCAGCTTCTGCGGCAGAAAATGCCCGAAGAGCTGCGGGCCGGGCAGAGTCTCTGCGGCCCTCACCGGGAAGATCTGGACCTTCTTCTGGATGGTCAGCCTGCAAAAGTGTATGCGAGTCAGGGACAGCAGCGGAGCGTCGTGCTCAGCCTGAAAATGGCCGAAGCCGCCGCAGCTGCCTCCATCACGGGCGAACACCCGGTGATGCTGCTGGACGACGTGCTCAGCGAGCTGGACGATGGCCGCAAGCAGTATCTGCTCACCCGGATGCGGGAAAAGCAGACCTTCGTGACCAGCTGCGATGACACTGCTTTCCTCAAAACGGACGGCGAGGTCTACCGGATGAACGGCGGCGTGCTGACGAAAGTGTGATGCAATGTATGTACACCTTGGCCGCGATTATGTCCTGAACGACCGGGACATCATCGGCATCTTCAATCTGGAAACGACGACCATCTCACCCCGGGGGCGGGAGTTTCTGAACTATGCCCAGAAAAACGGGGCGGTGGTGAGCCTGTCCGATGAGCTGCCCCAGAGCTATGTGCTGGCAGATTCCCCGGTGGATACGATCTATCTCTCGGAGCTGTCGCCGGCTGCGCTCAAACGGCGCACGGAGATGAAACTGGAATAAGCCAACCAGCGATTGATCGCTTTTACAAATAGTAACGAAAAAACGAAACAAAACAAAAGGGAGAAAGGAAATGGCAGAGGAAATCATTACCAGTACCAACGCAGAAACTGCGACGGACCATGAATACAACGCCAGTGAGATCCAGGTCCTGAAAGGCCTGGAGGCAGTGCGCAAGCGCCCCGGTATGTATATCGGCTCCACCGGCGAGCGGGGCCTGCACCATCTGGTGTACGAGATCGTGGACAACGCCATCGACGAGGCTCTGGCCGGTTACTGCGACCACATCGAGGTCAAGATCCTGAAGGGCGACATCATTCAGGTCACGGACAATGGCCGCGGCATCCCCGTGGACATCCAGGCTGATACCGGTCTGCCTGCCGTCACCGTCGTCTATACCATCCTCCACGCCGGCGGCAAGTTCGGCGGCGAGAACTCCGGCTACAAGGTGGCCGGCGGCCTGCACGGCGTCGGCGCGTCCGTCGTCAACGCCTGCTCGGAGTGGCTGACCGTCAACGTCCGCCGCGACGGCCACGAGTACGAGCAGACCTTCCGCCGCGGCGACCCGGACGGCCCGCTGAAGTGCATCGGCACCGTGGACCCCAGTGTCACCGGCACCCGCGTCACCTTCAAGCCCGACCCGGAGATGTTCAAGGACACCACCGTCTACAACTTCGAAACGCTGGAAAAGCGCCTGCGGGAAGAGAGCTTCCTGAACGCCGGTGTGAAGATCACCCTGACCGACGAGCGCGAGCTCTACACCCCCGTCCTCGAGGACGGCAAGGAGGGCGAACCCACCTACCGCACCGAGGTCATGTGCTACGAGGGCGGCATCAAGAGCTTCGTCACCTATCTGGGCGAGAAGCGCGACCTCGAGGTGCTCCACCCCAACGTCATCTACCTCAAGGGACAGACCGACCGGGGCATGGCAGAGATCGCCTTGCAGTATAATTCCAGCTACAATGAGCTGCTGCTGAGCTTCGCCAACAACGTCAACACCCCCGACGGCGGCACCCACGAAGAGGGCTTCCGCAGCAGCCTGACCCGCGTCTTCAACGACTATGGCCGCAGCCACGGTCTGCTGAAGGACAAGGACGAGAACCTTTCCGGCGCTGACGTCCGTGAGGGCCTCATCTGCGTGATCTCCGTCAAGCTGCAGGAGGCCGAGTTCGAGGGCCAGACCAAGGCAAAGCTGGGCAATACGGAAATTCGGACCCTCGTCTCCAACATGGTCTACTCCAAGCTGATGGAGTTCTTCGAGGAGAACCCCGGCGTGGCCAAGGCCATCTTCGAAAAGGCCACCCAGGCCGCCCGCGCCCGCGCCGCTGCCAAGAAGGCCCGTGAGCTGGTGCGCCGCAAGAGCGCCCTAGAGACCAGCCGGATGCCCGGCAAGCTGGCAGACTGCCGCGAAAAAGACCCCACCCGCACCGAGATCTTCATCGTCGAGGGTGATTCTGCAGGCGGCTCGGCCAAGATGGGCCGTGACTCGGCCATTCAGGCCATCCTCCCCCTGTGGGGCAAGATGCTCAACGTCGAAAAGGCCCGTGCCGACCGCATCTACGGCAACGACAAGCTGATGCCTGTCGTGCTGGCACTGGGCTGCGGCATCGGCGACGAGTTCGATATTTCCAAGCTGCGGTATGACAAAGTGTTCATCATGGCCGATGCCGATGTCGACGGTTCTCACATCTGCACCCTGATGCTCACCTTCTTCTTCCGCTATATGCGCCCCCTCATCGAGCAGGGCCATGTCTATGTGGCACAGCCCCCGCTGTTCAAGGTGCAGAAGGGCAGCACCATCAAATACGCTTACAACGACGCCGAAATGGCCCTGCTCTCGCAGGAGATGCCCGGCGCGAAGATCAACCGCTATAAGGGCCTTGGTGAGATGAACCCGGAGCAGCTCTGGGAGACCACCATGAACCCCGAGAACCGCGTCATCGTCCGCATCACCATCGAGGATGCCGAGAAGGCCGATGAGGCGTTCACCATCCTGATGGGCGATCAGGTGGAGCCCCGCCGCCGCTTTATCGAGACCAACGCCCAGTACGCAAAGCTCGACGTGTAATTGGAGGAAACAATGGAAGAAGATTATGTGATGATACCGGGCAGCGGTACCAAGATGATCATCCGGGACGTCAAGAAGGAGATCGAGACGGCGTTTCTGGATTACTCCATGTCGGTCATCGTGGCCCGCGCCCTGCCGGATGTGCGTGACGGCCTGAAGCCCGTCCACCGCCGCATCCTCTACACCATGCACGAACGCGGCAACGACCCCAGCCATCCCTACCGCAAGTCGGCGGATACCGTCGGTGCGGTGCTGGGCTCTTACCACCCCCACGGCGACGCCTCCGTTTACGACGCCATGGTCCGTCTGGCACAGGATTTCTCCCTGCGCTACCCGCTGGTGGATGGTCAGGGTAACTTCGGCTCGGTCGATGGCGACCCCCCGGCTGCTTACCGTTACACCGAGGCCCGCATGAGCCGCATGGCGGTGGAGATGCTGACCGACATCGACAAGGACACCATCAACTGGGACCCCAACTTCGACGAGACGAAGAAAGAGCCCAGCGTCCTTCCCTGCCGCTTCCCCAACCTGCTGGTCAACGGCAGTCAGGGCATCGCCGTCGGTATGGCCACCAACATCCCGCCCCACAACCTCAGTGAGGTCATCGACGGCTGCGTGGCCTATATCGAGGACCCTGACATCGATCTGCCCGGCCTGATGGAGCACATCAAGGGACCGGACTTCCCCACTGCCGGCATCATCATGGGCCGCAGCGGCATCCGCGCCGCCTACGCCACCGGCCGCGGCAAAATTACTCTGCGGGGCCGTGCTACCATCGAAGAGACCAAGAATGGCCGTACCCAGATCATCATTACGGAAATTCCGTATATGGTCAACAAGGCCCGTCTTATCGAGAACATGGCCGACCTCGTGAAGGAAAAGCGCATCGAGGGCATCACCGGCCTGAACGATGAGACCAACCGCAAGGGTATGCGCATCGTGGTGGACATCCGCAAGGACGCCAACGCACAGGTCATCCTGAACCAGCTGTACCAGTACACCCAGCTGCAGGATACCGTGGGCGTCATCATGCTGGCCATCGACCATAAGGTGCCGAAGGTCATGACCCTGAAACAGATGATACAGAAGTACGTCGAGTTCCAGGATGAAGTCGTCCGCCGCCGCACGCAGTATGATTTGAAGAAGGCCAAGGAGCGCGCCCACATCCTCGAGGGTCTGAAGAAGGCCACCGACATCGTGGACGAGCTCATCGCTACCATCCGCGCCTGCAAGGGCGGCATGGCCGAGGCAAAGGCCGCGATCATGGAGCAGTTCGGCTTCGACGACCCGCAGGCCGACGCGATCGTCAAGCTGCAGCTGGGCCGTCTGGCTGGTCTCGAGATCCTCAAGATCGAGGAAGAGCTGTCCGGCTTGCAGGCAAAAATCAAGGATTGGGAGGACATCCTCGCCAACGACGCCCGTGTTCTGGAGATCGTCAAGAACGAGCTGCTGGACATGAAAAAGCGCTTCGGCGACGAGCGCCGCACCGAGATCCAGTCTGTCACCGGCGAAGTGGACATCGAAGACCTCATCGCCGAGGAGCAGTGCGTCTACACCCTCACCGAGGCCGGCTATATCAAGCGCCAGCTCAAGGCCACCTATCAGGCCCAGAAGCGCGGCGGCCGCGGCATTTCCGGCATGACCCGGAAGGAAGAGGACATCGTGCAGGAGATGTTCGTGGGCTCTACCCATGATTATGTCCTGTTCGTCACCGACAAGGGCCGCCTCTTCCGCATCAAGGGCTACACCATCGCCGAAGGCAGCCGCACCAGCAAGGGCAGCAACATCGTCAACCTGCTGCAGCTGGCCGAGGGCGAAAAGGTCACCAACATGCTCTGCTACCCCAAGGACGGGGACAACAAGGGCGGTTTCGTCACCATGGTCACCAAGCAGGGCCTCATCAAGCGCACCCCGCTGGAGCAGTACGCCAACATCCGCAAGACGGGCCTCATCGGCATTGCGCTCAACGAGGGCGACGCGCTGGCATGGACCCGCCTGACCACCGGCAATGATATGCTCATCGTGGCTACCCGCAACGGTCAGGCCATCCGCTTCAACGAGGCCGATGCCCGCCCGATGGGCCGCAGCGGCCACGGCGTCCGCGCCATCAAGCTGGCCGAGGGCGACGAGGTCGTCGGCGTCTGCATCTGCCGCGAGGGCGGCACGGTGCTCACCGTCACCGAAAACGGCAAGGGCCGCCGCTCTGACATCGACACCTACCGCATCACTGCCCGCGGCGGCAAGGGCATCCGCAACTACGACGCCTCCAAGGACAAGGTGGCAGCCGTCAAGATCGTGGACGACATCGACGATGTGCTGCTGAGCAGTCAGGAGGGCATCATCATCCGCCTGCACGCCAACGAGATCCCCGTCCAGAGCCGCTACGGCTCCGGTGTCCGGGTCATGCGTCTGGGCGAGAACGATAAGGTGATGGTGCTGGCCCGCACCGACCACGACGACGAGGCACAGACCGAGAGCATCGAGGCCGATACCGAGGACGAGCCCACTGCCGAGCAGCTGGCGGAGATGGAAGCAGCCGATGAGGCATCGGCCGCCGAAGCTCCCGAGGCTGACACCGGCGACGAGGAATAAACCTCATTTCCACACATAAACTGACCCTGCGGGGGAGTACACGCTTTCTGCGGTGCTCTCCCGCAGGTTTTTTGCAAAAAATCACGGTTATACTGGACAAATCCGCTGTTTGTGTGGTACGATAGCCAGACAACAAGAAAGATCCTCATGGGGGAGTAGCAGGCGCTGTTTTGCAGGCAGCGCAGCAAGTCAACACAATGACGGCCCGGGCGGCTGTCTGGCTTGCTTTCATTTGCGAGACTCATGTGCTTTGGTGCGAGTACCACGCCCATTCCACATGGAGTCAGTTTGTAAAAATCCGACCCGGAATTGGCGAAATGCGCGCCGATCCCGGGTCTTTTGTCTGCCCACCAATTCCGGTCAAATCAGGAGGCATCGTTATGGAATGGAGCTTTTTGTTTTTCTTCAACAGCGCCCTGCTGGGCGTAGGCCTTGCCATGGATGCGTTTTCCGTCTCGATGGCAAACGGTCTGCATGACCCTCAGATGTCCCGCCGCCGGGGCGTCCAGATCGCAGGCACCTTCGCCATCTTTCAGGCCGTCATGCCCATGACGGGCTGGGTCTGCGTCCACACCATCGTGGAGCTGTTCTCTTCGTTTGAACAGTTCATCCCGTGGATCGCCCTCATCCTGCTGGGCTACATCGGCGGTAAAATGCTCATGGAGGGCATCAAGGGCGAAGAGGCCGAGGAAGCCGCTGAGCTGAGCGCGGGCGCACTCTTCATGCAGGGCGTCGCCACCAGCATCGACGCGCTGTCGGTGGGCTTCACCATCTCGGAGTACGGCTGGTTCATGGCGCTGGTCTGCTCCCTCATCGTGGCGATCGTCACCTTCTTCATCTGTGAAGCCGGCCTTGCCATCGGCAAAAAGTTCGGCACCAAGCTCTCCGGCAAAGCCTCCGTCCTCGGCGGCGTCATCCTCATCGGCATCGGTCTGGAGATCTTCATCTCCGGCATCATGGGCTGAGAAAAACAGCAGCGCCCCTGCACATTTGTGCAGAGGCGCTTTTTTTATGTCCGGGGGAAGCCCCCGCCGAGGCAGGGAGGAAGTTTGCCGTATTTTATTGCATATTGCCGCAAAATAGAGGATTTTAAGCCTGAAATTTCGCTGTTTTTCCCTATTGCCAAAACTGTAGGGGGGGGGGGTATAATAAAAAATGTAAAAACCACAAAAAACGTAAAAAAGAAAGGAAATCACAAGGTTGACTTTTTGAAATTATCGGTTGTTCCCGCTGCGACTATTTTTTTGACGGAATTGATGAGATGAGCGATTAACTAATCTATTTATGACGGGAAGGTTTTATGCAGTTAAATGTAACAACTGACTATGCAATCAGGATGACACTATTTCTTGCAATCCTTGGAACGCCTATGGGGAGTGAGGATATCAGCAAGCAGATGGGAATCCCGAAACAAATGATTGCTCAGATCGCAAAGCCTCTGCGCAATGCGGGGATCATTGCGACAAAGCGCGGCGTTGGCGGAGGCTTTAGTTTAAACCGAAAACCGGAAGACATCAGTTTGGCTGATATATTCAATGCGGTGGAAGGAACTACCAGGATCAACCGTTGCTTGGAAGAAGATTGCTACTGCTCGCGGCATGCAACGGAGACATGCCCGGTCAGAAAGTTCTATAAGGAGATGCAGACATTTATGGATGAAGCGTTTTCCGGTAAGACAATTGCGTCTTTGATGTAGTCTGCTGTGTATGCAGCATGAGATTCTGAAACAGAATGCGGAGGAAGCAGTTCCACCCACCTCTCAGAGTGCGGAAACACGGTTGCGTGTTCTGAGAAGTGTTGTATAGTGTAAAAACCACAAAAAAACGTAAAAAAGAAAGGAGATTACCACGATGAAGAAGAACAACGCATTCCGCCGGGCAGCAGCTCTGATAGCAGCGTTGAGTATTACGGTGTCTCTGGCGGCTCCGGCCTTTGCAGATACCTACTACATCGACTACGGCGATATTACCATCACCAAAAATGAGGATGGCAGCCAGACCATCGAACAGGGCGGAGATAAATGGACGGACAAGGCCGGGGAGGAGACCGTCATCACCACCTCTAATACGGTCATCACCACGCTGGAGAGCGACCTGGAAGGCCCCGCAGCAGAGGATTCCGACTTTGGCCCTGTGGTAGAGGACAACTACCAGCCGGCCCAGCCGGAGGACGCTGAGAAGCCGGAAGGCGCAGACCAGCCGGAGATCGCCGTGGAACCGAAAAGCGCAGACCGGCAGGAGAGTGCAGACCAGCAGGCAGTCCCGGCTGCTGCCCCTGCAGGCGCTACTCCGGTGAACAAAAAGGATGATGGCTTTTGGGGCAACACCATTACGGTGATCAACAACATTGCCGATAAGGTGCTGAACCTCACCCTGAAAGACGTAAAGATCGATGTGAGCGACACCGGAGATCAATATGATTGGGATCAAAAAGGAAAGGCTGCCCTGAGCGTTCAGGGAAAGGGCAATGTGGAGATCGAGCTGGACGGCGATAACGAGCTGAAAAGCGGCACTCAGAGTGCGGGCCTTGAAAAAACCTCCACAGGCACGCTGACCCTGAAGGACGATAATAAAGAAGCCGGCAGCCTGACGGCCACCGGTGGGTTTAATAGTGCCGGCATCGGCGGCGGTTACCTTGGCGACGGCAAAAACATCACCATCACCGGCGGCACAGTGACCGCTACCGGCGGCAGCAGTGGTGCCGGCATCGGCGGCGGTAGAGAAGGCAAGGGCGAAAACATCACCATCACCGGCGGCACAGTGAACGCTACCGGTAACGAGGATGGTGCCGGCATCGGCGGCGGCAGCTCCGGCAGCGGCGAAAACATCACCATCACCGGCGGCGAGGTGACGGCCTCCGGTGGCGACAACTGGGACGACTGTGGTGCCGGCATCGGCGGCGGTAACGGCGGCGTCGGCAAAAACATCACCATCACCGGCGGCACGGTGAACGCTACCGGTGGCTACGGTGGTGGTGCTGCCGGCATCGGCGGCGCCTTCGCCAACGGCGAAAACATCACCATCACCGGCGGCACGGTGAACGTTACCGGTGGCTACGGTGGTGGTGCCGGCATCGGCGGCGGTGCTGAGGGCGGCGGCGGCAACAACATCACCATCAAGGGCGGCACAGTGAACGCTACCGGCGGTGGCAACCGTGGCAACAGTGGTGCCGGCATCGGCGGCGGCAGCTCCGGCAGCGGCGAAAACATCACCATCAACGACGGCAAGGTGACCGCTACCGGTGGCAGTTATGCTGCTGGCATCGGCGGCGGCAGCGTCGGCGCTTGGGGCGGTGACGCCGGCAGCGGCAAAAACATCACCATCAACGGCGGCACGGTGAACGCTACCGGCACCGATGGTGGTGCTGGCATCGGCGGCGGTGAGAACGGCAACGGCGAAGACATCACCATCAACGGCGGCAAGGTAAACGCTTCCGGTGCCTACGGTGGTGCCGGCATCGGCGGCGGTGTCAATGGCATCGGCAGCAAGGTCACCGTGAGCGGAGCCGCTCAGGTGACGGCGACGGCGACCGGCAGCGGCCCTGACTGGTCCGGTGTCGGCACCGGTGCTACCATCGGTAACGGCGGCAGTAAGACGCCGGATGGACCTGTCGACGGCAAGGAGATCCAGGCAGACATCAGCCACCTGACCACCGGCTACATCCACCACATCATCTACAACCCGGACCTGGACTCGGACGGCAAACCGGACGGCATCCTGAAGGAGTGGTGGGAGTTTGCGCTCCCCAAGCCCATCCCGGACGGGGAGAGCCTGGACCTCCATGTGGAGACGCTGAAGGGCGCCCCCTTGCTTTTTAACACCCGGCAGCAGGGCAGCACCCTGCGGGTGACGACCGACAATCTGTCCGCCCGGCTCCACGGAACCCGGCAGGCGCTGGAGACCCTGCAGGAGCAGGGGGTGGAGCAGATCCAGTTTGTTACCACCCTCAAAACGACCACCCTGTCGGTGGCAGACCTGCTGGCAGAGGGAGGCAGCTGGTTTGCCCTGGAGCACGACGGCCTTGGGAGCCGGCGGCTGAGCGCAGCTCAGGCCGAGAGCCTGAAGTGCCGGATGCGCTAAAAAAA
>OOCY01000701.1_pt1 | contig 23762 bp, 17 predicted proteins | sample 1671291 | NCBI WGS metagenome assembly OOCY01 (sample SAMN06348141, study PRJEB24527) | human gut metagenome | biome: human gut; feature: ankylosing spondylitis patient; material: feces | host: Homo sapiens | place: China | collected 2015-10 | reverse complement strand
CATTATCTGTCGATTGATCTGGGCTTGCATAATCTTATGACTTGTTATGATAATGTAGGGAAAACTTTTATTATTGGAAGGGAATATCTTTCTCTTTCTTATTTTTATAACAAGGGAATCGCGAGAGTCCAGTCACAATGGGACCGGATCCAGGCTGCAAGGGAAAAGGAGGATCTGAAAACATCTAAGCATCTGCAGAAACTCTATCGAAAGAAAAATGACTGTATCAAAGATTATATTCATAAGATGACACGATATATCACGAACTATTGTGTAAAGAATGATATTCATACGGTTGTAATTGGAAATATAAAGGGGATTTGTAAAGAGAGAAACTTGGGGAGGAAAACCAACCAGAAGCTTCACGGTTTGCCATATGCCCGTATCTATATGCAGTTAGAATATAAGTTTAAAATGAAAGGGATTTGCCTGATAAGACAGGAAGAAAGCTATTCCAGTCAATGTTCGCCGCAGCCAGAAGAAGTATCGCGCATTTATGCAGAGAAAAGGAATCGAAAAAAGCGTGGCATCTACATTATAGATACCGTGATCTACAATGCAGATGCAGTAGGAGCTTATAACATTTTGAGAAAGTATCATGCCGTATCCGGCAAAGAAATTGATATGCCCGTAACTGGGCTGAGGCAGCACAAAAACAATAAAAGTAGCTGTGTAACCCATCTGGGTAGCAGTACGGGTATCATGGACACACCTCTGAAGCTACGGAGCTATGCTTTGTAATCAGATGCTCGGTAATTCAATTGCCGATGTAGTTCACTTCACCATATCTTCCAGATCTTCTACTTCCCCGGCGATCATGATTCTGGTCCCGGAATCCATAGACTGGATCAGCATTCTCACATAGGACTGAGCGAGCTGGATCCCGCAGAGGGATCTATTCTTTGCGCCGGACTGCTGGCAGTTTACCACCAGTGCCGGATAGCCTTCCGCGTCCTTTTCCGGTTTTAATATCATTCCAAAATTAGAAAAAGCACGCATTGCTTCCAGATTGACAAATTGAGCCGCCAGAAGTCCTTCCGGCTTCTTTCCGGCGATCACCCCGAAACCGTCTGCTTCCGGATCCGTGATCCAGTAATCGTTTTCCGTAAGTTTCCGGTACGGTGCAAGGCTGCCCGGGTCATTCTCACTTCCGAAGGTGCTCTCCAGACGGTAAACACCATACGCCTCGGAATCATCATCCTGGCCTCCGGAAACATAACAGTTGACCGAAAAATTTTCCTGCCAGCCGTTATCCGTTCTTGAGAGGTAGAGAAGTCTCGAGTTTCCCGGAAGCTGTTTTCTCTTCGCGCGGACAACCTTCTCGCCAGAGGTAAGATCTTTTGTTGTTTTTACTGTATCCGTTTCGGTATCCAGATTATTGATGATCAGGAGCAGGCTGTTTACATCGTCACCAATCCCCATCTTATCGATCCAGCGTCCTTTATCCTGCTGGGTCTTCCAGCCGAGATCTACCGCTACCTCATCATCGGGCATCTCTGCGTCCATCGTGATCGTATCGACTTGCGCAGATCTTACTGCGCCAGACGCAGGGCCACCAGAAATCCCAACTGCTGCTGTCAGCGCAAGAACTATCGCAAATAAGCGTTTCCGCATGCAAAAATCTCCTTCTCTGATCCGGTCCCGCCTCAAAGCTTACTGCTTTCGCATTCCCACAGGGATCACGTTTTTCGAAAACCGGATATAAAATCGAATTCCTTCCGGGATCTGTAAAGACAGACCCACGCTTATATGTATCGTACCATACTTTACACCGCTTGTCACCGAAAAATCAGGACTGACGAAATTTTGCCACAAAAATTCCATATTAAGGCCTGTCCGCTCCACTTAAAAGCCTGTCATACTTCCAAATTCATCAATATAAAAAGGTCTGCTAATAAACAGAGATGCAATGATAGAATCATTTCCGTTTTCTCAGCCAAAAAGGCTGCCCTTTCGGACAGCCTCTTTGCTTTAATATAAATTGTTGACTTTTCTGTTGTCTGCCATCTTACTTCAGATACTTTTCAAACCACTCCATCATCTCCGTCATTCTGCGGATCCGGTGTTTCGGCTTGCCGCTTCTTGAAAGTTCGTGGTTCTCGCCATGGATTATGATATATGGGAAATATCCAGTAAACATCGGTGTTTCCAAAGTTCAACTTACACATTTACGCCGCATTTACTCCATTTTTATCCGACCTGGATTGCATCCATCGACTTGTAAAACTGGTCTCTTACTACAGTCTCATCGGTCTGAACGTAGAACTTCGCTGTGGTTCTGTAATCCTCATGTCCCATAAGCTTTTGCAGGATCGCCACAGGCATACCGGATTCTGCCATCCTTGTACCAAATGTGCGTCTGAAGGTATGACAGGTGACCTCCGGGAGTTTATTCTTATGCTTTGCATTGTATTCTCCCACCACTTTCTTTGCGAATTTGTTGTACGTTACTTCTAAAAGCGGCAGCCCGGAGCGTGTATGAAACACAAAACCTTTATAACCATCCACACTCATACCAAATTTCATTGAACTGAAATAAGTATTTCTTTTTAGTTCTGAAAGAATCTCATATACATCATCTGACATCGGAACTTTTCTGATGGATTCCTGCGTTTTAGGTTCATCTATATGATATTGGGTAACTGATTCATTATCACCTTGCACAAATTGATGATCTACTGTGATGATCCTATTTTTAAAATCAAGATTATCCCATATCAGCCCCGCCAGTTCACCATATCTTAATCCCGTACCGATAAATACCCTATACGCCCGGATATATGATTTGCCATATGGCATATTTTCAGCCGCCGTGAAAAACGCTTTTGTCTGCTCCACAGATAAGGTACTGGTTTCCTTCTTCTTTTTCTCTTTATTCGCTCTATATGGCAGCGCACATTTCTTCGCACAGTTAGTCAATAGGATCCTATCCTCGACCGCCATATTTAATGCTCCATTGATAAATTTGTGGATGCAGCGGATCGTTCCATTGGCAAGCCTCTTATCCTCTTTTAAGTTGCGATAGTAAATAGAAACATCGGACTTCGTGAGCTGACTAATTTTCTTCTTTCCAATCACGGAATCCTTTACCCAACGGTCATATGATTTTCTATACTTCAACTTTGTACGAGGCCTCATCTCTTCTTCAGATTTCTGATCCAGATACCTGTAAAACAGATCGTTTAACGTCCAGTTCTTATTATATATGCCAAGCGCTATATTTTTCTGGATCTCATCTTCCTTTTCACGAAGTTCTTCCAAGGTTTTAGCATATACACTATTTCTTTCCGATGACTCTCCTTCCGTATAACGGTACACATATGTCAAGTTCTTTCTCTGACTTTCACCCGGTTTTAGTACACGGCCTTTATGATCTTTCCTTCTTTCCATCAAATATCTCCTTCCTATACTGAGCGGAGATATATTTATAAGATATATCCCCATTATAACACACATTCTTTTTCTGTCTATTGAAACCATGTATTCTCTGATCCATCACCAGACCTGTAGCTTTGAAATATATTCCTCAAATTTTTTTCTTTTAATCAATCGGTGTGTCCCTTTAAAAAGGACAAAGTCGCATCCCGGTTCGTCTGTTCGGGATCGGATCTCATTTATGCCGATATTAAATAATTTTGCTGCTTCTGGAAGTGTAAGGTTTACTTTCTCCCAGATTGGAACGTATAGCTTCTGTTGTTCTGCTACATTGCTTTCCATAAAATTACCCCTTTATAATATGAAAGGATGGAATCCCGTCATGGAACTCCATCCTGCTGTTATTGTTTCTATAAATTTTTTTAAAATATCCTTAGATATCTCTAAATGTCTTAAAACGTCAGCTATGCAAAACATTTTCTGCATGGTAAAATGTCTATAATAAATCATTTATATGAAAGGTCGTGTTATATATGTCAGATCAACATATTAGCTTAACTGAAGCAGCTGCCAAACTGGTTCCTCAAGTATATGACGATATGCTTAAGCCCACTATTCAAGAGTCTGGAAAATTTCTTGCCATTATTCCCCAAACGCTAAACGCCATGGTTTCCGGTGTACGTCAGTGGAATGCTTTACAGGAAGCGAAGCTTCAAGAATTTGAACAAGTTTTAGCAGTAAAGTTAAAAAATACTGATCCTCAAAAAATCACACTTCCAGATACCTACGTTTCAATTCCCGCTTTACAAGCTGTTACATACTCTATGGATAGCGACGAATTGAGAAATCTCTATGCTAATCTTCTTGCTAAATCCATGAATACGGATACTAAAGATCACGTCCATCCTATGTTTGTAGAAATAATCAAGCAGATGTCTCCACTTGATGCAAAAATATTTAAAATAATCATGCAACGAGAAGACAATCCACTAATTGATTTAGTGTATAAACGTGATAAGGATTTTCTAACCGAGCAAACAATAATTATGTCAAATCTTTCAGATATTGATATAGCTTCTCCACAACTTGTAAGCCTTTCTATAGATAATCTTGCTAAGCAAAATCTTATCTCTATAGTTAAAACTTCTTTTTGTGCTGATAATGCTCTTTACGATAAAATAATGAACTCCGAATTTGCAAAGAAGCAATCTGTAATGCATCCAGACAAACCCGACGGTTTCAAGTTTTCCTATAATAGGCATACTCTTGAAGTGACTAACATCGGCAAAGCGTTCTATGATATCTGCATGACTCAATTCCATTAGCTCATAAGGGCGGCGCAAAACCGCCCTTAATTATTTGCCCTTCATCTCATAGCGCATATCTTTTGTTACAGCTTCGGCAATATACTTTCCGTTCTTCCTTACCATCGGAATAAATTCCTTGTTCAGAACTCTTGCTGCTGCTTCATCAAGCACTCCGCCAATCGGCATATCAATGTTGATTGTCTGAACGACATCTTTTACCTTGACATTATCCAATGTAGAGTTCTTAAATCCGTCCGTGAATCTCGGCATTGTAGTTTTGAGCGAGTTCATAAATTTCTCCGTCTTCTCATGATCCAGAACAGTTTCACCACCTTTGAATGGGTATAGAACCGTGCCATCCTTCAGTGTGATGATTTCTGTGCCATCTTCGAATACCGGGTGATATCCAGGCGTTGCGTTCTTCGTGCCATTCTTGTAGCCGATCTTGTACTTGAGGCGGTTTACATCTTCAGTTGTGAGAGTAGTACCATCCCACTTACCATCATTGTCTACATAATAGTAACCGTTACCATCCTTTGCTTTAACAGCCATGTCGGTAGCCATCTCACCGTTATGATCGAGATAATACCATGTTCCGTCTTTGGATTTCCTCCATTCTGAACGAACCATCTGACCGTTACTCGGCTCGAAATACTTCCATGTACCATCGTCGCCAATATCATTTCTCCAACCGGTTACCATCTGTCCCTTGCCGTTGAATCCGTACTGCTTACCATCAATCGTATAGATTCCATCAGAAGCATAGTTGTTTTCATCAGCTCCATACCACCAACGTCCACTTGCGGTACTCTTGTGCCATGTGCCAGTTCCGGAAATATCTTCCCATTGGGAATTCGTAGCATCACCGTCACCATAGCCGAGTCCCTTAATCGTATTCAACAGGTTGACAAGCTCATATAAAGAACTGAAATCAAGACTGTTAATCTGATATTGAATATTTGCGGTTACGTTTCCAATTGCATCAGAACAGGTATCGGCTGCTGAACTTGCAGATTCCCACGGTTCTGTCAAATCATCGGTTGCCGTCAGATTATAATTCTCCCCGTATTGCTTTAGAACATCATAAGCAGTAGAGTGGTCCTTTTTAACCTTATCCAGATATTTGCTGATAGCAGCTTCCTGTTTATCCAGATCGGTTTCAAGTTCTTCCATCTCTTTCTGCTTGGATTCTTCAAAAGTGTTATACTCGTCGTCCAGAGCCTTCTTACGTTCATCAAGTTCATGATCGTACTGTGTGTCGTAAAGCTTCTTCTGTGCTTCTGCGAGATCCGACTGAAGCTTAAGTTTCTGTGCGATATCCCTACGCTCTGTAGAATCAGACAAAGTTGCGATCTGTCTTTGGAGATTTGTAATATTTTTCTGTTGATCTGCAATAGATTCCTGGTAATCATGAAGATCCTGTTCGGCTTCAAGTTCTGCCTTGGTCTGATCAATCAGTTCCTTCTTTGCGTCGATTTCCGCTTGGATTCCATCCTTCACAAGTGACAGAATAGAATCTCTTGCATCCTTAACAGAAGATACGGCAGATTCCTGTGCAGACTTATACTCATAGAGCATAGAATTATACTCATCCTGCGTGATAAGTCCTGTGCGGAGTGCATCATTTAGAGAATCAATCGCATTATCATATTCAGCCGCTTCGTGCTTTGCATTGGATAACTGCTGTGCATATAATGCTAACTGTGCGAGTCCACGATCAGTAAGTTCACCATTATCATCCACAAGGTTCGTATCACCAATCAATCCACTCATTGTACTGATTGTGCCGTTCAGAGAATCCAGTTTACTCTTATAATCATCCAGATCTTTGTAGACAAGTTCTGTCATCGCATCCTTATAAGATTCAACTGCATCAGCGGCTGCGATCATGTTATTCTTGAGGTCTTGGAGCTGATCGTTATACTTCTTCCATTCCTCAGAACCACGTTCCAGATTCAGTTTGGACATCTCGGCGGAGAGACGATTGTACTCTTCAATATTTTGCTTGGTAGCTTCATATTGTTTATTCGCCAAAGAAATATAATCGTTGGCACTGATTTTCTCACCCTGTTGCTCACGCAGGTCGAGCAGATCTTTCTCTGTGTCAATGATCTGGGAGAGGATATCCTTTGTCTGGTCGAATTGATCAATGATGTTGTCCAGTTTGGAAAGGTTCATTTCCTTAATGGACTTCGTTGTTTCATCAATTTTATCCTTACAGTCCTGAATCTTATCGTACCAGGTCTGGTAGTCTTGGATTTTCTTAATGAGCTTCTTATCTTTGTCGGAATCAAGAGAGTCGATATCATATGCACCGCTCTTGATTTTCTCAATCCATTCTTCCGGAAGGTCGATAGAATTAAGCTGCTCTTGATAACGGACAGACATTTTCTCAAGAGTTGTAAGCTTATCACCTAACAGATCAAGAACCGTATCGGTTACTTGGTTCTTCGCTTTATAGCCGACAAGATTGTCGATCTTATCTTGAAGAGTGGAAGTCTGTTTGTCGATGATAGTAAGCTTGCGTTCCATCCAATCGAAGGTGGTTGGGTCTTTTTCGGAATCCTTAGAACTCTTAGCGTTTGACGCACCTGTATTTGAAGTCTTGTTTCCCCCGGTTTCCTTAACGGTTACTTTAGCCTGTTCTGTAAGGTCATCAAATAGCTTTTTATTATCGCGAGCCGCTTGGTTCTGTAAACGATTCTTATAGCCATCATCGATAATATGGTTTATCTTCTGACCACTATATTCAGCACCGCTATCGAGATAATATTTACCATTTTTCTCAGTAAGATAATTGCCATTTCTATCTGTATAATAATTCCCCGTACTGGAGGCATTAATTGCATCCAATTCTCGTTTTGCACGATAGTAAGTTACCCATGCAGTAGTAGCAATTCCCAATGAATTTACAATATTAGCGAGGGCAGTAATATCGCCAGAAACATCAAATCCATCCTGAGCCAATAATTTTTGCGCAGCATAAATTTTAAACGCTCTTTGACCTGCATCGGTCGCTTCTGTTTCATTCGCAAGAGCTTCGATTTCTTCGTAGGTTGCGTTACTGAGATCTTTTGAAGCTAAAGCTGCATCAACATGTTCCTTGGCAAGTCCCGCTGCGATGACTTCAGCAGAGTTGGAAACTCCCATGAGTTTCAAATACTGAGCCGCAACATCAGCCGTGTCCTCGCTCAGACCTTTCATTACATTAGAGTTGTAAATATAAGCTGTTGCGAGATCGTCGAACGCACTCTGGCAAGCCTTAATGTCTTTCGGATTCTTAGTAACTGTGTCGATGAAATTATTATACTCTGTTGTATAATCTTGGAAATTTTCTTTAAACTTCTTATCATCAAGCAGAGAGAAGTCAAATGCTTTATCCTTATCAATAATAGAGGACATGATCTTGTCCAGTTCTTCGAAACCTTCAGAGAGACCGTTGATTTCGGAGATCATCTCAGATTTTGTGAATGGTGCAGAAATATCTGTATTTCCTGCTTGCTGTTCTGCTTCTGTAAGCGCATAGATATGATCTGTTACTTCCTGTGCGGTCTTTCCGGTTGCGTCAAGAAGCTTCTTGTACTCCTCATTCGATTCCAGTGTTTCCGGTGTGAGTTTTCCGGCACTCGCCATCTTGCTAAGTTCACGCTTTGCAGAGGTGAAGGAAGAATCATTCCAGAGTTTATCAAACTGGTCGGTGGAATCAGAAGAACCTCCATTGAAAAGGGCATTGATCTCATTTACAAGTTTGTCCACTTGTTCAATCATATCTTTATCTGTAATAGAGTTCAGAGATGATTTGAATTTAATGAAGTCAGTGTCACTGTCTGCCAGACGGGTCTTTAATGTCTCAAGCTGTTTATCAATGACCGACAACTCACTGGTCTTATCATTGTATTCCTGCGACATAAAAACATCGTCCCCATGTTCCGCTTTATACTTCGCAATCTCATCATTCAGCTCTTTCTGACGGGCCAGAAGTGTAGAATACTGTTCAATATCTTTCTCTGTCCGTTCCAGAGGATTTTCTTTTGAAGTGGAATAATCTGCAAGAGAACTGTTGGAATCCCATCCATCATACCGCTTTGTATTCGTCTCGGTGCCGAAGTAATCCACTGCCTTATCTCTGGCGGTATCACCCTGCATATTTTTAAGTGCCTGATAGAGTTCAATCTGCTGTTCCAGTTCTGCACTTGTGGCTTTCAGCTTATCAAGCTCTTCCTGCTCAACGAAGGTGAGATGGTCCTTTGCTTCCAGTTCATCCATACGAGACTGAGTTGTTTTCATCTCGTCATTTAAAGATTCAAACTTTGATGCTGTCTCATCGTAGGATTCCTTCGCGCCCTCTGCCGCTTCTTTGGCTTTTTCAAGACGATGGACGTAGTTGTCGATAGCTTCTGCACCCAGTTCAATCCCTTTTGTTAGAACCGTAATTCCGGCTGTAATCGCCGCTACAACACCCATGTTCAGTGCAACATTTAAGGCTACTGTCTGGACCTTAAGCTTTAATGTGGCAGCAGAACCCATATTCAATGCGACCGTATAACCAGTCATTCCGGCTTCTGCACCTTTTAGACCGGAGAGGTACTTCCTCATGTCGAGATCATCCGTTAGCGCATTGATCCGTTCCTGTGAGACACACTGTTTCTTGACAAGCTCATTGTAATTACCGATGATGGATTCCGCATTTACGATTGGTTCTTTCACACTCTTATTAAAGATTCCACCAAACTTCTCTCCTGCTTCGGATGCTCGTTTCAACCCGTCAGCCGTCTTTCCAAGGAAGGTAAGATCCGTACCGTTATTGTCCACAATACCAATGTTGTTACCCTTTAATGCACCACCGATTGTAATTGCTCCTGCTGCGGTACTGAGAACACCAAACTTGTCTATAATTTCAGACAGCACATTCAGAAATGTTGTACCACTATCTGCCATTCCCTTTAGAAACTCACTATCAGCCAACTGCATAGTTAATTTTTCATAGGCGGCAATCATGGAATTAAAATGTGCTTCCACGGTATCAGCATATTGATCGAACTTTTCTAATGCTTCTGTTGAGGAATTTTCAGAGAGTTTCGTGAGTTTTTCAACTTTATCCCAGTTCGATAACAGAATCCGTCCGGTATTGCTTTGATAACTACCAAATAACGCCGTGGATATGGAGTTTTTCTCCACATCATTTAATTTATTGTACTTTGAAGCCAGTTCGGATAATACACCTCCAAGATCCCGGTAGTGAGTTAAATTTTCACGAATCTTAACTCCAACCTTGCCTAAAGCCTTTTCGACGTTTGATAAATCATCTCCCGACTCATAGTCAACAAATTTACCTACTTTGATCTGAGTGTACCGGGCAACAATACTCTTAATCGCATTACCGATTTCTTCATCACCCAGTCTCGGAGCAGTATCTTTTATGGTCGCAAGCATACCCAGTAACATGTCAAGACTGACACCTGCTTCTTTTGCAGAAGATGCAGTACGTGATAATGATTCGGCTAAACCACCCGCGGATGATGCAGTTTCTCTATCAATCGTACCAAGGCGTGAAATTATCTCAACGGCATCTGAGGCATTCATTCGAAAACCGTTGATAATTGCCATCAAATCTTCAGTTGCGTCCGCCGTGTCTATCATACCAATACGTGCAAGAATCAGAGAATCTTTGATTAACTCATTGGCTTCACTGATAGATTTGCCGCTTCGTAACCAGTCATCACCTGCAGAGCTAACCTCTGTTGTTGTGAATCCTAATTCCTGCGCCATCTGATTATATGTTTCCATCAAACCTTTTGCGTCTTCTCGTGCCTGTCCTGTGGCAACCTGGATATTATACATAGCTGTATCAATATCCTTTGCTGTTCCAACCATTTTCCTAAATGTCTGCATGGCCGCAGTCACGGAAATCACAGAAGATAACATCGAATCAAATTGTGATTTCATCTCCTGTGCCGCTTTAGCCCCCGTAAGACCCATTTGCTTCGCTTCCGCTTGGATCTCATTAAACTCACGCTTTAAGTTGTTAAAGTCCGCAGAATCGGCTGCTGAGAGCTTAGATTTGATGTCTGTAAGACGATCTGCGAATACTTTAGCAGCAGCAGTATTCTTGTTCATCCATGAATCAATGTTCGTTCCAAGAAGATTCTTGCCGGACTGTAACGCACTGTCTTTCGCAGCATTCTTCTGTTCCAATTTTAACTGCTTGTACTTCTGTGTCACCTTATCCAGTTCGCTTGTAAGCTGATTGTAAAGCTTGATCTTCTGTTCCGGACCATCAGTCTTATTGATGTCCTGTAAACACTGACCCATGGATGTAAAGGACTTGCTTACATCATCTGGGATCTGAAAATTTGCACCTTTAAACTTCGTCTCAAGATATTCGATCTGTGCCGGAAGTTCGGCGAGATACTGCTTTAATTTTTCAGCCGCATTGAAGGATGCTTTCTTACTGATTTCTGCGTTGAATGCCTTTGCTTGTGCTGTGGCTTTATTAAACTTTGCAATCATCTGATCCAGACTGCCCTTGTCGGTGATGTTGGAGAAATCAATCCCATCTACTAATGCTTTAAATGGATTTGCGGCGGAATCGCCCTGTAAGAATGACTGATATGTAGACTTTAATGCTTCGAGCTTCTTTTGATACTCTGCAGCTTTTGCAGAAACTTCTGAAAATTCTTTGCCGGATTGGTCAATCAAAGATCCGCCTGTATATACATACTGACCTAAGTCATTCATCGTAAAGGAATATTTTTCTAAGATCCCTTGTCCACGGTCAAGTGTCGCATTAAATGAGGTCACATCTTCGTTGGCATCCTTAAAGAACTGTAACTTGATATCCTTGTCTGAGATTCCGGTCAGTGCAGTAAAGTATTGTTTTACATCTGCTGTCAACTGTTCGATCCCGGTATGATCAAAGGATGCATCAACTTCCATGAGGGATTTTTTGATATTAGAGATGTTCTTCTCGATCTCATCCGTTACCTGCGGCATCTGTGCTTTGATCTGCTCCCGCATCTGTCCGATACTGGTGATGATGTCAGACCACATATCTTCTTCAAAACCAGTGATCTTCTTCGGATCGACTGGCTCAAGCCTGTCAATATCTGCCCGGTATGCTTTCACAGCATTCACGATCTCCCGGAATTGCTCCGTCGGATCTGCCGTACCGGAGAAGATATCCTTATATTTATCTGCCAGCTCTTGATAAATGGAATCTAATTCAGTGCCGGATTTTGCTTTATCTGTCACAAATTTTCCGGCGGAAACTTTTCTCATACTGTCCCAGTCTTTGCCGAGATCAGTTTGTACGATAGATGGGATTTTGATTTTAGAAAGATTCTGAAAATAATTATAGAAATCATCATAGATACCCATACGAGATTGTAAGACGTTCGCATTTGATTTGACTACTTCACCAAGTTCATTAAAAAGCTGCATGAAACGTGGATTTTCCTGCCCGGAGGACAACTCTCCGACTGATACCATATATAACTGCTTGCAGGTATCTTTGATCTGACGCTGTGCTGACTTCGCCTTTATATTGAACTGATTGATAAGGTTTGTTGCTAAAGCATCTCCGATCTTCTTTCCGGATTCTGCTGTTGTCTTGCCGTTACCGATGTCCTTTAAGGATTTTACGATCTTCTCATCCAAGTCCACCGGAAGTGTGATCTTAATTCCGGCTGCGTTGAGTCGGTCTTGAATTGTTTGGATATCTTTTTTTAGATTTGCTAAGGACTCATCAATATCAAGTCCTGCTGACAATAGAATATTGGCACCTGCCATGTGTTTACTCCTTTATTAATAGAAGAAACCGGAAGCATGACACTCCCGGCCGTTAATTGTTACTGTTGATTTTTAATGAATTGCACATCGAATGGATGATTCACCTTGCGCTTATAATCTTCGATTCCTTTTTCTATGAAGTGGGTTCCAGGCCTGTAACCGAAATACGGGACATTTGCAAAACTGCCGTGTGTCTGCCATCCTTCATTTAAAAGCATTGCCACATCGACATACTTGCCGTTTAATGATTGGTGAATCGCACCATCATCGAAAAGAACCGAAATACAGATTGCCGCACCGGAGGTCCCTATTTTAAGGACTGGTGTCTGATCAATGTAGATAGCATTATAGAGATTATAAGTACGTTTATAAATTTGGGAGGAATATGACTCGTAGACTTCATCGAGTCTATACATGATACAATCGGCAAGAATTGCCGCATGATGTTTTAATTCTTCTGAAACTGATTTGCCGCTACTCGTCTTGAGCTTCGACACATCCAGATTTTTCAGTGCTTTCCTAAGATCTGCCATAAAATTAAAACCATGTTGGATATACAGATGTATAACCGTATGGATTTCTGCGTCCATAATCATACCCCGATGATGGGTAATACCAATTTACAGATCTATTGGATTCTGACCTCCCCCATCGATTTGACGGGACAGCTTCTTCCTCTTTCTCCTCTGGTTCCTCCGGATCTTCTACCTCCGCAGGTTTCAAATTTTCTGACATTGCTTTTTCTAATTTTCTTAGCAGTGCGATTTCTACAAAAGCAGCATTGATATTAGCTCTACAGTTTTCCATCATGTTCTCAACGCTGTTTGGATTGTTAAGGAATGCTAACATATCATTAAACGTACATTGTCCAAAGACTGCCAACTCGTTGTCAGAAAATGCTTCTAAAATCGTCAGCATTTGACTATATGTGTATTTTCCTTCTGTTACTTCTTCTGCCTGTTCTGCTTCGTAATTTCTAATATTGTCCATAAATTGTAAATCCTCCTAATTATTTTTTAGATATGATTCAAGACGTGCCGCAAGCTCCGGGTAAAGATCGAACCTGCCGTTCTTGAACGCAGATAATGTAGATACATTGATATTGGTTTGCTTAGAGATATAACACTGCTTTTCTCGCTCAAGCCGTTTTTTATATTCATCTCGTAATTGTTCCGGTGTCATCATTTTTGTTTATTCCTTCCTTTATAATTGTTTGTATACGCAGTTTTCTTCGTAAAAAATATAGAGTTCTGGTCGTCGTCCTGCCGCCATAGATGAGAGTTTGATGGGAGACAGCATATTATTGCACACATGTGGGTTGAACATGGTAGAGGTCGGCAGCAGGACAATAACAGAACTTGTAATTGAATGTTCATTCGGTACTATACGGCGGAGCGTTTGTTTGAGGACACTGTGATCCGCCGGAAGAAGCCATGACATATACTACACAGCCTACGGTCTTTTCATATATGCCCTTCTCTCTTCATAAGGGAACTTTCGCAATCCGTATATTTATTATATTTTTATGCAATACATGCAAATATTTATGCTGATTTTATGCGATTTTTTGTATATCTTCAACAAAACAATCCAATAATTCTTCCCTGTGTTCCTTATATAGAAACAGCAGAATCGTGTTACAGATATCAGAATTTTCATCTTTGGTGGCGATATTTACCATGTATCGTACTCCGCATTCATCCAACCCTTTGTTCGCACTGCGCACAAAACTGTTTTCAATCCACTGCCATTCTTGATGATAAGATTTACTGTCCTTATCTTTCGTGGATGCTTTAAGCTTTCGCACCTCATTCCGGTACTGTTCAACAGCATTAAGGAATTTATCCCGTTTATAACGATTCTTGACCTTAGACTTCTTCGTTTTCTGCGTAATAAGATCACGAATATTTATTACAGATGTCCTCGGCGCATAAGATCTGGTCTGCTCCGTAATAAACTTACTCATGATATCCATAGGACAATTCAGTTCTTCTCTCACCGGACAATTTTTCTTTTCCTCTTCCAGACTTTCTAATTCTTCTTTCGATAGAATCTTCGTGTTGTTCCGGCTTTTCTTCGTCTCTGCAAAAAACTCCGGGACTCTATTGATACATTGCATGAATTCCAGACCTTTCATTCGATTGATTTCCTGCATGACACCAACAACAAATTCTTTCTTTGCAAGGTCTATACTGATCTGTCCGATGACGGATAAGATAACAACACAATCCAGCAGTTCCTTTTTCTTCATTCCACCATGGAAATAATGACTCAAGGCTAACTGCGCCGTGTCAGTAGAAATACCGATTGCCGCCTGTGCATCAGAGATCTTGTTATCCATCCGGGCGTAATCTTTCATTTCCAGATGATATGCATTCTTCTTACTGTCACTGTTCGCGCTGTCAACCTCTTCTACATCGTTGATGATTGTCGGATACTTTTTATAGGCATATGCCGCCAATTCTGCCATATCGCGTTGGTCCGTAACAAGAACGAAATCACTATCTACATCATGACCGGATAATCTTGGTTGTGTATCTGTGTCAATGGCGTTAAACACGATCACGTTATCGCCAATGTTGGGGAAATACTTCATGATCGGTGCTACATATACATTTTTGAGATGAATGATGTTATTTGGGGAATTGTGCGGACTACGGAATGCTGCCAGACTTGCACCGTCAGCAAAGCGGGTCGTATAACACTGAACTCCATTATCAATAATCTCAAAGCAATCCTCTTTTAAAGGCTCTGGATCTCCTACCGCATATCGCAATAGTGCAACCGGATTATCCATGATTGTCATGTTGTCGCCAGACTGCAGCAAACGTCCTTCTTTAAATTCAGCTTTCAGCTTCGTAAGATCCTTTTTCTTTTTATCTTTATAAAGCTTTGTATGGGTGATCTCTGGATTCTTCTCCACAAGATCCATCACAAGATCATTGATATTGAAATTACTCTTGGTGATTTTCAGATAGTTTAGATAATTTGCATCATCCTTAAGAGACAGATAATACTCTGCTGAAGGCTGTGTGATCCGGCTCAAGACCTTCGGATCCACGGTCGGAAGTGTGTTGTTCATCTGGTAAGTTGTGAGCTGTTTGTCTCCCCATTTGCTCTTGTGCGCTGTCTTGACAATAGAGAAGTAGTTCTCGGTGATCTCCATAAATCGTTTATACTGCTTATAAGCTTTTTTCTGCGTGCCGCCCATAAAATCTACGAACTTCAGCCATTTCAAAGATTTATCCGTGATGATGACCTTCACATCAGATATCTTCATCTCATTCTCAAACATATCTGTAACCGTATAGGTGTCATAGTCAAGACCATGATCCGTGCAGTAATCCCGGAAGAATTGTTCCAAACTACCACGGAATAAACAGGACTTAAAGAAATGTGATCGACAGTATATAAAACCGTTCATGCCCTCCGGGAACCATGAATCATCAATCAGTCCCATACCGTCATACAGGACATTCTTAATCTTCTGTTCAGTATATTTCACCTCGCACTGGTATTTCTTCTTCTGTGACTTCTTGCGTACATTACCATTCTTGTCTACGATTGTTTCCGCTTCTGGCATCCCCACTTCAACCGAACTAACAACTGCCGCCGGAAGTGGTGCAGATTCAACCTCAATGTCATTAAGAATCAGAACATTATCAAGTGGAATCTGTATGTAACCGATTGCGTCTGCCGTTGTAAGAGTCTGGTATGCTGACAGACCAACAATATTAAAGAATGCATTCCGATCTTCTTTCTGGCGTTTCAGCATCTTCTCATACAGACCCATCGTGAGGAACTTAATCGCCTTGTCGTAAATCTTCTCATTGATGAACATGCACTCTCCTGCCTTGGCTTTTCCCGGAGATCGCATCAGCATCTTATAGCGGACAGTTTTCACAGTAACAAGCTCACCATTCTTTTTATACTTCATGTGCGCATATTCAAAACCTTCTGTATAATACTTTTTTCGCAAGGTACTCGGTTTGACTGTCGTGCTTTTTTTCTGTTTTTCCTTTCCTAATAGCGGCTGTTCCTGTTCAGCATCACCGATCCAGTATTCCGCCGGATAATTGAACTTCAACATCATAAAGTCAAAGCAGGAATCATCCGCATACCGCGTAATCTTACTCGCTGTGTTAGCAGCCATGTAACGCAGGAACAGACTGTCGTTGATGACGGCGAATCTTTCACTGATTCTTGACAGTTCGCGCCATTCTCTTCCAAGCTTGTATTCGACCTTCTTGTCTGGATTCTGTGCGACGATCTCACTGATATAAAGTTGGTTTGCTTCGATTGCTTTGATCCGAAGCGGTTTTAACGGTAATGTGTAATCAATATTTATGGCAAATGCGCCCCTTTCCTATTTGATATATAGTTGTTCTCTTTTTTGTGGGGAATTTGAAAGAAATTTAGACGGTATATTTCTGCTCTCCGTCCGTTTGGACGGAAACCGTGACAATGAAAACCGAATTTTATAGGTTCGTTTTGAAGCGAAGGGTTTGGTAATTTTACCAAAGGCTTTCAGCTTGTGCGAAATTTAGCTTAACCGATCATCGCAAGCGCCGTACTCTTCGTGACAATTCCGGTGTCAACCAAGTCTTCAAGTTCTGGAATCATTTCGGTAAGACGTTTGTAGTTGTTGAGGGTATCCACGGAGATCCCCATCTGAGATGCGAGATCGGTTTGATCGTTTTTCAAGTCCGAAATTTTCGGATTTGATTTTCTATCTCCTCCATGTTCGATTCCATACAACCTTTCCAATTCCTTGATTCTCAGCCCTACCTTCTTTGCACTACCACCGACATCACCACGCTGGCGGATGTTTGTTTCGAGAAGGTCTTATACGTCACTATCTCTTGTTTGGACGCAAGGCAGAAAACTATCAGAAGCGATTCCAAATCATCCATTTTGGACGGTATGAACATTAGAAAACGGCCTGCGTCCAAATGGACGGAGGGTCAACGGATTACACCTCTGGATCCGATGTGTCCAAATGAACAGAACGGTAAACCTTCTTACCGTTTTCCAAAATTTCTCCACCACCTCATCTACCTTCGGCTTGTTCTTATTCTGCAACTCCTTGTAACCGGCGGTGATAGATGTTTTGCCTGAAAGCACACGTTGTTTTAACTCGTCGTTGTCCGAATTTAGAATTTTTGCGCCCATACGATATGTTTCTCTTTTTACACCTGCGATAGCGGCGAGTTTGGAGTTGGTTTCATTTTCAGTTCGATTTTTTCTTTTTTCAACCTCCACCATTTCTGGTGTACCTTGATTTTTCTTTTTATAATCTTCTGACCGTCTATCTCCACCAGTGGCAAGCTTTAAATTCTCCTTCGCCTGTGCCTCGAACAGCGCCCGGTGTTTCTCTGCCACTGAAATCCTCTGAATCGGCGTCAGATTTCTTCTCCCCAATTGGATGTCAAGCATCCAGCGCATGACCTCTTCCTTTGTCTCATATGCGAGGGTTCCGATTGTATAATCAATGTTGTGTTTCTGGCAGATTGAATAGCGGTTATGTCCATCTACGATGAAGCCGTGCCATTCCATAATCGGAAAATTCTTGTCGAAACCGTTGTCTACAATGTTCTTTTCAAGCTGCTTATACTCATCATCCGCGAGGGGCGGCAGTAAGTCTCTCAGCTCTGGATCAATTTTCAGTTCTTTCATGGGTTATTATCTCCTTTAAAAATGTATTTCTTCTATCTTCACTCCCCAAAATAGGGGAATCATCATCTATATCAAAAGTGATAAAATTGCTCTCCAACACACCGCAAACCACAGGAAATCAAGGCTTTGAATTTCTGGTGTCTTAATAGTAGGGGGCTTTTTTGCGATAGGGCCACGAAACGTCACTTCATATATTCACTTCATCATCCACGGGGAAAATCACAATAAGATCATACCGTTTATAGTATAAATACCGTTTTTGTTCTCAAAAGGCAAGGTGAAACAAACAAATCGTCATTATTTACATACCCACCGGTCTTGCGGATTGTAGGTAAAATGTCAGTAGTAATCCAACGCTTGAATTTCTTTGCATTAGGCAATTTACTGGATAAAATTAAGCTATAAAGACCAGATTCATTGATGATAATGGTCTCTTTATTTTGATTCCCATCAAAAATCATCGATTTACGTCTGTCCTCTTCATCTATGTGGCGGTTAATATCTCGACTACCGTTTCGGTACTCAAGAATATCTGCAATATCTTTTCCTACAAACCACGGTTCTCCATCGATCATTAGTGTTCTAATTTCACCAAATTCTTCATTTTTAAAAATTTCTAATTCCTGCATAAAATGTATCCTTTCTCACACTGAGGCAAACAGGATTTTACAAATTTTTTCTTGCATTATAGAAAGTGCGTTTGAGCCTTGAAAATAAGGGAAAAGCCGGAAATTTCTTAGGGAAAATTCATACCATTGATTTGCATTATAGCAAGTCCAGAAACGCCTTAAAAACAAGGCATTTCTGGAAAATTTATAGGGAAAAACGGGAACTATGTATAGAATGTATTATATACCGACAGGTATCTTAGATGATCTATCTTGAACAGTTTAACAAAGGAAGCGTAGCGGACACGTGGAGATGAACTTGTTCATCGACACAACCATGCGAGCGCAGGAACAAGCGAGTATGGGAAGAACGCCGTAGGCCAATATATTACATCTTTTTACAATCATTCATATTTATGTTCCTGTTCATTTAATATTACATTCACATCAATATCCTCGTCTTGCAGACAGCTTAAGGGATAGGATTGCATCTTTAGTCCGCCATGCGCAAAGGGCGCGCATGGCATCCTAAAGCTACAATCTCGCAATCATGAACCATTTCCGCTCCGAGTGCAAAAGGCGCACTCGTATCGAAAAAGCTTCATAATTGCATAATAAACCAAACGCTTTTTACTAATTCAATTCATCATCACATCTATTTTGGGGTCAGATTCACATTCCACTATATATATAGTGAAGTGTGGATTTGCCCCCAAGAATATCATTCCGAAATCCAGTGTTTACGTTCCAGAATCCAATATTTCCTATCTCTGTTAGGATTGTCTGTTCCATCTGATAGTTTTCTTCTCTTATCAGTTAAGTATTTACTGGTGAGTTTTTTATCCTTTCCCACGATTTTATCTCTGAACCTGCATTCATAATTGGGGTAGTTATCTTCCAATGCTCCGTTAAATGTGTTTACACCTTTATAACGAAGTTTTAAACCAATTTTTTCAAAATTTTTTTGAACGATTTTCTTATCATCTGTATACAACCACTTTCCTTCAATGGATTTTATATAGTCCATAAATTCATCTTTTTCTTCCACATAAATATCCAGTTTTTTTGCTTTGGCTGCCAGTTCTGATCCTAATAATTCGAGCATTACAACATTATAGGTTTTCTCTCTCATTTCAGTCAGAATGCCGTAATCCATATAATATTTTTTCAAACGCATCCTGTTATATGTGAATTTACTATCTTCGACTTTTTCTGCAAATTCAGTGTGAAAAATTTTATTATTACGCAGTCGTTTTCTATCCTTCGCATACGTTTCCAAAAATCCATAATAATCTTTTCTGAACTTTTTTACTGGATCAATCTGATAGTCATATCTGTTAATCATTCCCTGTATGGCTTGCCCGGTATAGTCTTTCAAATAGAACGTGCAGGTATCATCATCGGACATTTTTCTTTTTCTTCCCAGTGCCTGTATTGCAGAATCCACATCGAGAATTTCAGAAAAGATGTGTTTAACTTTCTTGTCTTTGATGTCGATTCCATTGTCAAGTACCTTTGTCGCAACCAATATTCTTTTATCAAATGTTACCGTTCCATCTTCATGTGACTGAATGCAGTTTTCGGTTCGTATATCGGATACTTTCTTCGCATTTTTTGATGCATAGTAGCAAGCTTTGTCTCCGTATTTTTCATGAAGTTTTATCATCTGTTGGATAGAATTACAGAAGATAATAATTTTGCTATCATCCTCTTTTTCAAGGATATCATCTACCTTTGGAATTAAGTATTTCTTCTCGTAAAAATACAACTCATCGACATACTCATATGATTTTGGAATATAGAAATAATGTTCATCTGTGACATGATTGCTTTTTCTCATCCACCGGAAGAATACTTTACACGTTGCACTCATATAGATGACTACTCTGCCCTTTAATCTTTTTATATAGCTATATGCTATATCAGTATATTCATTAAAAAGTGCATCTTCCGTAAAGTAATGACATTCATCCGCAACCACATATTCTGCATCTGGAACTGGTTCCTTTTTTTGTATGAGATCTGCCAACTTCTGATATGTAATTACTGTCACAGTTTCAAGTAAATTCATCTTTTTTGCTTCATAGTAGATCTTCTCCTTTAGTGGTGATCTATTACATAAATACAGAACTCTTTTTCCTTCTGCATCTGCATACTTCGATAGGATATTCAGAATGAAATAGCTTTTCCCGGTTCCTGTTCCACCATCAAGTATTACTCTTGTATCGTTCCATTTCTTATAAGAATCTTCAATTAGATCTGAAAAGTGTTTCGTCTGCTGACCATTTGCTTCCATATGTTATACCCCTTTTTTGTATTGAACCATCAGTCTATGTAACTCTGCGGTGTCCTCAAACAAAAACACTTTCAGTCGCGGATTCTTATCGCAGTCCTCCACCTTAAGAATCCTATGACCGTGGCTGCATAACCAGTTTGCCATTCCCAAGGACTGAATTATTTGAAATCTTCTTCCATCTCTCATCATGTATGTATACTCTCCTGTATTCCTTTATTGGTGTATGCGTGGCAGCAGAATCTGGTCCATTTATGACACGCTGCCGTTCCTCTCCTTAGTTCTGATAATCTCCGCACACATGTCTTTGGTGAGATTCCTATACTCCTTCACCATACCGTCCGCATAGAGACTTTTATGATAAAGAGCCTGTGCAAGTAGGTCCACACTCTCCAAGAATGACGGTATACGTTCTGTGATTCCCAGGTCAGCACCACTAACAGCGAGATCCTGCATCATATAGCGAAATGTTCCGGTGAGTGGAACTTCGTTAATCTCTCCAGAGTGGTTCTTCGTGAAATTTGCCGCAAACTGCTCCGGTGTAGCCCCTGAATCCTTCCACTCCTTATAAATTGTCTGGAAATATTCCAGAGTCACATAGATTCCTACTGCATTCACAAAATCCCTCCGGGACATAAAATCTGATGTGTTCTTCTCCTCAAGTGCGTTGACTTCTCCGTAAATTCCTAATAGCTCCATAACTCTCAACCTTCTTTCTTCTTAACTGTATCTTCTAACCACTTCACTGAGCCGTCGCTGTTGATCGGGATTTCTACCCTTGTCCCATTGTCGAACTCCACGACTGATAAGAGTCTGCCGTTGTCCGCCTTTATCCATTTACGCATAAGACTGTCCTCCGCTTTAATTACTATGATTTGAAGCGCATCTGTTTCAGCAACTCGAGTTTTGACATCTTCTTAGGCGGTGTCACTTTAGCAGCAGGAGCTTCCGGTTCTTTGAATGATAATTCTCCAAGTTTCCTACCGGACACCTGTTTCTTGTTGCGCTGACGTTCCTCATACGCTTTCTGTGCCATCTCTCCTAACTTGCTTACATGAGTGACCGGATAACTCAGACCACTTGCGGAAATCAATGTTGCTTTGCCATTGTAGCCTTCAAAGACGTTCTGCGGTTTACCAATCTCGTTGATGATTGCTCCGGCAGTAATGTCCTGATTGTTCTTTCCGGAATGAATAATTCCGATGTTCTCACATACCTTGTCACTCTCGGCCGGAGCGAAGATACCAGACTTGAACATCTTATCAAGCATAAAGTCCTGCGGTTTTCCCGGAGAAAACATACCGAGAACTATTGCACCGTTATTCTTCAGCATTTCCAGACGTTCCGATTCATCGAAGTTGTTTGTCTCTCCGTAGCTCTCATCAGAAAGAAACATGTCCAGCATTTTTGCAAACGTGCTGTTAATATATCCGTAGTCCTCGCTGAGTTCATTATTAAGGAAGAATATCGCTCCCAGTCCATCCAGTTCCTGTAATTCTGCAACCGACTGATAAGCGTTCTTATGCTTAATGATGGATTCACCGGAGGATGGAAGTGCGATCACCGGGCAAATAATCTTGTCCTGCTGCTCAAGAAGAAGCTCTGCAAGGATTGTTGCACATCCCGATCCGGTTGAACCACCTCCGCCAAACAGAAGGAATACAATCGGCTCTTTGATTTCTGAAACAAAGTCCATCAAATCACTGTTTGCCGCAAGACAATCCATAGCTCTCTCTCGATATCCGCCAAAACCATCGAATCCCTCAAGCTTGAACTTTGTCGGTACATCTCCCAGTGCTTTTAAATCCTGCTCACTACCATTGACTGCTGCGCCTCTATACCCACGGGAAATAAATTCCTTATGCAGCTTTCCTCCCGCACAGCCCAGTCCTAAAAAGTATGTATTTTCTTTCAGGCTCATCTCTAATCCTCTCCTTTACAAACTGTGAGTCCCTTGTCTATAAGGAAATATGTGTCTGCATGATTATCTTTGATGCCTTTAGCGACATAACAAGCGTTCACAAGCTTTTTCATTGACCGCCACACATACATACTCCCTCCGATGTTTCCGTCGTTTTCTTCCATGATTTCCGATATCGTCATACCATGGTACTTATCTGTTGCCCCGTTTGAAAACAAGGACATTAAAATAAGAAACTGATTCCTATTCAGTTCTGATACGCAATCCACCTGCACCATCCTTTCTGTAAAATTACTTTCTCTTTTTCCGGGTTAGTCGTAATACAGCATGAATCTGATCTGACATAACACCGGAATTTCAAAAAATAGCGGCATTCCTGCCGTTTTTCTCCATGTATTCAGTTGTCAAGGTACTGTTAAAATTTGTAATGGAATTGTTGGACTGACTCGTCCATAGACTTTTATCTTGATTTCGCCAAAAATCTCTGCTATAATAAGAATTGCCAAATTCTATGCAGATTTATAAAAGTCTGTATTACTTACTGGAAGTACGCCAATACTTCTTTTGTAAGACGAGAGTCGGTGCCGCCAAGCATCGGCTCCTTTTTTGTTTACACTGTTACTATAATACCAGATACATACTTTGTCAAGGCTTTTCTACAATTTAATGTATATAATATTTTATTATTGTATATTAAAAATTGTATATAATGCAAACTACCGCCACTTCGATTTAAAGTATTGAAATAATTGTATGAGTAATGGTATAATCAATCTTATAATTGTATAGATTTA
>OOCY01000667.1_pt1 | contig 24602 bp, 22 predicted proteins | sample 1671291 | NCBI WGS metagenome assembly OOCY01 (sample SAMN06348141, study PRJEB24527) | human gut metagenome | biome: human gut; feature: ankylosing spondylitis patient; material: feces | host: Homo sapiens | place: China | collected 2015-10 | reverse complement strand
CGACCGCGGCGGCAGGCGGCAGTGAGACTCAGGCGACAGCGGAAAGCTCCGGCGGCGGAAATATCACAAAGACAGATATCGTCTTTGCCCAGGCCTCTGACGTTGTGACCCTGGATCCGGCAGGACAGCAGGATACCACTTCCGGTGTACTTATGAAACATGTGTACAGTACCTTGATGGATGTCGATGACGATGGCAACCTTGTTCCGGATCTGGCAGAGAGCTACGAGATGAAGAGTGATACGGAATATACCTTCACCCTGAGACAGGATGCATGTTTCTCCGATGGCACGCCGGTTACAGCGAAGGATGTAAAGTTTACATTTGACCGTGCGAAGGATATGCCGAAGACGAAATCCAATACCTCCAAGATCGAAGAGGTTATCGCGGATGACGATCACCATGTTACCTTCAAGCTGACACAGCCATATGCGGCATTTAAGACCATTGTTACTTCGTCGAACCTTAGTATTGTTTCCGAGGCGGCGGTCACAGCGGCGGGAGAGTCCTACGGTGATGTTGACAATGTTCTCGGATCCGGTGAGTTCACAGTTACCGAGTGGGTTCCGAACGATCACTACACCCTTACAAGAAACGAAAAATACTGGGGTGAGATGCCGATCGCGACAACGATCACCTGCCGGGTGATCCCGGAGGGAAGCGCCCGCGCCATTGCCCTTGAGGCAGGAGAGGTCGACCTTGTATGGAACGTTGACGCGACAGACTGTGCGAACATCGAGGCAAATCCGGATGTGACGCTGTTGAGCCAGACGTCTTCTTCCATCGAATATCTCGGTATGAATACGACAAAAGAGAAATTCTCGGATGTGAGAGTCAGACAGGCGATCAATTACGCGCTGGATAAACAGACATTTGTTGATACGATCATTGAGGGTCGGGGAACTGTAGCAAACAGCTACATCAACTCAATGATCCCGGGCTGGACAGACGAAGTGGAAGCTTATCCGTATGATCCGGCGAAGGCAAAAGAGCTTCTTGCGGAAGCAGGCTATCCGAACGGATTTGAATGCAAGATCTATGTAAACGGCGACGTTCGTACCCGTTCCGCCCAGATCATTCAGGCCCAGCTCGCAGAGGTTGGAATCACGGTTGATATCTCTACCTATGAGTGGGGCGCTCTTCTCGATTCCTTAAATGCAGGTGAGCATGAGATGTTCCTCCTCGGATGGTCGAATTCAAGCTTCGACGCGGATGGAAGTACTTACCAGTTATTCTATTCCGGAAACCATGGAGCGACCGGTAACCGTGCATTCTTAACCGATGATAAAGTCGATGAGCTGATCATCGATGCACAGAAAGAGAGTGACGATACCAAGCGCATGGAGTTCTACAAAGAACTTCAGGTATATCTCCACGAGATCTCCCCGTGGTGTCCGTTATACTACAAAAATGACAATGTCGGTGTCCGCGCAGACTTAAAGGGATTCAAGCTTCACAAGGGCGCACAGCACTACCTTGGCAACTGCCACTATGAAGATTGATAATATTTAAAATGTAAAAGACGGGGGCAGGCATAAAGATGTCTGCCCCCTTTTCAATGACACGCATTCGCGCGAAGATGCAGACTGCCGCAAGAGGCTGCGCGGGATGCCCGAAGTTGTAAAGACACATTTAAAAAAATACACAAAAAATACTGGAATTGCATGAGATATTCAGTTATAATGTCACTATCATGTATAGTACAATGTATAGTGAATTATAACTATTCAGAGAATTCGCTGATAAAATAGGGATAGGGCTGAATAGTAAAACAGGAGGAGATGAGCATGGGAATTCTCGAAGAAGTAAACGCAAGCTATGAAAAACTCAGCCCGGTTCAGAAAAGGATCGCGGATTTTATCTTCAAATATCCGGATCAGGTCTGCTTTTACTCCCTGAAAGAGCTTTCGGAGACACTGGGTGTGACGGAGGTGACCATATTAAGGTTCACAAAGAAGATCGGGGTCCAGAGCTTCGTGGAAATGAAGAACCGTCTGCGGGAACATTTACAGACGAGACTGGTCCATGGGGACGGTTTAAACAGGATTGCGGATCATGTGGGCGGGATCCGGTACGGTGACCACGATAAGGAAGAAATGTTCCGGGAGTTTGTCACGAACGAGAAAAATGTGATCGCGAAGACCTTTGAACAGGTCTCCTTAAAGGATATCCTCTCCGCAGTGGCGATCATCAGGCAGTCCCGGAAGATCTATGTGGTGGGGAGCGAGCTGGTAACTGGACTCTGTGCCTACACGACGAGAAGACTCCTGACATTGGGGCTGGAGGCGCTCGATCTCTCGAATCTGAGCCGGGCTCTCTACAATAACTACCTGGCCCACGCTACGCCGGAGGACTGCGCGATCATCTTTTCCGCACCCGGATACGCGAAACATATCGTGAATACCGCAAGGTATCTCGATAAGAAGAAGATCCCGCAGATCGCCATCACGGATCAGAGGACTTCACCGATCGCGTCCTACGGAACGACCGTTTTTACCTGCAACAACCACGACCTGTTCTTTTATAATTCCGTGATGGGATATATGTCTGTGGCGAACGCCCTGATATATTTCTCTGCCATGGATAACCCGGAGGAGACGAATAAACGCCGTGGACGCCTCTCGGAAGTGAGAAGTGCAATCGGCAGCATCGACTTCGTTAAAGACGGTTTATAGGCAGTGGATCCTCGGAGGGGCAACCTATCAGCATAATAGGAGTATAGTAAATACAATACAAAAAAGATAACTATAATTTGTTAAAATTGCTAAAATAACCCTGTATAAATTGAAAATTATTGACAAATTTGTTCAAAACTGTTATCATTGGTTCATGAGATCGAACTAAGTACTGCATGACGGGTATAGTGAATACTGACACATATTACCGTTATGAAGTGCGACCGCTGTGGGGAGCGGAAGAAAATAACAGGAGGAATTTGTGAATGAAAAGAAGGGGTATTGCAAGAACAACAGCAATGGCAATGGCAGCAGCTATGATCCTTACAGCCTGCGGAGGTGGAAACACTGATCAGTCTACAAACGCACCGGCAGGCGGCAGCGCGCAGACAACTACCGATAACGGTGGAAGCGGCGAGATCACAAAAACAGATATCGTTGTGGCTATGGGCGCAGACGTTGTCACACTGGATCCGGCAGGACAGCAGGATACCACATCCGGAGTACTGATCCATCACGTATACAGCACTCTGATGGATATCGACGATGACGGTAACCTTGTTCCTGATCTGGCTGAGAGCTATGAGATGAAGAGTGATACAGAGTATACCTTCAAGCTCCGTGAGGATGCATGCTTCTCAGATGGAACACCGGTAACAGCGAAGGATGTAAAGTTTACGTATGACCGTGCGAAGGATATGCCGAAGACAAAGTCCAATACTTCAAAGATCGCAGAGGTTATCGCTGACGATGATTACCACGTAACCTTCAAACTCACACAGCCATACGCAGCGTTCAAGACAATCGTTACCCAGACAAACTTAAGTATCGTTTCTGAGGCAGCTGTTACAGCAGCAGGCGATGCTTACGGCGATGTGGAGAATGTACTCGGATCCGGTGAGTTCACGGTTACGGAGTGGGTTCCGAACGATCACTACACCCTGACAAAGAACGAAAAATACTGGGGTACAGAACCGATCGCAACTTCCATCACCGTCCGCGTAATCCCGGAGGGAAGTGCAAGAACGATCGCTCTTGAGGCAGGAGAGGTCGATCTTGTATGGAACGTTGACCCGACAGACTGTGCGAACGTGGAAGCAAACTCCGACGTAGCGCTTCTTTCCCAGCCGTCTTCTTCCATCGAGTACCTTGGAATGAATACGACAAAAGAGAAGTTCTCCGATGAGAGAGTCCGTCAGGCAGTCAACTACGCGCTGGATAAACAGACCTTCGTTGATACGATCATTGAGGGACGCGGTACTGTGGCAAACAGCTATATCAACTCCACGATCCCGGGCTGGTCTGAAGAGGAGGAAGCTTATCCGTACGATCCGGAAAAGGCAAAAGAGCTCCTTGCGGAAGCAGGTTATCCGAATGGATTTGAGTGCAGCCTCTATGTAAACGGTGACGTTCGTACACGTTCCGCGCAGATCGTTCAGGCACAGCTCGCTGAAGTTGGAATCACTGTTGATATTTCTACATATGAGTGGGGCGCATTGCTGGATTCCTTAAATGCAGGTGATCACGAGATGTTCATCCTCGGATGGTCCAACACAAGCTTTGACGCAGACGGAAGCACCTACCAGTTATTCTACTCTGAGAACCATGGTGCGACTGGCAACCGTGCATTCTTAACAGATGAGAAGGTCGACGAACTTATCATCGCCGCTCAGAAGGAAAGCGATGATACCAAGCGTATGGGACTCTACAAGGAGCTTCAGGATCGTCTCCACGAGATCTCCCCGTGGTGCCCGTTATACTACAAATACGATAACGTCGGTGTCCGTGCAGACTTAAATGGCTTCAAGCTTCACAAAGGCGCACAGCATTACCTTGGCAACTGCCATTACGAAAAATAATATCTGATCCGCAAAGAGGACAGAGTCCATGCAAAAACAGGGTACGGGTCACGAAAAGGGATCCGTACCCATTTCCAGAATCCGGTGAAAGCCCGGAAAACATTCCAGAAACCCTGAGACAAGGATCCGGAACTTCGGCCCCGACAGACGGGTTTCGGAAACACAAAAAAACAGCCGCGGGACGCGGTAGATTGGATGGTGTGCATGAGCAAATATGTGTTAAAGAGACTTGCGATGCTGATCCCGGTACTGATCGGCGTGACATTCATGGTTTATTTCATCTTAAGCCTTTCACCAGGCGATACGGCAGCGATGATCGCAGGTGAGTCGGCAGACGCGGAGACGATCGAAGCGACAAGAAAAGATCTTGGACTGGACCAGCCGGTTATCGTTCAGTACGGAAAATATATGCTGAACCTTCTTCACGGTGATATGGGTAAATCCTACAAGACAAAACGTGACGTTTTCCCGACGATCATGGCTGCATTCCCGAATACAGCAAAGCTTGCGTTCTGGTCGATTCTGGTAGCGGTAGCCATCGCACTTCCGATCGGTATCATCAGTGCCACGCGGCAGTACAGTATGGTCGATAATGTGGGTATGGTCGCCGCCCTATTGGGTGTCGCGACGCCAAACTTCTGGCTGGGCCTGATGCTCATCATCGTATTCTCCTTAAACCTTGGATGGCTTCCATCCGGCGGTATGGGATCCTGGAAGAACTACATCATGCCGGCGATCACCCTTGGTACCGGCGACGCAGCGCTGATCTGCCGTATGACGCGTTCCTCCATGCTTGAGGTCATCCGTCAGGATTATATCCGTACCGCGAGAGCGAAGGGTGTGCCGGAGAAAATGGTGATCCGGAAACACGCATTAAAGAATGCGCTGATCCCGGTCGTTACCGTTATTGGACTTCAGTTCGGTTCCCTTCTTGGCGGCGCGACTCTTACCGAGACCGTATTTGCATGGCCGGGCGTTGGCCGTCTCCTGGTAGACTCCATCAAGAGTAAGGATGCCCCGTTAGTCCTCGGCGGCGTTATCATGATGACCATCACCTTCAGTATCGTAAACCTTTGCGTGGACATTCTCTACGCTTTCATTGATCCGCGTATCAAAGCGCAGTATAAGAAAAAATAAGGAGGAAAGCGTATGGGAACATCAAAGAATCAGGAAGCGGCATCCGGCGCGGCTGTAAAGAAGCGCGGTCAGTTTAAAGAGATCTGGCGCCGCTTAAAAAAGAATAAAATGGCAATGATCGGTCTTGGAATCGTCGCTCTCCTCGTACTGATCTCTATCTTTGCGGATTTCCTGTTCGATTACAATACCGTTGTTATCAAACAGAACACAGCTATCCGTCTCCAGACCCCGAGCGCGGCTCACTGGCTTGGAACAGATGAGTTCGGACGAGATATTCTGGCACGTCTCGTTCACGGATCAAGAGTATCCTTAAGCGTCGGCGTTGTAGCTGTATCCATCGCACTTCTGATCGGCGGATCCTTAGGAGCGATCGCAGGCTTCTACGGCGGAAAGATCGATAACGTGATCATGCGTATCATGGATATCTTCCTTGCGGTACCGAGCCTTCTTCTTTCCATCACGATCGTATCCGCACTTGGACCGAGCATCTTCAACTTAATGCTCGCCATCGCGATCTCTTCTGTGCCTGGCTACGCGCGAATCGTCCGGGCTTCCGTCCTTACTGTAAAGGATCAGGAATTCGTAGAGGCGGCGAAATGTATCGGAGCAAACAACTTCGAGATCATTTCCTCCCATATTCTCCCGAACTGCATGGCACCGATCATCGTTCAGGTATCTTTAAAGGTTGCATCCGCGATCCTTTCCACATCCGGCTTAAGCTTCCTTGGCCTCGGCGTAAAGGCTCCGACACCGGAGTGGGGCGCAATGCTTTCCGGCGGACGTGCTTACTTAAGAAACGCTCCGCACCTGACCGTATTCCCGGGTATTGCGATCATCATTACGATCCTTTCCCTGAACCTGTTAGGCGATGGTCTTCGTGATGCGTTAGACCCGAAACTGAAGAAGTAGGGAGGACAAAATATTGGAAGATAACAAAAACTTAATTCTTGATATCAAGGATCTTGTGATCCATTATGAGACCGATGACGGCGTTGTAGAGGCGGTAAACGGCATCGATATCCAGTTAGAGCACGGAAAAACCTTAGGACTGGTAGGAGAGACCGGATCCGGAAAGACAACGACCGCTCTTTCGATCCTGCGTCTTGTTCCGGACCCGCCGGGAGTTATTAAAAACGGTTCCATCCTTCTTGACGGAAAAGATATCTTAAATATGCCGCAGAAGGAGCTGGAGGCGATCCGTGGAAATACCGTTTCCATGATCTTCCAGGATCCGATGACATCCTTAAACCCAGTGCTCACTGTCGGTGATCAGATCGCCGAGGTTATCAAGCTTCATGATAAGATCAGTGAGAAAGAGGCTGAGCAGAAGGCCGGCGATATGTTGGAGGTCGTAGGTATCCCGAGAGAACGTTTCGGTGAGTATCCGCACCAGTTTTCCGGTGGTATGAAGCAGCGTGTCGTTATCGCTATGGCTCTTGCCTGCAACCCGAAGCTCCTTCTTGCCGATGAGCCGACAACCGCTCTCGATGTGACGATTCAGGCACAGGTCCTCGAGACGATGAAGGATTTAAGAAAGAAATTTGGTTCCGCGATGATCATGATCACCCATGATCTGGGAATTATCGCAGAGGTCTGTGATGAGGTGTCCGTTGTCTACGCCGGACAGATCGTAGAGCATGGAACTCTGGAAGATATCTTCAACCACACCATGCACCCATACACAGAAGGTCTTTTCGGTTCTCTTCCGAACATTGAGGACCGCAAGGCAAGACTTCAGCCGATTCCGGGCTTGATGCCGGATCCGACAAACCTTCCGAAGGGCTGCCCGTTCTCCCCGAGATGTAAGTACTGCACAGAAGCGTGCAAAAAAGACAGACCGGAAAAGAAGTGGGCGAGCGATACGCACTATGTGCGCTGCGTCCGCTACGAAGAGCCGGGATTTTCCATTGAAAGGAGTGAGCAGTAATGGCAGATACGATCCTTGAAGTAAAACACCTGAAAAAATATTTCAACACTCCAAAGGGACTGCTCCATGCGGTCGATGACGTGAACTTCACTCTGGAACGTGGAAAGACCCTCGGTATCGTAGGTGAGTCCGGATGCGGTAAGTCCACTACAGGACGTTCCATCTTACGTCTCATCGAGCCGACCTCCGGTGAGGTCATCTTCGACGGTGAGGATGTATGTAAAAAGAATAAAAATGAACTCCGTCTCTTAAGACGTGACATGCAGTTGATCTTCCAGGACCCGTACGCGTCCCTTGACCCGAGAAAGACAGTCAGTGAGATCATTGCTGAGCCGTTAAAGCTCCAGAAGCTTATTACGGACCCGAAAGCCCGTATGGACCGTGTGCGTGAGCTGATGCAGGTCGTAGGTCTTGCGGACCGCCTGATCAATACATATCCGCATGAGCTTGACGGCGGCCGCCGTCAGCGTATCGGTATCGCGAGAGCACTTGCGATGAAACCGAAGCTGATCGTCTGCGACGAGCCGGTTTCTGCCCTTGACGTATCCATTCAGGCGCAGATCTTAAACCTGATGCAGGATCTTCAGGAACAGATGGGATTAACCTATATCTTCATCACACACGACCTTTCCGTTGTCAACCACTTTGCGGATGATATTGCAGTTATGTATCTTGGACAGCTCATCGAGAAAGCTCCGTCTGAGTTGCTTTTCGATAAGCCGACCCATCCGTATACACAGGCTCTGCTCTCCGCAATTCCGGTACCAAGCCTGAAAAAGAAGAGAGAGCGTATCATCTTAAAGGGTGAGATCACTTCCCCGATCAACCCGAAACCTGGCTGCCGTTTTGCTGCCCGCTGTCCGTATGCGACAGACCGTTGCAGAAGCGAGGAACCGGTACTCCGCGAGATCGAACCGAATCATTTCGTGGCATGCCATCTGACGGAAGGCAAATAAGGAGACATTTATATGCCCCCGCCGGTATCTGGCGGGGGTATACTGTTTTAAATGATTGTTTGCTCTGCAATCGGAACTGCCGACAGAGCGACGTGATATGCTGTGCAGGGCTGTGATGGTATCGAACAGATACGTAAGTATATTAAATTTGACAGGGAAATGATCCTGCGATAAAACTACATATATAAATAGGAAAGAGAGGACCTGGAACCATGAAACAGATCGATATCAGAGACTTTACAAATTATCATTATCCTACGATCTTTACCCCGGCACCGGATGGAAAACATGCGGTGATGGCAGTGGTGGATGCCAATGAGAAGGACAACTGCTATGAGTCCTGCTTATGGCTCTATGATATGGAGACAAAGAAAACTTCCAGACTGACAGGCGGAAAGAAAGAACGCACATTTATCTGGATGGATTCCGAGACTGTCCTCTTTATTGCGGACCGTGAGAAGACTTATCAGGAAAAGGCGAAGAATGAGGAAGACTGGACCTGCTTCTACACCCTGAATATCCATGGTGGCGAGGCACAGTTCGCTTTCGCTGTTCCGTATAAGGCAGTGAAGATGAAAAAGGCCGGAAATAAACTTGTCCTCACGGTAAAATATGATTACAATAAGCCGGATCTCTCCCATATGGAAGAGGGCGAGGAGAAGAAGGCCGCTCTCAAGGCCTGGAAGGAAGAGGAAGATTATGAAGTATTCGATGAGCTTCCGTTCTGGGCGAATGGTCAGGGCATTGTAAATAAGAAGAGAACGAGACTTGCAGTCTATGACATGGAGAGCGGTTCCTGTGAGATTGTGACTCCGGATTACGAGAATGTGGAGAGTTCCTGGGTCGAGGGCGATGATACGATCCTCTATGTTTCCAGCCTTTACACGGATAAAAAGGATGTCTACCAGGGATTAAAGCAGTATACGATCTCCACGGGTGAGTTAAAGACTCTTGTAGAGCAGAAGGATATGAGCATCGATTACGCGTGCATCCTCAAGGGAAAAGTAACCTTCTTCGGTTCCTACATGAAAGAATACGGCTTTAATGAGAATGACAAGCTGTATACGGTGGAGAACGGCAGGGTAGAGCTTCTTTCCGACTATGATGACAGCGTCCACAACTCGATCTGCTGTGACTGCAAGTTTGCGGACGGAGCTTCCGCGATCCATGACGACGACAAGATCTACTTTATCGCGACGCTGAGAAAACAGAGCGTGATCCGTACCTTTGACGCGGAGGGTCACATGGAGACGATCCTGGACCGTCAGGGCAGTGTCCACACACTGGCGAAGTCCGGCGATACCGTGTACTTTACCGGTATGCGTGATATGGGACTCACCGAGTGCTACGCGTTTGACGGAAAAGAGGAGACGAAGCTCACTTCCTTCAACGATGCTGTGATGGCAGAGCGCAGTGTATGCCCAGTCGAGGAATTTACCTTTACGTACAAGGACCTTGAACTGGACGGCTATGTGATCAAACCGGTGAACTTTGACCCGAATAAGACATATCCGGGAATCTTAACGATCCACGGCGGTCCGCGCGCGACTTTCGGACCGACGTTCTTCCACGAGAGCGAGGTATTTGCGAATGCCGGATATTTCGTATTCTTTACGAACCCGCTCGGAAGTGACGGACGCGGAAATGAGTTCGCAGACATCACCGGAAAACACGGCGGGATCGACTTTGAGTGCTGTATGGCAGTGACCGATGAGGTGTTAAAGCGCTATCCGCAGGTCGATGAGAAACACCTGGGCGTTATGGGCGGAAGCTACGGCGGATTTATGACAAACTGGGTGATCGGAAACACCACACGATTCGCGGCGGCCTGCTCCCAGAGAAGTATCTCCAACTGGGTATCCAAGTGCATGACCACCGATATCGGCTATTACTTCAATATGGACCAGATCAAAGCAGACCCATGGAACAGCCCGGAAAAGATGTGGCAGCATTCCCCGTTAAAATACGCTAACATGGCAAAGACTCCGACCCTCTTTATCCAGTCGGATGAAGACTACCGCTGCTGGATGGGTGACGCGATCCAGATGTTCTCCGCGTTAAAATACTTCGGTGTAGAAGCCCGCATGTGCCTTTTCCATGGCGAGAACCACGAACTTTCAAGAAGCGGTAAACCGAAACACAGAATCCGTAGAATGACGGAGATGATGGAGTGGTTTGAGAAGTATTTGAAGTAAGATGGAGTAACGTAACTCTTCATAAATGCTCATAAAAACTTGAAATTTGGAGTAAATTATGGAGTAAGGGGATATATTTATAAGATGTTATGTAAACCTAAAATGAAGCTTACTCCAAAACCATAAATGGCATTTTCCATAGGAAATATGCGGGTTTACGGACTTTTTAAGCTCAAAAAAGGGTTCAAAATTGACGGTAATAAATAAGCAGCTTACGCCAAAAATCTTACGCCAAACGTAAATTTACGCCAAAATCGGCAAAACTTACTCCAAAACGTACACCAGAGAGTACCTTTGGACATCTAAATAAGTCCTTTATTCATTGAGTTTTTATTGGTTTTCCAGTAAAAATCCCGATGGATAGAGGGCTTATTTTAATGTCTAAGTCTGTATGAGAGATGTGAAAACCTTCTCACAGGGCGCACAGAAGCTCAGAGAGGTATTCTACACGTAACACATCTCATGCCAGACGAAGAAAGGAGTTCTATGTTTGGAACAGTGACAAGATATTATGATGACAAGGGATATGGATTCATTCGTGGCGAGGACGGTAATACATATTTTATCCATGCATCGAACTTGTATGGGGAACGGATCGACAGAGGGTACTATGTGCATTTCAAGACGTTTGTGACGGATCGGAGCGATTACAATGCGAAGAATGTAAATGTTATTGAAATGCCGGAGAATGGAAGGAGTAAGAGGAAGAAGAAAAAAGTATAACTACAAAGTATAATATATACTTATTGTATACAGTGATAATATAATTATTAGTCATATACCGGGCAAATGCCTGTAAATTGGGGCTTACGTTCAAAATATTACAAAAATATTACAAATTAAACAATGCAATTTTTAATGATAAAAGTGGGAAAACGCCTGAAAAACAAGGGATTTCTCGATAATGTGTCCGATAAGGTATTTTTGAGGTGAGAAGTGGTGAAAACACTGGAAAATGTGGGGTTAGAAGGAGATATTGAGTTTGAATTTAGAGGATTATAGTTTGCTAATAAAACCTACTAAAATAGTAGGTAATATATAGATTAGTTTAAAATTCTGAACAATAAAAATATCGAAAGCGTGACGGAGTTTTTAGGTGAGAGTGGTATATTCAATCGTCCATAGAGGAGATCAGAAGTCACTTCCACAACTCTCACAATGCCACTGTTTACCGATTTTCTTACTGGCTATGCCCCAGAAGCCAATAGATGCTGCCCTGGATATTTGACCAATCTTCTTTGTGTTAGTTGAATGACAGTATGGACAAGTGATTTCTGGCTTGGAAATAGCGCTATTTATGGTATGAGAGTTGATTCTTTGAAAATATTCCTCATGGCTTTCGTGTGGGCTGGTATTAAGATCCATGCGGTAATTATCTGTAGGCTTATTTATAATGTTTTCATATATAGCATTATAGAGGGAATTTTGAAGTAGCTTTCTTTTCTTTAGTCCTCGTGATATAGATAATTCTTTAATAATGGCATTCACAGAATCACCATCCAGAAAATTTTTACTTCCACATTTATCACAATGCTCATCTCTGTCAAATAGTTCTCTTCCACAATCCAGACAATATTTCATAAAATATTCCTCCAGTACGAAGATATCCTCATTATAACATGACATCATTGGTAACTCAATTATAAGAAGTAGAGTTTTAACATTTCCCCACACTTCCGTTCGTCATCTAGGGCGAACGACCAATTCACCATGATGGCGGAAACCTCACCTCATCCATCTCAAATCATCTTCGCACGAAAAATCGAAAAAATTCCCACCAAAAGAGAGAAGAATATTATGGAGCAGTTCCAGAATCAGTGCAGCATTGTCATGAACCAGCGGAAAACTCTCAAATTCATGTGACCTTTAAGACTTAGGACAGGATTGCAGGACAGAATGTAAGACATAAACTTTCTTGTTCCAAGGAGATCTCATTAAACAATGCAATGTTCCAAAATAAAAATTGTTATAAGATGTTACATTTTGAGCTGTCTGCCCTGGCGGGCATCCAGGGTAACACCGTTCACTGCTTTCAATTTACGGTCCACAGATGCACATTTTGAGGAATGCAAAAAGTTGTCACCAATTTAGAATGTACATATTAAGTATTACTTCGTAATATGCATGTTCTAAAAAAGTGACAACTTTTGAAGCGTGAATGGGAGAATAGTAAATGAAAGCGTAAGCGGAGATGATCGGTTGCCGCAAGGCAAGCGCTCAATATGTAATGTGAAGTGAAAACAAAGGAGACGAGAAGTTATGGAAAGAAAAATTGTTAAAATTATCAATCCGGTACAGGCAGGATTTTACTACAAGAATGGTTTGAAACCATTGGAGATTACATTTACGGATCGTTGGGTGTGGATCTTCGATAAGGATGCAAGCAATCCATTATATACCCAATGGCTGAGAAACGCGAACTAAGCAGATAACCATTAAGTGAAGGGATTAAAATTAAATGAAGCAGATTAACAACGGACAAAAATTTAAAAATTACAAGGCTCTTTGCGAGTTCATGGAAGAGCCGGTTAAGACGGGAAAATCAAAACAATTACAGATGAAGAATTGGGAACGGTATTTCCAATATCACAAAGAAGGAAATTCAATCGTCGTGGATGCGGTTTACGATGAAGCTTTAAAGAAGGAACGCAAGAAGTGTACTGATACTTCCAATTATGGCAGCAATAATATTAAGAACATCGAACCAATGATAAAATACCTCATGAGTTATTGGAACGAAGATATAAGCTGTTTCACGATCACACAATGGCTGTGCGAGCAGTTAGATCTATTGAATGAAAGACCGTGCAGGATTTTATATTCGGACCAAACCAGCATAGAAGAATACTGTCAGAATAATTTGATTCGAAATACGAGATTGTTCTGTGAGTATGTTTCAGCCGCCAAGTCGATCATGGGTAAGATATTCTGTACGGCATTAAATTACATGTGGCAGAAAGATTTCTGCGAATACAGTGACGGGTACTACTTTTCATATCAGTTAGGAAAACGGTCTATGGGACATTTCTTCACAACAGAGCTGAATGAGGAAATCATGGAGAATGAGACTAAGATCTGTAATCAGATGAATGCGGAGCATGGTCTGAGTGAGAAGTTATCCGGCAGACAGAATCTCTTGCTTATATATGGAAATAAAGCACTGGTTGATGAGTTCAACGAGAAGAAGGTGTCTGCTATAATGAACGATGAGTATTCAGTGAATATATGCAACGAATGTATTGATAATTTAGATTCGAGCATTCCGGAAGGGCGTAGATGTTATATTGGTGAAACTTACCCGTTATTGTCGTATTACAGATCCATTTCCATAGATAGTATGGAAGTCATCGGAGAAAATTCAGAAGCGTATGCGAGGAAACTATGTAATACAGTATTGCAGAAAACGCGAAAGATGATTTTCAGCAAACACTATCGGAACAAGTATACCGGGAGGATGATATTCCCGTATGATCGACTCGAATGCATGGATGATATCTTGAGCATAGAGAAGATTCTCTTTAGGTATGTGGAGAGAGGAACGCGGGAAGATCCAGATATTGACCTGGATGATCTCTTCTCTGATTTACTAGCAGCTTAATAACGAAAATATCCGGTAACACGGATCATATAGATTAGCAGTTCCATTCCACCATTTCTGGTGGAACGGTCTGTATCATGTAACTTGACTCAGTATCATTCCGGTACTGAGTTTTTCTTTTGCAAAAATCCGGCAGAAACATGCCGATGAAACTGGTATTTCCTAACGGACAGGAAGTAAAGAATAGTTCGTACCAAAGGCAGCGCAAGAGACAGAGAAGTCCTGCTGCCTTTCTGGTTTAGAAAAAGGAGGAATATGTTTAATGATATTAAAACTAAAATTTGTAGCAAGTGTGGGAAAGAGCTTCCAATAGATCAGTTCCGGCTATATACATTTAATGGACATCAGCGTTATGGAAATAAATGTAGGATGTGCGAAGAGGCAAAGCGACAGCAGAAGCATTATGATTCGTTCCTGGAAGTTTATAAATCAGATCCATCAATGCAGGTGCAGCGGATGTTCAAGAAGATCGCACCATGGCGTGTGCTTAATAAAAGCAGTCTTGGAATTAAAGGTGTCACCAGAGATGAGCGATTTGTAAAGCTCCTGTATTATAAAGATTCATGGATTTCCAGTTATGGGCGCATCATCCAAAAGGACAATGATGGCGAATACCATCTTCTCGGTGGGAAATATTGTAACGGCGAACTTACATATACTTTGGACTACAATGTCTATTTTAAGACCAGGAAAGAATGGGGATATAGACGAAAGAAGGTCAGAGCATGTGATCTTGTGATTCAGACGTTTATTGTAAATTACGATATCAAGAATAATATCTGTTGTTGGCATACAAATAATGATACGAAGGACAACTACTATAAGCACCTCTATCCAGTGAATGAAAAGCAGTACGCGGTGATTCTTGAAAGACATAAAAGTGAGGGAGAAGTATCTGAGAATCAGATTATGGAAATCATCAATATACCAGAATATAAGCCGGAAGGATGGAATCCGTGGTACTTCCGCCATTCATATGAAGGAGTTGGATATATAGGTGGTCGGGCAGAACTTCACAGTGAGGTATGTCTTAGATGGCAAAACATGATACAGAGATGCTATAACAAAGCGGTTCATCGTTTAAAACCGTATTATAAAGGAATAAAGGTCTGTGAAGAATGGAAGAACTTCCAGAATTTCAAGGTATGGTATGATGAGCATATGATTCCGGGAGCAAGTTTGGATTTGGATAAGGACTTGTTAGGGCAGAAACAGGGGATATATAGTCCAGAAACCTGTGTATTGGTTTCACATTATATAAATACGGTATTTGAGGATCGCGGAGTAAAAGAGTGCATTAAGAAGAATGAGGACGGACAATATAATGTGTCTATGACATTTCTAAATAAGACAGAAAAAGTCGGTATTTTCGATACGAAAGAAGAAGCCAGTGATGCTTTTAAGAAATTCAGAAGAAATTATATTCGGGAGCTTGCAGAGAAAAGTAGGGACAAGGTTCCAGACTGCGTTTATAACGCCATGATGGAGTGGAAAATTGAGATCACGGATTAGTGACATATAAATTTTGGTGATAATTGTAGAAAAACAAAAATAACTGTGCTATACTATCGGAATCACATGAGCCGAGGTAGGAATAGTGAAGTTATATCATGGAACAAATTATAGTTCAGCTATTAACATATGCAGTAACGGAATAGATTTAAGTTGCAGTAAACCATATTTGGATTTTGGACCAGGATTCTATGCGACACCAAGCTATCATCGTGCCGCAGAGCTTGCGGTTAAGAAAACTGATAAAGTTAACGAGCAGAATCGAAAAAGGCAAAAAAATTATAAGTATGAAGAACCATATGTAGTACAATTTGAATATAAACCTCTACCAGAAGCAAAATTAGAGCAAATCTCGTTCCCACATCATGGTGTTGAGTGGGGAGCGTTTGTTCTTAATAACAGGCTAACGCCAGAAATTCTGTCACAATATGATATAGAAAATCATAATCAAGATTGTAGATATGATGTTTGTATTGGTGAGATCGCGGATGGGGCGATAATCAATAGTGCATTCCAGGTTAACAATAAAATATTGCTTCCCGAGGATATAAATTTTGAAGCTTTTCTAAAAGATAATAAAGAACCATATGGACAGCAGTATTCATTTCATTCTAAAAAATCTATTAGTTGCATTAGTGGTTTAAGCTGTGATATAATAAAAAATAAGAGAAGATACACCAAATAGTAATAGAAAGAGGTGAAAGATATGAACAATGCAGAAATTAAAGAATTTAAAAAGTATGTACGAGATACGTTGGTAAAAAAATACCATATGACTGAAGTGGAAGCTCATCGTGCGGTGAGAGATTCGTATCTTTCTTCAGCATTACGGCGCGACAATGATTATGTGGAGCATGATACAGTAGAGGAGTGGGCGGATTTCATCTATGATGAAGTTCATGGGGAACATTTAATGCAGATGTAATTAAGAAGTCATAAACATAGGGCATATCAGATGGGAATAATTCCTGTCCGGTATGCCCTTTTTTTACGATTTTTCATGTCGCAGGATCAGTTCCGCTTCATGGCCTTTATCAGATTCAGCAGTGCATCAACTTCCGGCTGTGTGAGTCCGGAGAGGTCGAGTTCCTGTTTGCGTTCAATACCGAGCAGAAAATCCGTAGTGACGTTAAAGATCCGCGCAATCTGGATCAGAACATCGTATGACGGAAGCCGCAGGCCGGTTTCGTATGCGCTGATGACAGACTTTGTAAGTTGGAGTTTCTGCGCAAGCTGCGCCTGTGTCAGATCGTCTCTCAGACGTAATGTTTTTAGTGTGTTTCCAAAATCAACCATCAGAATACCTCCTGCTGCCATCATGATACTATAAACATTGTACTCAATAGGTTGATTAAATATTTATTTAGTTGACTTATTGAAAGAAGATGGTAGAATTAAAAATAGAAAACTAAGGGGGTATTTGTCATGAAAAAGTTGACGAAGATGTTGATTATTCCATGTGCGACACTGACAATCGTGGCGGCGGGTGGAGCAATAATAAGCTTTGCGGATTCTACAGAAACAGTTTCTGTGCAGAGCAGTGTTGCATCAGCGAGTGATGCTTGGAAGTATCGAACTTATCGAGATGGAGTTACGATTAGCAAATATTTAGGTACGGATGACAATGTAGTTATTCCTGATGAGATAGATGGAAAACCCGTGACATGATTAGATGGCAGTCTTTTTTTAGGTAAAGCTATTACATCGGTCGAAATGCCAGATACGATTATAGACATAGGATACAATGTATTTGAGGACTGCGACAAATTAACAGATGTAAAACTGAGCAATTCAATAAAGGAACTTCCAACAGGAACATTTAGAGGTTGCAAAAGTCTTGAAGAAGTAGAGCTGCCTGAAGCATTAGAAAAATTCTCAACTTCAACATTTTATAATACAATTTTAAAAACATTAAATATACCTAAGAATGTTAAAAAAATAGATATTAATTGGCGAGAACCCATGCCTAATATTGAAGAGTATACAGTAGATTCTGAGAACGAATTTTTTTCTTCACAAGATGGTATGCTGTTAAATAAAATTGGTGATACTTTATACTTTTACCCCAAAGGAAAAGTACAAAAATATGCATATATAAAATTACCGGACAATATAAAAACCATAAAAGCATTTTCAGAATTGGATGCTTGGAGTATGAGTGCATATTTCTGCTATTTCTTAGGTGATCATGTTACGTCTATTGAAAATACATTGCCGGATTATGACGATCCAATACATATTTGGGCTGATGAAAATTCAGAAGTGTATAAACGTCTCAAAATCGACAATTATGAAAACCTTTATGCAATATCTGAACAGGATTTTGATCTTATGTCAGAAACTGATTTTTGGTTTATGGGGCGTGATGAAAGTGATGCTTTAACTGCGTACGAGTATTTTGGAAATGAAGATATCATGGATATTCCGGGAAACATTGGAACAATGAGAGTGACAACTCTTGGGGATTTAATATTCGGAAAAGATACTTCTACAATAATAATTCCGGAAACAGTTAAACGTATAGTTAAAACAGGACTTGGAACAAGAAGTTATGAGTGGAGAATCGCTAATAATGATAAATTAGTTAAAATTATAAATAATACAACTATTAACATTCCAGTGAATGTTGTGAATAACAAATATAAAGGATGGAGCAGAACTGAAAATGGATCTGCTGGAATTGTTAATATGCTTCCGGCAAAAACAACGATGTATAAAATTAAAAATAGTTCTTCCGGCGGTAACAGCGGGAACTCTGGTTCAAGTTCGGGTTCTCATCATCATAGTTCAAGTAGCAGCTCTGACAGTTCTGATTCCGGTGAACCGGCAACAAGTAATAAGAAGAATACTTCCAGTGCATCAGTAGGGCTTCAGATCACGAAGTCCCCGTTCATCATGAACTCTTGGGAAAAAGTTGGAAACAACTGGAAATTCAGAATGTCCGATGGAAGTTATGCTACTTCTCAGTGGATTTGCAGCAACGGTAAATGGTATTTGATTGGCAAAGATGGAATCATGCTTACCGGATGGCAGTTAGTAAACAGTAAATGGTATTTCATGAACCAGAACGGCACATTGCTTACTGGTTGGCAGTTTATTAACGGCAAGTGGTATTACTTAACCGCAGACGGCTCTATGCTTGCTTCCGCACAGACACCGGACGGTTACAAAGTAGATGCAAACGGCGCATGGATTCAATAAAGGCCAAATGTTTAGAAGGGCAGAGTCATTCCGGCTTTGCCCTTTTTCACACCTGCTGCCATTCACCATAATCGAACGGACGTTCTATATCCGACTCTACACGGTTTAATAATTTTCGATGAAGAAGTTTGCATCGAAATACTAAAAACACTCTACAAGGGCGCACAGAGCCTCAGAACGGGTGTTCTACAATGCGATTTTATAGAAATCTGAAATGATGGTTTCATCTGGTTTGGTGAGGGGATTTCCACTTATCAGATACGGAGAAATAGATGAATAAAAATAGGGGGAAATACACTATGAAAAAGAAATATGCTTTATTGATGCCAGTATTATTATCTGGTATGCTTGTGGCCTGCGGAAATGCTTCGACAACACAAAATAGTTCTACAGTATCGGAGACCTCTGCTGCTCAGATGGTCGATGAGGAGAGTATAGAAGCGGATACTGAAAATCCATTATATGCTATAATAGAGGGATATAAAGATGGAAATTCCAGTTCAGAATTTGCCGAAGAAATAGATGGAACAAAATTCTTGAACATATGTAAGGAATATAGCAAATATGTAGAGGAAATGGGGTCCTATATATCTGGACATGCCTATGATTTTGCTGACGGTAAGACCCTCAAAGATTTTGATGATTATGAAACCACTTTCTCGGATTTTTATAATTGGGCTGGAAAACTGATATATTTTAATGGAAAAATCGACAATGATTATCAAGTGATTTGGGAGAAATTTAAGAATATGGTGATTCATCATGTAGAAGTAATGGACGAAGTTTATACTGCTGATGGAAATACAGTTGCTTCTTCGATCAGTGAATTACTTCAAAATATAACAGATGAAGCAAATGCCATAAATGATATGATGCCTGCCAGAACTGTTCAGTGTGGACAGGCAATAACAGTAGATAATTTTGCAGAGATAACTATTAAAAGTGTGTCATATGAATCAGAAATCCATGCTGCAAATCCTAATACGGTAAGTTCATATTATCAAGTAAAGAATGACAATAATATATATTTAGCTTGTAACTTTGACTTCACAAATTTAAAAACGGAAGCGAAGGGGGATATAGATGATTATGTTACTATGAAAGTAGTCTATGACGGTGGATACACTTATACTGGATGGGGAATTGCCGAAGATGGTGGTACATTAACCCCGTATCCTAATTTACTTCCATTGAGTAAGTATAATTCATGGTATATTATAGAAGTACCAAAATCCTTACAAGAAACACCGTACACATTAACAGTAACGATAAATGGATATAGCTATGAATTTGAACGATAAATGCTTTATGGACAATGAATAAAGGAGCTGATCCAATGTCATATGATTACTTCCTATTAGGAACACTGTAAATACAAGGCTTTTCGGAGCCTGCAAACCAGAAAAAATAATATTTGATCTATCACATTACGCAAAAAGCCGTCCGGCATGAGAAACGGGCGGCTTTTTTGCGTGGATAGACGGAAAGGAGGCACAAAAATAACTACAAAATTTTAGCGCTCTAATTTGTGCAACTTTAACGAAAAGGAGGATCGTAAATGGCCGATGAAAAATTGAATACGGGCCCTGCGGAGAATACTTCCCCGGAGGCTGCCGAGCCTATCACCACACCCGAACAGGCCGCAGCGTCTGAGCCCCAGCAGGAACAGACCGGGCCTGCCATACCTGAGCCCGGCGATGTGGTTGTGTCCTTTGACAAAATCAATGAGCTTATGGCAGAAAAGAGACAGAACGCCCGCGCCGAAGTCGAAAAGGCGGAAACCCCCGAAGCGCCGGAGGCGGCAGCCTCCGGAGAAATACCGCAGCCCGCCAATACGGAGGAACCGAAAAAGCCGCGCCGTGGCCGTCCGCCGAAAGCGGAAAAGGCTGCGACTGAAAATCAGAAAGCGGAGAAATCGGCTGGGGCCCGCAAGGGCCGCCCACCCAAGGCGGATAAGGCGGCCCCTGACAAGCCCAAGCCGTCCAAACGAGACAAAGTGTCCCGAAGCGATGGAAAGGCCCCGGATGCCAAGGAGCCCATTAAGCCCGCACAGGATACGGCACTGAAGGAAACTGCTGCTGTGGAACAGACGGCTCCCGAGCCGACTACACCGCCCCGCCCGGTTGAGGAAGGCAAGCTGGTTTATCTGAAACTTTCCGAGGTTCATCCGTTTCACACATTCCGTCCGCACCCCTTTAAGGTACGGGACGATGCGAAGATGCAGGAAATCGTTGCTTCTATCCGCGTAAACGGTGTAATGGTTCCCGGTCTTGCCCGCCCGGAGAAAGATGGAAACGGCTATGAAATTGTAGCGGGCCATCGCCGTACCCACGGCAGTGAGCTGGCTGGACTGGAGGAAATGCCCTTTATCGTCCGTGAAATGACCGACCACGAAGCGGTACAGGCCATGAAGGACAGCAACAAGCAGCGTGACGGGATGCTCCCCAGCGAATTGGCCGCGCTGCTGGAACTCGAGGTTGAGGACATCAAGCATCAGGGCGGGCGGCTGAAAGGTGTTGCGGAAGGCGATGTCGGGAAACGCTCGGTTGAGATTGTAGGCGAGGCGCATGAAATGAACTATAATAAGGTCATGCGCTACTTGCGGCTCAACTCCCTTGTGCCGGAGCTTCTGGATAAGGTAGACGATAAAAAGATGGGCTTCATGCCTGCCGTGGAGCTTTCCTACATCAAACCGAAAAATCAGAGGCTTATTGCTGTTTCCATTGACGGGGAGCAGGCTTCGCCCTCGCTGGCCCAGGCCAAACGGCTCCGGGAGCTGGATAAGGAAGGCAAGCTCAACGGCGATGTCATTGACGGTATCTTATCAGAACAGAAAAAGGAGGATCGAGGCGTGATTATTTCTACTGCGGAACTGGAAAAGTATTTTGGCAAGGAGGTCACTCCCGCCAAAATGAAAGAACAGATTATGTCCCTGCTGGATGACTGGAAAGAAAAACAGCCGCCGGAGCTGGCAAAAGCCCCGAAAAAGCAGGAACTTGACAAGTAACAACTTCGAGACACTTTGTCCCGAGGGCCCCGCCCTCGCGCAGAGGCTCTGGTGGTATATATCCCCCGTCGCCGCCTGTTTTTTAGTACAGCCGGGAGTGGGCCGTCAAGGGTGCAGCGCACCGCCGTTTTCGGCGGCTCGCCCTTGACGGTCTGCCCCGGCTGTGCTATTTCCCCGGCAAGCGGCGGGGGTATATCCTCCAGAGCCGCCCCCTTTCCCAAGACTGGGAAAGGGCGTGGGGTTTGGGTTGAACTTTCTTATTAAAATATCGGAGGTATGAACGATGAAACGACCCCTTGCTTATATCACCGCTGCATGGCTCGGCGGCGATAGCGAAAACGCAGAACTGGCGGCGCAGTATTGCCGTACCGTGTATGAGGCAGGCTTTTCTCCTATTTGTCCGCCTTTGTACTTGCCCCTGTTTCTCAACGATGCTGTTCCCGAGGAGCATAAAAGCGGCATCGACATGAGCCGTGACCTGCTCCGCCGTTCTCATGTGCTGGTTGTTTGCGGGCACAGTATGACCGAAGCCATGAAAAATGATATTGCCGTGGCCCAGCGGCTGGGAATTACGGCAACAACCCTTGAGGGCATCCTGACCGTCAAGGGACAGGGCCGCCGCTAATGGCAACCCTGTTTGAAGCCTACGTTACCAACGCCGGAAAGTACAGCGAGGGCCAGCTTGTGGGTGAAACACTGAAATTTCCCACAACCGCCCAGGAGGTGGAGGCTCTTTTGAAACGGATCGGCGTGGATGGCGTCCGCTATCAGGAAATTTTTATTACCTCTTTCGATGGGGATGTGCTGGGGCTCTATGACCATTTGAGCGAGTATGAAAATCTGGACGAGCTTAATCATCTGGCCTGCCTGCTTTCCGAGCTTACCTCATCGGAGCTGGAAACACTGGAGGCCGTCCTCGACAGCGGCGATCACTGTTCTTCGGTGCGGGACATCATCAATCTGACACAAAATCTGGACTGTTACGGCTTTTACCCCGGCGTATCCGATGAGGAAACGCTGGGGCGTATTTATGTGGACGATCTGGAAATGTTGGATGTGCCGGATCAGGTAAAACCGTATTTCGATTATGAGGCGTATGGCCGGGATGCCTGCATCCACGAAAACGGCCATTTTGCCCCGGGCGGCTATATTGTCAAAGAAAGCGATCATTTCTTGGAAGTGTATCACGGCTTGCAGGATATTCCCAAGGAGCATAAGGTGTTCTCTTTCCCGAAGCTCTCTATCCGGGAGCAAATGGCCGCTTATCAGGAAATCATAGACGGTTCTTCTTTGGAGGGCTACCGTCAAATGCAGAAAAAAGACCGTGGGGATCGGTGATGGCACTTCGAGACAAATTGTCCCAAGGAAGGAGGCGGTGTAACTGATTGATGAAGATATTTCCCGGCGCACGATAGCCATATCTGTAAAAACGACCAAGCTGACGGCGCGGGGACTGGCGTATGTGCTGGGCATGGTGGGCCGGAAGATCCGCAAGGCATACCGTGGGCGGCAAGTACCGCATGGCAAACAAAGTGTGCGAAAGCTCATGGCCCACGGCACAGCCACCAACAGCATTGAGCTATCCGGGGATGCCAAGTCCTTTGACCGCGTGGCCCGGAAATGGAATGTAGACTATGCGTTCTATAAAACCGGGCCGGACAAATACCTGCTGTTTTTCAAGGCTGGACAGGCAGACGCAATGACCGCCTGCTTTTCTGAGTATTCCCGGAAAGTGTTAAGCAAAGCAAAATCGAACCGTGTTCCCATCCGGGAACAACTGCAACAGGCGGCAGATCAGCTTTCCAAAGAAAAGCCGAAGCAGAAAGAACGTGCAAAGGAGGTGGCCCATGAGGACAGATAAGATCAGAAAATATCTCATTCCGAACATTCCCTATCTGTTCATCCTGTGGGCGTTCCTCAAGCTGGGAACGGCCTACCGGCTGGCAGCGGGTAACGATTTTGCACATAAGCTCATCGGGCTGGGCCAGACGATTGGCCCGGCCTTTGCTGACTTTGCACCCGGTCTTGCTCCGCTGGATTGGCTTGTTGGTATTGTAGGCGCAGTTGGTTTCCGGCTGCTGATCTATTTCAAAAGCAAGAACGCTAAGAAGTTTCGGCGGGATGCAGAATACGGCAGCGCCCGGTGGGGAACGGAAAAAGACATCAAACCATTTGTTGATCCAAGGTTTGAAAACAACGTGATTTTGACCGGGACGGAGTTTCTCACGATGAACACCCGCCCTAAAATTCCCGCAAATGCCAGAAACCTGAATTGCTGTATTATCGGCTCATCCGGCTCCGGCAAAACCCGCTTTTGGCTCACGCCCCAGCTTTTACAGGCTCATTCCTCTTATGTGGTGGTCGATCCCAAAGGCGGTGTGCTGGGACAGGTCGGAGCTTTCCTGCAAAAACGCGGGTACAAAATCAAGGTATTCAACAGCATAGATTTTTCAAAATCCATGCACTATAACCCGCTGGCGTATGCGCGACACGAGGTCGCGTAATTAAACTGTTCGGCGCTGACCGAACCTGTTA
>OOCY01000620.1_pt1 | contig 26448 bp, 28 predicted proteins | sample 1671291 | NCBI WGS metagenome assembly OOCY01 (sample SAMN06348141, study PRJEB24527) | human gut metagenome | biome: human gut; feature: ankylosing spondylitis patient; material: feces | host: Homo sapiens | place: China | collected 2015-10 | reverse complement strand
CTATCTAGGATTCATTTTGCCATTTTTTTGGTTTTTATTTATGTTGGTTTTCCACAATAAACGACTACATGGCTATAATATTTCTAATTGGGAAATAAGAAAAATATATGAACAATGTCATTCCCATAAATTTTTCTTCTAATGTCAAATAAATTGTAATGATAAATAAAAAACTGGCAACTTTTTCAACATTGGGATTTCGTCCCTTGAGAAATCGTTGCCAGTTTTTTTATTCTTACCGTTCTTTTTTTGGTCTGCGTCTGTAGATATCGCCCCACTGAGGCTCCATATCATTTACAACAATATCATAAGCGTTAAAAAACAATTTATTGAACTGCGCCGGCACACCAGCGATAAGACCACCGAGATTAGCTAAAGGCTCAATCAGTTCTTCTGGTTCAGCATTGCCTTTTTGTACACTGCTTATTTTCTTTACTGTACGCTCCGCTTGTTCGATAGAACCTTGTACTGCAGTCATCCTATAGCCATAGGTTCGCATTCCGACCATATTGCTAACAAGAGTATTGGCAACCTGCCCAACAGGTCCTAGCAAACTCATAGGATACTGCAAAAGCTCTTTACCATATTTTGTCCATTCATCATCGTCTTCTTCAAAAGGCGGTTCTAATGCAAAAGCCAAATTCAGCAGGCAAAACATAAAATACTTAGCCGCTGCAAAAGCAACTATTCGCTTAGATGCTTCAACTTTCCTTCCGGCACTCCACTCACGGCCAAAAATTCCAGCTTCTCTTTGCCATTGATTGAACTGCGTATTGAAAAAGCCCTGGAATGTTGTAAATAATTTCATGAGTGCGCTGCCACGCTGAATAGGTGCAACATCTGTAATACGGCTGCTGCCAAGTGTACGCCTAATAACAGTATCCGCAAATAGCACGGCTTCCTGTTCGCTGACTCCGACATTGATTTTCTTTTGATACGCCTGTATCCAAACAGGAATAGCTGATAAATTATCGGTAAACACCAATGCTTTTGTACCAAATTCAACTGTAACCTGCTCAACTGGATTCAGTTTTCTACTCTCGTCTTTCATATCCCGCAATGAAATATCCGGCAATACAGAACGCTCTTTCATATAAGATGATTTAGAATAAACAAGTTCTTTGGAAGCTTTCCATCCTTGCCCTTTTTGCATATTCAAAAACAAATTTCCATAAGCGGCCATTACGTCCTTATAACCAAAGCCTTCAACAACATTACCATATAACAACGGATTTCCCAAGTTTTGGACAGCAGTTTTGAAGTTAAGCATTATTGCTACATTGACTGCCTTTTGGCGTATCCAGCTCAAACAAGTCCCTGCATCTCTTTCACTGATTGAAGCGTAACCACCGTCATAAGGCTGTGCCGTTTTCTTTAAGTATTCTGTAAACGCTTCAAAATTCGCAATACCTAATTTTTCTTTCAGCAAAGAATACATTTCAGGATCATTCAACATTTTACGATAGCTTGTAGCTAGTTCTCTATAGCATAGATCATGTATATTATCCATAACTGCAGAGTACTCAGCGCCTTTTCTTAAATCCAACGGATATACACTTCTATCACGTGCTTTGGTTCCACCGGTATTTGTATGCAGTGTTCTAATACTGTTTACAGCACGCTTATCGCTTGTTGCCGGAACGGCATCCGACGTAGCAGGATGACTGCCACCGTCAGTATATCTTACTAACGGAATGTACCCACCACGGAAAACAACTTTAGCTCCATTACGCAAAGTAAGTTCTGCTGGCATAGCATCAACTCTCTCAGGCGAGAAACCAGTCGTTCTTTTTACCATATCCGAAAGTTCATTCCAGTGAGCGCTACAAGCAGCGGAAATTTCCTCCGCGTAACGAATATCAGCTTCTGTTAAAACGTTGCCTAAAGCCTCAAGCAAATTGCTTCTCGTCTGTTCAAGATCACCTTCAACCCACAACTCAGAGCCTCGGAAAAATGTTGCATAAGTACTGTTAGGCCCAACTGAACACAATTTATACGAACTGCTTTCCGAGCCTAAATACAATAGCATCTTTATAATATTATGTTTTGTTAATGAGGCCTTAAATGGTTCGTAATAAATTTCTTTATCTGCTGCTTCCGCAGCCTTTTTATCCGGCAGCCATTTTTTAGTAGCGTCAGCAATACGTTCTTCAAACTCCATTGTATATGCAGCTTTTTTATTAGCTGCAATTTGTCCGCTTTCGCCAAAATGTTTACTGAAAAATCCATATTTCCAGCCATCCATCCGCTCAAAGAAATTATCAGTATTTGTAAGGTTTCTAAAAAATCTCTGACTTGGCTTAGCCTTTTCTTTGGAATTGATACCAGATTGCCATTTTGTTTTTAGTTTCAAAAGATTCCTAATAGCCTCGTCCTTGAATTCCTTATAATTCAATTCCTTACCGTACCAGGTTACATATTTTTCCTGTTTAACGATTGCTTTAATATTTTTCAAAGCATTGATAACATCCTGATGTTGTTCAAAAGTCATTGCGGCAGGATTGTCTAAAGACGTCCCTTCATCCATAAGCCAGTCGGCAATAGCAACATTATCATATTGTTCCTGCATTTCTTCTGCATACTCTATTAAAGATTGTTTTCTGAGTGCAGGATCATAATCCTTGCGTTTTAATCCCATCCTTTCCATAATGGCAGCTGCTTGTGTAAAGTGCTTTTCATCTTCCCACGTTTCTTTTTTTGCCTTAAACTGGCGTTTTAAAAATTTTTCAGCTCTGCTTTTTTCCTGCTTCATTTTTAAACTTTCCAATACCAAAGCATGGTTAAAAGCCTGCTGTCTTTTATAATCTGCCGCTTCTTCAAAACTCTTAGCTTTTATAGCTTTCGCCGCCTGTGCTGCAGCACGACGTTCTGCCATAACAAACCTGCCCGTTTTCAAAGCATTACTCATACTCATTTTACTGATTTCTGCTTTAGCTGCTAATTTAGCCTGTTGCTTACGTGCTCGGGCAAGCGCAAGAGCCTGTTCTGTACTACGCTGTTTATTATTGATATTCGCTGCCATATCTTCAATTAGCTGTTGTTCTACACCAATCAACAGACCGCTATCATCATTATAAATGGCTTCTCGTGCCGCATCTTCCGCTAATTGGCGTTCTTTATAAATATCAGGAAATTTTACTTGTACCGCATTATCAAGGGCTCTCTCTATCGCCTGTTCAAGCGTAGGCTCGGCAATAAGCCTTTTTGCCAGCTCATCACCGCTAAAGCCCTGAGCTTCAGCAATCATATCAAACTTCATAACATCAAGCTCTTCTACTTCGCTCAAAGGTTTACTTTCAATATCCAAAGTTCTGGCAATTAAGCCAAGATAATAATCTGCAACGCCTTTCGCTGTTTGTTTTTTCTGCAAATCATCAACAAGCATTCGTCCAGCAGCATACAAAGGCTGTTTCTCTACTTCTGTTCTGATTTCAGGACGAAGTTTATCTTTGAAGTCCTCAATCGCTACACGACGTTCTTTTGTAAAATTCCTTAAACTTTCCCTGGTCAAAATATCTACAGCTTCGTCCCTTGCTTTAGCAATATAATTTTCAAGCCTGATTTTAGAGCTCTCAGAAAGATTATCTGTTATAACAGAAGGAAGCTTATTAAAATAACCATCTACTCTGGACATTGTATTTATTTCCTCTTCACTGGCAAGCATACGATCAAAGACCTGCCGAACTTCATCAGTCAGCGGAGCAGCATTTTCATTACGCCTAATACTTTCATAAACACGCTTCATCCATTTCGCCATTTTTGCAAAAACATGGCGCAGAGCAAGAGACGGAGCCTTACCTTCCATTACATATGTTTCAAACCCCTCTGCCCATTTTTCATGAGCAGGCCGGCGTTCATCTATACTCATATTAAGCCATTGTTCATTAGTTATTCCGGCATAGTCCAGCAATGTTTCCCAGTCTTTTTGTCGCTGTTCGGTTGCTTTCCCGCTATTTACATCGTTCGCAAGATTCTCTACAAAATAATGTCCTGTTTCATGGAAGACTGTTGTCACATCCGAACCTTCAAACAGGCTGATAATTGCTTTGCCTTCTTCGTCCCAGGTGATAGCGCCTTTTTTATCGTTATTAACTTTTTGATTATACTTGTTAAGAATCTTTATAGATTTATCATCAAATACTACAAAAGCACGCCCATCAAGATCACCGTAATAAGTAATGCCTTTAATTCCTGCCTTATTTAAAGCAATCGATGCTTCTTTCGCTCCACCCAAAACTTCTGATAATGCTGCATAAAAATTATCTCCTGTAATAGCATTACTGTTAAAAAGACCTGCTCCTCTAGATTTCTCTATAGTTTCTAACTCTTTATTATAGGCCTCTTGGATAGTCTGTTCTTCTGCCGCAATAGCCGCTTGTAATTCTTTTTGTTCTGCTTGGAGAGAATTTACGATACTATCATAATATTGTTGATCTGTTTTCAGCCGTCCAATATCATATCCTTCTCCTTTTAATTCCGACATTGACAACTCTTTTGCTCTTTGTATAAATTTTGGTGCTGTATCTGGCAACGGCTTAAGAATTTTATTTAATCTTGATAAAGTTGAATCTATCTTTCTCGTTTTATTAATTTTTTCTGAATATCCCTCGCTGGGTTCATTTTTTCGCACTGACTGTTTTAATTGTTCTTTTACTGCACTTCTTTGTTCGCTTCTTAATGATTTATAAAAATTTTTAAGCAGATTTTTTACATTCTCATCCTGTTTGGCAAGTGTTTTTTGTTCATCCAGCAAAACATTATTCTCTGGGATGTCTACTTCAAAAAGTGCCCCCTTTATCCTTAAATGTGGTTTAATTTCTCTCTTAAACCATTTTACCGCTGCAGGAGAAAAATTTTCTTCGTTAATATCAACAGTCGATCCCTTATATTCTATATCTTCAATCAGTGCCATCTTATCATAATATTTCTGGGCTTCAGCATTATCTGAAATAGTACTGACCTGACGTTCTAAGGAATCATATAATTCCATAATCGGCCTGCCACCAAAAGTTACAGAATTATCAGCTGCTTTTCCCATAAATCTATATCTATTCCCTGCTACACTACGATCTTTAGCAAAATACAGTCCCCAGCCGTGAGCCTGAGCACCTTCACCTGTTCCGATATTTTCTAAATTAAACTTATTAAATTTATGTGGGCTTCCGTGAAAAGCGGTCTGGTAGTATCCCTGCATTTCTTCTCGTCTCTTGCGAAGTGCATTTTCATCTGGTATACTATTATTAAGAAGACTGTCAAGGTCGTTACCTCTGCTGGCGGAATCGCTGCCTGGAGACTGTAACCACTTGGCAGTCTTTTCTTTATTTATATATGACACTCTACCTTTTTTTAGATTGTGCTCTATAAACCAATCATAATCTGTGCCATTTTCTCCACCTTTCCCATAAGCACTGCTGACAGCATTCACCTGATAACGATTGCGTTCAACATCAAGTTCTAAAGGAAGAATAATAGTAGACCCTTGTGCATCCTTTAAGTCTAATACAACAACCTTACGCCCAGCATACGAATCTAAAACCATCATCGGGTCAGCCATAGCACGTGGAACTTGTTTTAGCAGCTCCGGCGTCATGCCATCGGAATGGCCGTCAAAAATATGTTTGATCTTGCTTCCGTCGATAGTTACAGGCAAAATTTTACCGCCTGCAAGACCCAATGCAAGCGGTGTCGTCATAACATTATAAGTTTTAGTATCGTTTATTTTCCCTGCAGTATATTCATCTACGATGCCAGCAAAGTTTCTTTCATCCTCAATCAATTTTTCGTTAGCGCTTTTAGTTTGCATATATCGGCCCTTAGGAGTACTGACAACACGCTTTATTTCTACTGGATGATCTCTGAAATACTGCGCTGGATTTTCAGGATTAACAATCATAGCCTGACTGACCAAAAATTCGCGCAACGCTCCTCGTTCTTCCTGGTTCATTTTTGCATTTGTAGAGTTTTCCACAATTTTATCAACTTCTATATCCAGCTCTTCTCTGGCATTTTCTGAAATTTGATATGCTTTACGTAGATCCTTTTTTAATTTTCTATCGTTAACACTATAGTCACCATCTCCAAAAGAAATATGATCCTGCATAGTTTTATAAAAATCGCCATACTTACAAGCGGCAGCCGTAAAATCTCCTATAGGCACTTCTACGTCCAACCCATCAGTGGCGGCAGCATTTACTTCATCTTCTGTAATATTCAAAGCTTGAGTGATCTTTTCCGCTCCCTGCTCCTGCATATATTGCTGAAGCTTTTGCCCATCTATTGATATAAAATCAGAAGGTCGATTCGTATTAATAACACCCGCTGCATATTCCGGATTAACTCCACTTTTTTTAACATTTTCGATATTATTTTCTAATTGAGTTAGTTTTTCTTTGTGTATTTCAGCATCAACATTTTCACCAATACTGTCAATCGCTATTTTAGCACCACTAGCTCCAACGCCTAATAAGGCACCGATCAACCCACTATAACCTGCGTTTTTAATATTTTCTTGCCAGTTTTTGTCCCATTCTGTAGCAATTTGCTTAGCATCAGCATTTGGATTTTGGGCATAGATATTCGTCAGCTGCTCAGGGAATTCTTGAATGAATTCTGTCCCACCTTCTGTTATTGCACTTTCTAATAACCGAACAAGTCTCTTCTTTAACGGACTTCCTGCTGGCAGACTCGCCAAAACCTTACCAAGCGCCAGCTGCTCCAGCGGTGCCTGTATAATAGCGTTATAACGACTTGCTTTAGCAGCGGTTTCTACATCAACGCCCTGCGCTCTCAAGTCCGAATATTGGTTGCCGGCAATAGACATACCCATAAAAATGCCGCCACCTATACCGCCAGTTAATCCTGTTACTGCAATTTGCGGAACAAATTGACCTGCACCCTCTAAAAAATCAAGCCCAAACTGCCCCAGCTTGCTACTGCTACGCACATCAGTCCTTTGTAAAATCTCACTGTTTGCCAAACTGTTGAATTGTTCTGCAATTTTCGGAGCATAGCCGCCATACGGTATATAATTGGGATCTTGCCTTTTATGTATTGCAATATTTTCTTCTACCATTGCGCCTGCATTTGCCAATAACCCTTTTATCCCGGATTTTGCACCATTAAGAAGTGCTGTAGTAATTTTAGATTCCACATCATAACCGGTTTGCTTATCAATAAAACCAAGTGTAGACAAAGGGTCCACTCCGCTGTCAGTGCCATAATAGGCATTTTGAATAGAATAATTAGTGCTGGCTTTTAATGCGTTATTAAAGATGTTATCTAATTCCTGTTTTCTTGCTGCGTCCATAATACCACTCCTAATTTATTTATTGGTTCATCCAGCTATAATATATAATTTCGCGGCATTCATTTGCTCTACGCGTCCATCTGTATATCTTACAATAAACAAATCTTCTGTCAGACTGCCATCAGTATTTCTAGCCCTTTCTACATTACGTATCCCAACCAGCGCTAAACGCGCATCACTAATATTTACTTCTTCTTCGCTATTCAGATATGAGCCCCTTACTGTCATTGTTCCAAAATGATTTTTTTTAAGAGAATTTCTACACGCTTCAACAACTTCATGATACATAGGTTCGCGCTTGTTTTCTAAAATAAATTTGCTGATAAATACTTTTCCGTAGGCTTGTGCTTCTCGCCATGCCTGAGCTTTCGCACCGTTTTTATCTTTAATATCGCCAACAACATCTTGCTGCAGATCGCTCCAGTTATAACTAAACCGTCCTTCGGAGTTTTCAAATTGATCCCATGTCTCTTTAGCTTTATACAACTGCTCAGGTTTGGCGCCATGATTTGCTAAAAATCCTGTATACTCTTCAAGAGAAGTGAACATTCCACCGCCAAGCATATCTTGTGCAACATCTAACTGTGTAGAACTTAGACCTTTTATTTTACCATCAGAATCATAAAAATAATCAGCAGCTGATAACATTTTCTTGCCAGCTTCAACATTTGCACCGGCAACTGCTTTGATTTGGTCTACTACTGATTGATATGGAACACCCTGCTTATAAAGGTTATAAATATTTTCAATTGTTTGAGCATAAAAAGCATTTTGCTGTTCTTTCTGACGGTTCTCTTGATCCTTTACCATGTTTTTATACATTTTAAAAACAGTTTCTTTATCGCCATAATCTATCAACCTTCTACCGCCACCACTGCCTTTGTAGTCAGTAAAATCTAAATCTAAATGTCCTGCCGTAGAATTTGTAGACGGCTCACTATATTCATCAAGTACGAGAATCCCTTTACTTTCAGCATACTGTATAAATTTAGCTCGATTTTCGGGATTCTCCAACCAATCACTTGCAACATCTACTTTCCAGCCGCCACCATGGCTACGCTCACCTTCAGCGTGCAAATTTCCGCTGTCAGTACCACTGGTAACCAATAAAGGTTCACCAGTCATCTTTTGGTAATATTGCCCCAAATCAGCAAGGCCACTACGAGTTACATACTGTGTTCCCTCTAACGAAGCGCCCTCTTTCTTGACCCACGTAATACCATTCCCTGGTTGCTGTTCGTCAATAGAGGTATTACCCATATTATCAATAAAAGCCCTGGCACCTTCTTCATCATTACCAAACTGCTGGAAAATCTGCCGCGCAAAACTATCTATGGTTTCAACCTTTTCTTTTTGAAATATTGTATTGTTAAAGCCATTACGCTGCTCAGGAGTTAAATCATCGTAAAAATATCCTAACAGTTCGTCCGCTTTGGCGTAATTCTGATTAACTATCGCCGCAGTGATCAAGGTGCTTCCATATTTGCCCAGCGCCTGACTTGTTTTATTTTTTATAAATGCTTCTCCATATCCTTGATATCTGGCAGAAGTTAAAAGTCTGATTGATGCCTCATTGCCCACAACAATATCATTATTATCATAATTTTTCTGCCCGAATTCGATCTGATCATTTATGTTGTTTTCATAACTGACATCTTTAACTTTTTCTCCTTGTTGATGTTGATGCTGCCCAACAAGTGCCCAGCCTTGATTTGCTGACCTATTAGCCATCTCTTCAAATGCAGATCTATACTGGCTTGTAACAAACTTAGTCTGTCCTAAAATTTCACTTCTGATTTTTCGTTCTTCTTCCAAATACCTATCCTGCGCACCGACAGCACCTTCAAGGCGTGTATTCATAAGGCCTGTTTCATTGTTATAAAGGATGTTATATCTTGCTTTATTATATTTATCAACAGCTTCCAATAAACTACGCTTATCATCATCTTCTATCATTTTCATTGTTACTTCATTCACCGCACCCAATCCTCTACCAATAGCCTCGTATCCAGCGCCATTGCCACCGTAACTGTTTAAATCGCCTGGGCGCTGTACTTGTCCCTGTATTGTATTAGGATTGACCTGTGAAGGATATTGACTGAATTTCATAGGTTTAGACCTCCTTTTTAGGTATAGAAAAAGCGCTTTAACAAATTGTTAAGCGCTTAAAGGTATGTTATAATGTTGTCCGAGATAGTCAGTGTGTTGGCTTCCCTTACGGGGGGTGATAGCTATTGTCAACTTATGAAGCGTTGTCTTTGATGATTGCTTTTAGTACATTAATAGCTATTGTCATTTTAGGCTGTAAATAGCCATGAAATAAGCCGCTAACACCAGTGGCGCGCGGCTTCCTTTCACGTTTTACGATTATGAGGGAGAGCCAGCGTGCGACCACTGACTATCTCTTTTCGTTTATTATATAATACATTTCGTACCAATGCAAGTTTAGAAGTAAGGATATTTTGATTTACCAAGTGGCGCGATGCCCGAATATGGACTTGTGTAATTATTTTGATAAGGCGACTGATAAACAAAGCCTCCGTTGGATGAACCGCCTGTTTTCCCGCTGCCGCCGTAATTTTTATATGCGCCAAAAATACCAGCAGCAGTACCCAAGATAGTGCCTATATTCTGCTGCTTGGCCTGTTGTTTCACGTTATAAGCAGAAGCTCTTGCAGCGTTAGCCTGGTTCTTGTAATTCACTACGCCAAGATAGTTACTCCATTGGTCGTTGCGCTGATTACTCAAAAGCTGGTTACTGTCTTTTCTATAAGCCCTAAAGCTGGAATCACTAAGGTCAAGAGCTGTCCCCATATCGCCACTGATGCCTGCTGCGCCAAATGCGGCGGCCTGCTGACCTGCTACAAGGCGACGACGATCATTGAGTTTTTGCTGCTCATAAGCGTACTGCTCCGCTATCTGCTCCCCCTTCTTTGCCTGTATATCAGCGTTTTGTTCTGCAGCCTGTGCCTGCGCATCGTAATAAGCCTGCTGCGCTTTAGCCTGTTGGTTCGTCGCAGCTATTTGCGATACTCCCTGCAAAGCAGTCAATCCCATCATCATACCTACAGATAAACACATTTATATACCCCCCTCCTCAATCACGAACGGAAGAAACTCTTTTCCGTTCTTTTTTATTTTTATAGGAGCTAAGAACATTGCTCCCAGCCTATCAAGCCACCGTATAGAAGCAGAATTGCCGCTGTAAACATAATTATAAAGCCGTCCATATTCTTTTACCCATTTTGAAATTAAAAGCCTGGCAACGCAAATAAGCAGCTCTTTTTTGAAACTGCTTATCCTTTTTGTCGCCAACATCCAAATCTCTTTACCCTGAACGCCTGGAATTTCAGTTAATCCTACAATACAAAGAATGTTATCTTCCATATCTTTATAAATGTAACAATGATCTGCATTTTCAATACTACCGGCAACAAGCATTATTTCGTCTTCCTCATATGCTTCCAGCTCCTGCCTATCACTATCTCTCAAATCTTTCAGCAGCGCTACAGCAATTCCAATAGCGTTATCAACGTCAGCCAATTCGACCTTATACTTTTTAGCCACCAAAAGTCACCTTCCTCGTTACGCTGAGCAAATTAAACGGATAAGGTTCAGTACTTGTAATACAAAGTCTTCCATCACGATCAAACCCACCTGCCGGTGGAGTTGCCGTTTTATCTCCACTATACAATTTCATATTCTCAGTAACGCTAAATTCATCATAAGCAATAGCATCCTGATTTCCAAATTCAGTACCAACTTCACCGCCGAGAGTATTTTCAATGCGTAAAATCGCCTCTGACACCTGCTTAAACCTGCCCTGCATAGTTCCGTCCTGTAATTGAATTTCAACATTAGGAAGCTCAATATTCATAATATACGGTAGACCTGCAACCGCACGTTTAATTTGTATAGGTAATTCAACAGTACCGTCATCAAGCACTTTATAATTTCTCAATACACGCCCATCACCTAAAACAGTAATATTATTGCCAGCAAGGTGACCAAGCCCTGTTACAATATTAGTCGCCTCATCCATATCATACTTTTTAGCACAATCTAGCATTACATAATCATTCGGAGCATCACCGTCATAGTTATTGTCAAACCGCTCAATATAACGGACAGTTTCTCCATTTACCACACGTTTAACAACAACATATACACTATCCTCATCACCTTCAGGAATATTCACTACAGCTTCAAATTCACCGTCAGTAATAATTCTTGACCATGCATATACTTCCTGTTCTCTTATGTAAGACAGACACGCTATCGTACCATCACTGCGCACAAAGTAAATTATGCTGTCCGGCTCCTGCTTATAAGCAGAATCAGTAATCGAAAGTCCCTTTATAATTTGTCCCGCCAGTATCGTCAATTCCATACCGCCATAGCTGTCGGTTTCAAAACTGTAGCCCATATCCCGCACTGTCGAACCACGTCCCTGTACGAATACAATTCTATTGCCAATTGTAAGCGGCTCACAATTGCTGCAGCCCCTGGTAGTTTGCATCTTCGGTGTGATATTCGTCGGTGTCACGACCTCGCTCCCTGAAACGATCCATTCATTGCCCTGCGTTAAAACAAGCAAATCCACAGACGGAATTAAATGTAAAATATCAAATTGTTTCCTGCTGATAAACGAAGCGGCAATAGCACTATCATCTGTTACTGTACCACTGACCTTTTCTACGCCAAAATTAGGATAATCACCGCTTCTAGACATCCAAACCATATACGGTCTTTTATTATTTCCACCAAAGCAAAGTCTGTCTTGAAAAAAACATACCGTTTTTGGATAACCGAAATTGCTATTCCAAGCCCCAAAAGCATAAGTAGTAGTACTTTCTGTAGAACCAAACGGTTCGTTTACCATAGCTTTAATATTATATTCGTCGATATAACTAACTATTTTAGCTGTGCCGTCTTTAGTATACGGCAGTGCAGTAAGCGTAACAGTCAGATCACCGCTTGTTATAGAAGCTTCTATTCTCAAATAAGTTGTATCTGTTACTGTACCGCTTTCAGTAGCATTAAAATTATTTGTAGCAGAATATTTACGATATTCTTTCCACGTTGTACCATCCTCACTTTTTTGCACTTGAAAACTTCCAGTCCACGTTCCACCGGAAATAACCTTCCAGCTTTCTCCAACGACAACCGCTCCAGTCGTTCCTGTAGCATTGTCTTTCAAATTTAATTCTACCGAGGACGATTCTACCTCATGTGTCAGCCTAATATTACCATCAATCAATCCCTCGTTAAAAATAGGCCTATTGCTTGTAATGGTCACAGTGCCTGTTGTACTGGACGGTGTAACCTTCGGATTATCCTGAAACGCTATAGTAACCCAGCCATTTGCCCCATCTGTCCCTGAAAGATTGTTATCATCATAAGCAACGCCTTTCTTACCGCCAATGCCACCATTGCCATAATTGATTCCATCACTTCCGTTTTTTGCTCCATGCTCTTCTGAATAAGCCGCAGTAGCTCCTCCACCGCCTTGCGCTACCCAGCCAAAAGCACTACTGCTTCCACCGTTGCCGCCAGCATTACCATAACCGGCTCCATAATGTACGGCTCCGCCTTTTCCTCCGGCTCCTACGGTTACAGGAAAACTATCACCTTCGGTCAAATCCATATCAAAACTGTAAAATCCACCACGGCCGCCAGTCCCGCCAGAGCTTTGTTTATCACTTGCTTTCCTTGCCACACCGCTGCCACCGCCACCAGCACCTGCAACTTCTATTGTGTAGCGGCCATCTTTTGGCACTGTATACGTATAATCACCAGGAGACGTATAAACAGCGCTCTCAACTAAATCCATCATAACCTCATCTTCAAAATAAGCATGAGTAATTTCAAAATCGCCAAACTTCCAGTCCGTTTCGCTGTATCTTGCTAATTGTTTCACCGGATAACTACCGCTCGTAATGTATATAACATCCGCAGACTGAGCAAATCTTAATTTTTCCAAATCAGATTCTGTAAAAGGAGTTACTATCTCTATACCAAGATATTCCCCGTTTCTATGTATTCTGATGTACTGATCCCCTATTTCAAGCAAATAATTAATATCGTCAGTAAAATTAAACCCCGCCAGAATACATCTCTTATCAGCATATTTTGTAGCAATACAGTAAACAGTTCCGCTGCGACGATACACGGGCCCATAAGGGCGAATATAACAATTCTCAGCAGTCAAAAGCGCATACTGATATTTATCCAGATCAACGCGGTTAGCTACCGCATTAGATATCTCTCCTGCAGTAAATGCCGGCTGCAGTACATAAAAAGGATTTGGTCCACTTCCTCTAGCCATAAGTTCACATCCTCGCAGTAAAGTATTTATCAGGGTAGTCCAACTTATCCTGACGTTCAGCGGCCGTAGTATATTTTGCCCTGCTAAGAGCTGCCTGTGCCAGTTGATATTGTGTCTGCTGGATAGTCCCATTGCCATTTAACTGTAAGCAAATATTAAAAGCTAACATCCTCGCCAACGCCTCAACAAAATCAGAACTGAAAAGCTCTGCATCCTCTGCGTCATATGTGTACTCCAAATATGCTTGGTACACATCACATCCTATAGCCTGCGTATTATCACTAATCAAAAACAAATCATACTTATCTTTATCCAAGCTGTTTACAGTCTCTTTCTCATTAAAAATACGTCTTGCACACACACATTTTTCTGGATATGCATATACATACTTCCAATCAGGATTTGAAGCATCCAGTTCTGCAAGCCTAATAATCCTCTTGGCAAAGCCCCAGCTATATTCACGCAATAGACCTTTTCGGCTATGGTCATAAAACAGCTTGCACTGCCTTGCAAGTTCGTTATTCTCATCAATAGAAGAAATGCGGCCTTTAGCTAAATAAGCCAAGGCCATATTGCAAATATCTGTATTATTCATCACGGAAACACCTCCATGTTATTTTCCTCTTTATTAAAATAGGGACGCCTTAAAGACGTCCCTAAGTGCTTGTACATAGCCGTCACATGACTACATAGGTGTTATTTAATATTTTCTCTAATAAGCCTAATCAAATCTTGTCTACTGGCATTTGCCGGATATTTAACATCGGCATTATAGAGCTTAGCTCTTAATTCATTGGCCGACATATCTTCAAGCTTTCTACCCGGCATTACAGTATTACCATTACTATCTAAAATCATTTAAAATCCACATCTACAGCGAGCGCCGCAACAATTTTATCGGCAGTTGCATTAGTTGGAGTGCTGGAATCACTAGCTTTGATGCGCAGGTATTCTTTTACTCCCAAAGGCACCTTAGCTCGTACAGGAGCATTGTCGTCCAGAGTAAAGCTTCCCAGCGCTACAGCCTCGCTGAACGCTTCATCATCAGCAGTTTCCAAGGTTAAAACAACACTGCCGCTTTCAAGCTTCGGTCCTACATAAAGCCACATTGGATTTATGCTGTCTCCGCCGCCCATAGCGATAATATCGCCAAGAACACCGTCAACTAATTCTGCAGCAGGTTTCTCAAAGAAAATATTTTCCTTATCTAATCTCATTATTTTTCACTCCTCACGCTTCAATTTTAGCTTCGTCTTCACGAATGCAGTCAAGTTTACGTACACGCATACCATCTACATTTAATACTTTAATGCCATTGGCCAGCGTTTCCATTTCAACATGAACGTTATTTTTATCGATCAAGCACAGTTTGAACAGAGTATACATGCTGCGAGAACAGTACATCATAACACTGTCAGGATTTCTCAACCGGTCATGAACGCGAATAACATTCTCAATAATCTTCTGCTTTTGAGCAGAAGTTGCAGATGCAAACTGTGCTGCATCAATATTGCGAATAGCTCCTACAGCTCTATAATCACGAATAGTCAGGCCTACATTCCAAGTCCATTTCGTAATCATAGCTTCAAATTCAGTTCCGTCATCCGCTATTGTAGTTTGTTGTCCAAGATCTTCTTTCTTCAAACCAGCACTACCATTTTTAGGGAACACGCCTGAGCATGTACGTTCTCCCCAATTTACAAAATAAATAGATGTATTTTTGGTACCGCCGCCAGCATTAAGAGTAGTATAGCCTTCAGCCGTCGGATCATCACCATTGCCAAAATAACGATGTCTGATATCGAACCCGTTAAATTCATCCGGAACCTCGCTAAGTCCGCCATAAATAACATCTTTAGCAATACGATCACCAAAGCCGGCTACAAATGCTAGATCCTCGCTATAACGGAAAGCTGCAGGATCATTCTGCAAACGCAAAAGCTCTACATCCATCTTATTACGATTTTCGTATAAAGTAGTCGTATCATTAATCTGTTTTACTCCGCTCTTTTTATAAGGAACACCAGTATTGATACGACGGATAGAAGGTTCAGGAACTTTTGTACGTTGAGTAGTCACGATCCCAGTAGGAAGATTGCCCTCCATAAAAGTCATTTCTTCTAAAATTGGATTAGATTGAGACAATACCTCAATAATATCATCTACATTTCCGGAAGGGTCAAGTCTTCCCCTCCAATCAGCTAAGGTATATGCCAATTGATTTAAAACTGCCATTATTCATTCATCCTCTCTTATTTTAATTTACTAAAATCTGTTTTGTCATAGAATTTTTCAAGGCTGCTTCCCTGTGCGGCAGGAGCGCCAGCGCCTTTACCCGGGTCACTCTCCAAAAACTTTCCGAGCATAGAAAAAGCGCGGATAACTTCAATTCTGTTACCTGCGCCTGTTTCGTTTAACGCCTGCCTGATACCAGGAACCGCTTTCTCTACATGTTCCACCGCAAGACCGCAAAGACTAATGATACTGTCAAACTCTGTCCCAAGTTCTTTCTTTGCAGTCTCACCCCAATTTTGAACTTCTGTATTTCGCTGCTCTATAACAGCATTCATAGCAGCTTCTGCGATGCCTTTACCCCATTCGCCGCCATACTTAACAATAGCGTTAGCCTGCTCATTGTTAAGCCCCATATCCTTAATGACCTCTACGAACTTATCGCTCTCTTCCTGGCTGAACTCAAAGTCATCCATAGCGGAAATAGTTTCTTTAAAGTCATAAGCAATTGGTTCAGCTTCTTCCTGTGGTTGAGTTTCTGCTTTACCACCAAGAAGGGTATCAGCAGACTGTGTCTCCTGTTGAACCTCTTTCTGCTGTTCAACTACTTCAGTGCCCTGCGTGTTATCGTTGGCACTCGTGTTAGTTACATCTTCCATTAGTCATCGTCTCCTTCCAATTGTTCGGCAGCAATTTCCTGCGCTTTGATTTGAGTTTTTATATATTCAAGCTCAGCCTTTTGTTTGAGCTCTACTCCAGAAATACCAAGACTCTTAATATCATCGAGAATTAATAAACCGACTTTTCTCATACCCTCGTTATAAAAGGTCTGTGAATTGCCGGTAAAACTATCTATATTGATTTTTGTTTTATCAAGCAATCGCATTAAAAACCAGCGTCCGCTTTCGCTATTTAAGATAGTTGATAGTGCATCCTGATCGCGTTTGCGAAGCTCTCTTTGAAAGAACGCCTGCAATTTAGCTTGCCGGCTATCCGCATCTGTAATACTCTTATACCTCACCTGCGCCGCCTCCCATGCCTAACCAAGCTGCCATAGCTGGGTTACCATCATTTGCAGCCTCAGTCATGTTCTTTGCCGCCTGTGCTGCCGGTGCTGCTGCCTGCATAAGAGCCATTGCTTCCTGCGTCTGTTGCTGCTCTTGTAATGCCTGCTGTTCTTGCTCAATAAGCTTCTTAACATCATCGTCGCTACGTTGCATAGCAGCGGGAGCACCAAGCATTTCAAAGTATTTGGACAGTGTTCCTATAGGATCAACCTTCTTGAGCACTTCCGGCCAAGCCTGCGCCATCTGCAGCGTAGTAGCAAGAGCCTGTTCGATATTAACAAGTCCACTCATTTTCTGCGCTTGCGCCAACGGGGAAATATACTCAATTTTAATATCCTCATCGCTTATACGTTCCTGGATCTCAGGTGGTATCGGCGGGAATGCTCCAGACCTTTCGAGGATGTTGTATATCCTAACAATAATCGGCGTTAGGAACTCATCCTGTAACCGTTCGACTACAGGCCCTAGCTGCTGCAACTTTTCCTGTGTGCGTTCCATGACCTCGCGTGCCGTCATTTGCCCGTTATCAACACTATCAAGCATCAAAAATAAATCTGCACTATAGTGCCTTTTGATTGCGTCCTCCGTGCGAATGATCTCCTGAGAAGCATGGTCAATATCTAAATTGACCTGGAACAGCGGTTGAACGAACTGCTGCGACTGGTCATCCACAGCTGTCATCCCGCCAGGAATAAGATTAATACCACCGTTGTTCAGCAGCGAAGCCGGTCCTTTCATTGGAGGTTTAACCCCAATCTCAATAGCTGTAAGCAAATCTTTTTTCATAGTCTGAAGTGCTTTACTATCGCCTTCAGCGAACCAACCTGGCCCTTTAGCGTACGGTTCAAGCCCGTTTACAAGATACCTTGCAACTGGTATGGCCCATTCTTCAAACCCCCCAACGTATAAGAATTCATTATCCTGCGATTTATCAAGCCAATACACAGACCTATAAGGCATATTCAACCTATCCATATATCCTGGCAGGCGTTTGTCATTTGGTTCAACAAGCCAATTGACAGTATGCTTTTTATCAAGTCCAGTACCATTAGTCGCTTGCTGCTGCAAATGTTGAGGCAGGCTTTCCTGTCCAAAACAATCAACTATCTGTGCTAATGACATTTCATATTTTCGAGCGAATGTCTGCACCTTGCCAAAGCCGTCTACACCAAGAGCATAAGTCCCAATAGTCATAGGTACACATCTAATACCCGTACTCGGGTCATAAAAAATTGCCATTGGGCATTGTCCAAATGGCAACTCAAGATACACCGAATGTATGCTATTGTAAAAATTACTCTTTGAAAGCACCGCAGATACTATTTCTTGCCTGATATCCAACACTCTCGTGGCTTCAATATCACCACTCATCGCACTATTGCTAAACCCTAATTTGAACCACTGACGACTAGGAGGGGTTAAACCGCTCATTACTCCTGCAGCAAATACTTGTGCGGCCAACCATGCAACGCCCTGAGCAATTTCCAGATCACGTCTGCGGGCAGGATTAGTTTTATCTGCCGTATTATCGAATTCGCCTATAAACGGCAACTGATAATCTCTAATCGCTTTCCAACGAATTTCATAATCAAGTCTTTTTTCATAAAGATCTCTCATCTTTCTAATCAGTTTTCTTTTCTCTGGCCAGTGGCTTTTTAAAGACGGCCCATCTGCTGGGTGTGTTTCTGCCGGCGCTCGTGCTGCTATAGTTTCAATTTCTTTTTGCTTTAATTTAGCTTTAGCCATTTCAATACCCCTAACCTAAAGTCTTTCTGCCAGTAGCGTTGCCTGCAATAGTATTGCGATCAGACGACACTTGCGTAGAAGCAAAACCACGCCTTTTATTTTTCTTTGCCGGATCTGTTTCTGTTCCAGTCTCCGTACTGGTCACTGTCGTAGGAGCCGGAGGCGTTTCAACAACCTCAGGCATTCTAATACTCCCACCACCAAATACTTTCTTGAAAATTCCCATTGCTATCACTCCTTAAAATATCGAATATTCTGTATTACACATCATCTTCCGGCCATACCCAGGATCACCCGGTTTTAACCTTGGATAAACAGGCCTTGCAAAAGTCAGAGCAAGACCATCTGCAAGATCGGGGCTTTTACCAATCTTTTCCTTAATTTCTTCTTTAGGCTGTAAGATGATTTTGCCACGTTTACTAAACTTGTACTCTACGATACTAAGTTCGCTTTTTAATTCCGGCATATCAGGTATAGCGCCGCCAGACTTGAGCCATTCAAGCATCTTAAAATACATCTCAGCACGTATATTTTCAAAACGCTGTTCATGCAGTGCATTGCCCTGAAAGTAGACTTCACTGATATTGTTGTACCCCAACTGCCTAATGCGATCTATAACTCCAGCACCCATGACTCCGGCGTCAATAAAAGTCATATCGGCCTTATATCTTATTATCGCATCAATAACTCTTGCCGCCATATCCATAGTGTCCAGACCTTTGTAAACTAAAGGTTCATCTACCCATAGTCCCTGTCTCTTAAAAATAGTAGATCTGTCATCACCATATCTGGCTATATCAACGCCAAGAATAACTGGAGCTCCCTGCACGTCTTTTTCTTGAAGCAATCTGTGTGCTGCCTCTGTAACTAAATCAATAGGGATGACGACATTACTAGCCGATGCAGTAAAATCACAATAAAGTTCCTGACGTATTTCTATATCCGTCATATCTTCCATCATCGACTTAAGCTCTGCTTCATCCAACACACCGCTTTCATCAGCTCTATAAAGGCAGGTAAACCAGTCTTCGCTGCGTTGCGCTCTTTGGTATATCTCATAGAACTGATTCTGCCCTTTAGGTGTTCCGATAAAATAAGCGAAGCCCTTGCGGTCAGCTAACGCCGGCCGTATTACTTCGCCCCATAGTTCAGGCTTTATTTGAGCATATTCGTCAAGCACAACACCGTCCCAGTAAGTACCGCGCAACGCATCAGGCTTATCCGCACCTATAATATATATCCTTGCCCCAACAGCATTTTTATGCTTTGATGGCAGTTCTATAAACAGATCGCTTTCATTTACCTTTCTGCCAGGAATCGCGCTTGTGTAATACTTCAAATAGTTCCATGCAATCATCTTAGCCTGATTCCTAAACGGCGCTACATATGCGAACTGAGGGCTTATAAGCGTATTTTTGATAGCACTCTTAGTCAGCTCATTTATCATTCCTACAGTCTTACCATAACGTCTGTGAGCTACTATAACGGCGAAGCGATATTTATCAAGTGCAGGATGAATTATGTCTTTCCAAAGAGGCCTTGGCTTGTATGGTATAGTTATTACTTTCAACCATCATCACCAGCCCAACGAAAAGTAATTGGTTCACCATCTTTACCGCTAACCTCGCGCTTCTCTACAAATGCTGCTATCGATTTACCATATAGCTCAGATGCTTTAAGCCTATCATTCATACGCTCTTCTTCGTCTTCCATAACATCTAACCAGAAGTCTTTTAGTCTGCGAAGTTCATCTGCAACCTCTTCTTCTTGGATTCCACGAAGTTCGTTCATCCTGTCGCAAATGTTATCATTTGTCAACAGTCTTGCTGCCTGTTGCCTGGCGCTTCTCTCTGAATATCCTGCTTCTATGGCTGCCTGCTCCTGTGTTTTACCACCTGCAGCCATAAGCTGACAAAATTTCTCCTGTCTTGGATCTTTTAATGCAGCCATCTGTTATCACCACCTTTGCAAATAAAAAAGCACCTAACCGAAGTTAAGTGCTGTGTATTAAGTTATTAGAGAGTCATTGTTCCTAACTTGTCTCTTAAAATGTCATTAATTAGATTGCTCTTTGATACGATTTTTTCTAATTCAGAAGCAAGATCGTCTAACCTTCCCTCTAGGCTGTTTGAAGCAAGATGTTCTTCCTTACAGACAACACTACCACTATTAGGATCACTAAATATAAACATCTGCGTATTCTCAATACTTAAATTTAATGTCCTAGTAAGACGTTCAATGGTTTCTATTTGTTTTTCTAACGAGCCTTTTTCTTTATCACAAGTTGGAGTTGCCATACAGATATCGTTCATCATCACACCTCTTATTCTATATGCTAAATTCTGATATATATTACCGTGTTTTATCGGCTTTTTAAGGCTAAATTATTTATGTAGATTAAATATGCCGCTGTATCACCCCAACGGCAGGGTCGAGCAGTTGCCGGATTACCCAAACAACACACGCACCTTTAAGCGTGGATAGGTGTTCCCCATCTATGCCGTACCCGTGGTCTGAGCTACACGGGCTTTGTTGTAAGCCCACTTACTTACAATACTATTTTAACTCATCAAAACAGGTAATATGTCGGAAACTTTTTTATTTTATCAAACCTTTTTTCAATGCCAAACCAACAGCATCTCGGAGAAACTCCTTACGAAATTCATAACAGGTATCTCTATTTACGCCGGTTAATTCTGCAATTATTTTCATCGGCTTCCTTTTTTCATATTTTTGATACATAACTTTACCAGTAAGCTGATTCTCATGTATCTTATAGGTTTCTGCGACAACTTCAAGCCATAGCTCCGGGTTCATTATTATCGACTGATATGGTCCATATCCAAACGATATCATACGTACTGGCTCAATGTTTTTTAATGCTGCTGTTTCTGTTGGATTACTAATAAAAGCATGACCCCCACCGCCCGTATGCCCTTTCCTTGCAGTACGTTGCTCTTTTTCTTCATCAACAACTTTTTGTATTTGCTTACGATCCCAAAAGTACCGCTCTACATGCTTAATATACTGTTCTATTAGCATATCAGTCTCCTTCTAGCTTTTCTTTTTTAATCGCCTAAATAATGCTCCAAAAGGATTTATGCTGTCTTCTACGAGTTGGTTCAAAATAGCCTCCTTAAACTCTTCGTGTTTATGTTCTTGTTCGCCCTCAACAACCCAATATTCTTGCACCCATTCTCTCGTACCGTCTGCACTTTCAAGCAAATATAAGATACCTTTAGAATCTAGTTTGACACCAAGTACTTTACATTCTCCCTTAGGCACATGCACATTATCCCCTATATTAAACTTGCTCTCTATTGTTAATAACATTTGTATCGCTCTTCTTATCTGATAGATTTATTGTAAAAATACTAAACCTTCTTAAAACTAATATAAACAAAAACGTTAATATCCAATGTTCATATACAAATTCAAATATCCATTTTATTAGATCAGGATAATTCATGTCTTCACTCCTTAATCATCACATATAGCTTGACCGCAGTATTTGCAGTAGTGAGCATCATCATCTACCTCACGTCCGCATACAGGACATGCCCAGCCTTTAGGTATTTGTTGTGGAAAAGGACAGTTTGGTATAAAATGCTCTTCGACTACCAAATTTACTTCTTGCGGTATCTGCTTTTGAGCAGCCGTCAATAAAGTTATATAAGCATCCCTTTTCTCATTCATAGGCATTTTCCAGATGATTGGTTTTAATAAAGCTATTGATCTTTCTAACTTTAGTATGTTCATTCGGGTTCACCGTCCATTTTAGCCCCGCACTCCGGGCAGTATTTTGTTTCGTATTCTTGTGTATTTTGGCAAACGCTGCACATACTCGCGTCAAAAGTAATGTCTATCCAATGTCCTTGTTTACGTTCTTCTACTGTAGGCATTGTATCAAGCCTATCAGCAGCACTTTGATAACCGCTTCTAATGCCGTCGAAAAACTCACCCCAACCGTGTATATCTCCAACCATTCTTAATAGCTCCGCTTTTGCCGCATCTGCGTCTATTAATCGCATAATCTATCACCGCTCCTTTAATAGCTCAAATCATCATAGATATTGCCGATAACTTTTGCACAAGGGTTCCCACCATGGTTTAAATAATAAATGTCACCATAATATTTAACCGGTTTTTCAATTTCCGCTAAGTAGAAAGCTCCCTGTGCATAAGCTACCTGCATACATGGTGGTATCCAATCGTCCATACAGACGATATCGCCTTCAAATATCTTGTTGCCGTTCTTATCACCAAACCCAGTACACTGACCAACAGTTTCAGGGTCAACTTCATGCATAACCGCTTCTGAAAAATCACCAAACTGATAATTTGAATAACTAATAATAAACGCTTTTTCTTTTAAAGGGTCGTCCTGTTGTTGTACAAGTGCCCCATATACCCAACTTTTAGTGATACTGTCTTTACCTCTAAATAATATTTCACGCATTGTCCAGCACCTCACTTTCAAGCCATTTCTTAACTGCTCCTTGGCAACTACAGTTACTAGTGCAATACATATAAGCAGGACAATCATCACATTCTTTGAAAATTTCACGGCTAAAAAAATAGGTTAATTCTTCTATACTCCTAGACTTAATGCGTTCGGCATTTGTCAGTTTTCTCCCGCCTATCATTTCGCTATCAAGCCATTCGTTGACTCTATCATCATCTGCTTTAAATAAGATCATTAGTCTTACAAAATCTTTTTCGGTGTAGCCAACTTGTAGGCAATATTCGTTTATAAAATCTTTGACTGATATGTTCATTATGTAGTCACGATTAGTCATTTTACTCCAGCCCCTTTCAGACTTCCCTAAAATCAATATCTGGAAATTTATAAAGCAGCATCTTTTTCTTTAGCAAATATACTGGTGTTTTCATACCCTTTGTATCGACGTAATATATATGCCCGTCAGCTTCTGTTACCTTGAAATCTGCCTTGTAAATAATAGGCCTTATCTTTTTACCTGCAACCTCATAAGCAGGCTGTAAAACAAATTCAGGCTGTAATTCAATGCTTTTTACTGCACCAGTACGTTGCTGCCAAAGTAGGTCCTCATAGTATTTTGCTTCTTTCCTACTATCAAAGCGAATCCCGTCAACCTCAGTTATTGCATTGCCATATTTCAGCACAGGTACAGCCCCGGGTAAATTCGCCGGCGCCGTTACGCTGTCAGAACGTATTTTACTTACAAGGTGTGCCGGCAGTTCATTCCACGTCGTCATTGGTACATCGCCAAAGCATCTTCAAGTTCTTCCTTTTCTCTCCGATACCGAGCAGCCTTAGCACTAATCTGGCTATTCTTCCAGCGCAGATGTCTAAGTTCCGTCAGTATCTGCATAAGTACTGGTTTCAATACTGGTACATACTGATCGCCTGGTTCTTTTTCGATTAACGCCATCATAATTTTTATATTTATTGGTTTCACTATTTCCAACTCCTTATATTTAAAAGGCCGCCCCCTACGGGCTAATCACCTCCGCAGGGGTATACTTCCCTTTATGCTTGTATATAGTTAGTATGCGCGGCCGTTTTAACTTATCGCCAGATCTGCCACTCTACAAAAACCTCAGCTAAAGCACAACCGAGCTGCCATAGGAAACCTGCAGCAAAGATAAATAATAATGTGTATACTGCTTCACGCTTCATTTTCTACCTCCACAATTGCCGCGAACACAAGATATACCTGCTGCGGCACACAACCATTACCTAACGCCTTTAGTCGTTTCGCCCTGTTTTTCTGACCAACTATCACTCTTGGCGGTTCATATGCGTATTGTTCTACATTTATTGCAGCAGGCCAGCCGGTCCAGCTTTCAATATCCTCATTTGCAACATCTATGTCAGTCCAGCCTATTGGTAGTCCCATTAGTAGCTCAACCCAATCGGCATTTAATTGTCCTTCTGTTTTATTCAGTTTCACCTTGTTGGCCAACTGATTTTTAACTTGGTCTACGAGTGTTATTGCTGACTGACCAGTTTTTAAACACTCTTCATAAAACATCTTAGATTTAGGCCCTTGTGCACCATTATGCGACTGCGGAGTTCGCCAATATGCCTTTACCTGATTATTTACTCCTTGCTGTTTGCTTTTAAGACTGCGTCGATCGCTACAGTCCGAAGTATGCCACAATAAACACTCGCTCTCGTTCATGCGGCGCTCCAACATCGGCAGCTCCATAGCATGACCATCCAACACGATACCCCATTTCGGCCAAGTCTCGGAGTACAGTTCCGAATCCTCCCCCCCGAATCCCGGCAGCAGAGATTGAGAGTAACCCGCGCACGTTTTCTGCCACGATCCATCTTGGCTTAAGCTCGCAAATAAGCCGGGAATACTCTCCCCAAAGACCGGAGCGGGTAACGTTCCCTTCACTATCAACGAAACCAGTTCTTTTACCTGCTGTGCTAACATCTTGGCACGGAAATCCTCCGCTGATAATATCAATCTTGGGTATTCCATCGCCTTTAAGTTTTTCTGCCGTGAGTTCTCTGATATCGCTGTAAATCGGCACATTTGGAAACCTCCTTCGCAATATTTTTTGCGGGTATTCCTCGATGTCACAAAAAGCCACTGTTTCTATTCCCGCCCAGCTGGCAGCAAGGTCAATCATACCTACCCCGCTAAATAGCGATAACATTTTCATTGTCCTCACTCCTGCTCGCTACTTATGCTAACGCATTCCTTGTCCTGCAATCTTTTAAAATTATTAATTATCTCCCGCGCCTTCACGGCCCGCAGATCATCGGACCACATCAAGCAGCTCGGGCAAATATGCACCTCAAAATATCGACCTCTGTTTACGTGACTACCCGCCGTTGTATCCTTATGGCATATATCGCAATTCATAATCTCACCTCAAAACGGTTCTGACTTATTAGTGTTCAGCTTGTCAATATCTTCTGGCGTAGAGTAGTACCCTCTTGCAAGATTTTTTCTTATAACCGCTTCTTTGGCTTTGGCATAGATCACAAAAGCTTCAAAGTTATCATTCGTAAGTTGATAAATCAACGTATTACAGCAAGCCTTAACGTCTATAATCTCCATCATCAACGCCAGCAGCTTATCTTCTGTCGGCACTTTTTTAAACTCTGTGTAAGCAGCTTCTACCTCAGCCAATTCTTCTTTGATTTTTGCAATCTGTTCTTCCGGTGTTGCGTCCCTGAATTTATAACATGGTGTTGTTGCTTTAATTTTCATTATTTCATCTCCTTCATTGCCGCAAAGAATGTGATTGCCGCCATATACTCATCGTAATATTGCTCGTTAGGATTATTATCTTCACGTCCGTATACACTCTCTACACGAGTTTTAAATTCTTCTAGCGTACCACCTTTGTAGTTATTCCAGCATCCGCACAGGACATTGTCGTCATCTACGCAATAAGTAGTTGTTCCTCGGCGACTGCCAATTCTAACAACTTGATAATATGTTTTGTCTAGGTCTGCACCGCGGAGGTATGCACCGCTGAGGTCTGCACCGCGGAGGTATGCACCGCTGAGGTTTGCATCGCTGAGGTTTGCATCGCTGAGGTTTGCACCGCGGAGGTTTGCATCGCTGAGGTCTGCATCGCTGAGGTCTGCACCGCTGAGGTTTGCATCGCTGAGGTCTGCACCGCGGAGGTATGCACCGCTGAGGTTTGCATCGCTGAGGTTTGCATCGCTGAGGTTTGCACCGCGGAGGTTTGCATCGCTGAGGTCTGCATCGCTGAGGTCTGCACCGCGGAGGTATGCACCGCTGAGGTTTGCATCGCTG